>Ga0302185_10000780_pt1 | contig 23699 bp, 19 predicted proteins | sample II_Bog_E1_1_FD_200231 | JGI IMG/M metagenome (GOLD analysis project Ga0302185, IMG submission 200231) | Peat permafrost microbial communities from Stordalen Mire near Abisko, Sweden - II_Bog_E1_2 | ecosystem: Environmental > Terrestrial > Soil > Wetlands > Peat | place: Sweden: Abisko... | reverse complement strand
TGTAATAGGCTATTGAATACTATAAAAGTGTGCTAAAGATCAAAGAGACAGTCAAGGGGAAGGAGCCCACCTATTGCTTGGATACTACAGAGAAAATCGCATCAATGCTTGAGAAACAAGGAAAATTGTAATAGGCTATTGAATACTATAAAAGTGTGCTAAAGATCAAAGAGACAGTCAAGGGGAAGGAGCCCACCTATTGCTTGGATACTACAGAGAAAATCGCATCAATGCTTGAGAAACAAGGAAAATTTTCGCAATCTTTGGATTATTTTAAAAATGTGCTCAAGATTAAAGAGACTGTCAATGGGAAGGAAACTATCAATTGCATGGACACTACAGAGAAAATCGCATTTATACTTGAGAAGCAAGGAAAATTGACGTAAGCTTTGGAGTACTTTAAAAGTGTACTAAAAATCAAAGAAAAATCAAAGGGAAAAGAAACCATTGATTGCATGAATACTACAGAGAAAATCGCATCTATACTTGAAAACAAAGGAGAATTGTCTCAGGCCCTTAACTATTATAATCGTGTACTATTGATTAAATAAAACTTAACTGGAAAAGAATCTGTTGGTTGTGCAAAAACTTTAACACAAATTTGCAATATACTCGAAAAATAAGAAAAATTTCATTAAGCTTTTATATTATAGACTCGTTTACTGAGAATTAAATAAAAGATAAAGAAATAGGAATCTATAGATTATGTAGATTCATTGGACAGAATAGGAAATGCTCTTGTAAATTAAGAATAGTTTGATTAAGCTTTGAAATACTTACGGCTTTCACTGCGAATAAAGCAAAAAGTTAAAGGAGAAAAATCAATTTGCTGCGCTAATTCACTTCATGATATCGGCTTTGTGCTTGAAAAACAAACAAAATTTAAATAAGCTCTCTAATTCTACTCTAACTCCCTGAGGATCAAATAAAATATCAAAGGAAAAGATTCAATTGAATGTGTTAATACCCTTCATGAAATGGGTGTTGTGCAGGAAATGTTAGAGAATTTCATTGAAGCCCTTTAATACTATAATAGATCTCTGAATATTAAATAAAAAAAATAAGGTGCACAATCAATCGGATGTTCTATTACTCTTTCTAATATTGGCGGCATGTATAAAAAAATGGGTGATTGCGAAAAAGCTTACAAATACTTCTTAAAAGCGCAACAAATTTCCAATAATTGCAAATGAAAATAATCTGATTATTAAGAAAATATTCTTTTTATTGCTTTGAATAGTATGACTGTATTGAAATTTATTTATCTTTAATTTATATTTTATTAATTAAATTACAAAGTATTACCATTTTATGACAAAACAATCAATTTTTTTGAAGCTTGATATGCTCATCTTATAATTAACTATACTCCTGATTTTTTTGATTCACATCCCACATTATTTTTTACAGTCTCTGCCTCTTTTATTATATTTCATTAATCAAATTCTCCTTCTCCTGCTTTCTTTTTACAATAATCCCTTGCAGATGATCGATATTCTTCGAGTAATCCTTAGAAACCGCTTCTTTATACCTTTGCTATTTCAATTTAATGGCAAACAGCTTTTTGATGCCATTCTCAATAATATTGCAATACTTGCGATGTTCTTCTTAAATACTCAACATTCTTTTCAGGATCTTTTCTTCATTCTCATACGTTTTAGTCTATTTTGATAACCTTCCATTTTCCTATTTGAGTAACTCATTCTCACTGGAAAGTGAATTTCGATCAATTAACTTTTTATCCTTTTCAATTTTCATCTATTATGGAGGATTGGTTAATCCTTACAGTTTGTCTAACTCATTGCGAAGATATTATTTTCTCTCTCTTTGTGCAGTTACCATTGACATCAATCTATTCAGAGATTCCTCTTCACTTACCAGACTTTCTTTAAGTCTTCTTTCATCCCTATCATACATTTCTAATAAATTTGCTTCTAATTTTTTCAGAGTTCCAAAAAAATCGTCTTTCCCCATTTTGAACTTTTTGTCCAATTCGACATAATACCTTTGAAGATAGCATCTTTTTTACTTGCATTGATACACTGCCTGATCTCGCTTTGCTTGCATATCTTCTACTCCTTTCTATATTTTCTTCCTTTTTTTCACGAGTCCCTCATACTCATTCTGAATAGATCCCAATTTGATTTATAGTTACTTGCTTTAGATTAGTAGATGCTGATATTATAAATTTTGCTATCGGATTTCATTCTCAGCGATTATTTATTCGATTTTGCGCGAAGGAGTCGAACTCTAACTATTGTTAATCTTTTTCTTGGCTGGAGATAGACCAATGAGCACTGAAAATGGAGTATTTGAGCTCATGAATTAATATGATTCCAATTTAATAATAATATCAAAACGGAGGGAATATCTATCATTAAAATCAAAATTATACACCTTGCATGAACAATAGTTTTGTAAGTATTATCTATGATTATTCATTATTAAGTAAAAAAAACATTATCAATTTCTGTCCTTTTATAAATCGTCTCTTCATTGTTTGATCTAACATGAAATGGATTTTGTTATGACTCTTTCTTCAGTTTTGATTTGATGTCCTTTAGATTTAATCGTAAATTTTTAGTTGATGCATTAGGAATCTTATCAGTTTAGATGGGGTTTAACATGATGACGTTTGTTTTAGATTTCTCAATACTATTTTCAAGATAAAGACCAGAGTTTTGTAAATTTATATTAGATTTCTATCTTACTTTAGGCTTTATTATTGATATTGACAGGTTACTGAGATCGATGGCTGGATTTATATTTGTTATTGGTTGATTTTACATCATTTTACTGTCCTACTTTTCAATTTGGTCCTTATTTGTAAAAGATTTTTTACGATATGATTACTCTGATTAAAAACTAAATTGATCCTAAACTTAAAGGAGAGGCTATTTCGACTATTTGATAACAGTTGGATTTGGTAAGAGAAAGTGAGGATTTAAAATATGTTGCTAATTCAGAACAACATCATTAGGAGAAATAGTTGATTTAATATAGCGTCTGGAAGATGGATTTTTATCATTGTTTCGATAATCTGATAGCGGATTAATTTGAGGAGGGCTTAAGCGATTATTTAAGATTGTTCTCAGAGGAAGAACAGATATATCTTTCGGAATTTACATTGAATCGATTTCCTTGGTTTATCTGCTTGGTTTATCACTTTCAGTCTTATAAAATTAAAAATAAAAGGTACCAGTCAAAACAGATACAAGCAAGATCTAATTGATTCCACTTAGAATACCAATTACTAACTATTAGCAACCATTAATTTGAGATTCTGGATTAAGGTCGATTTTCATTTGGATAAAGTAACTGCTCACTATTGTTTGTCCTATAATTGAGGTCACTATTGTTAAATAAAGAATAATCGACTGTTTTGATATGTTAGAGAGAGAACAGCTAAAGAAGTATATCCTTGTTAACGACATTGTGATTAGCAAAGCCAATACAGAAGCCAGAATTGTGATAATTTGAGCAATCAGACAAACCATATAGATCTGGAACTGAAAATGGCTGTATTTGAAGACTGTGTAAGGGTCTTTGGTTATCACAGCAAATGATGCATAGTCGAAAGGTGTGCGTTTGTTAGCAAAACTATAAACAATATTCCCGATGGTGATCATGATCGAAAATACCTGAATTAAACATAGTATCTTTTGGCTTTTGCTGTTTTCCTGACTGCGCATTAAATATTATGTTTAATAGGAGAATAAAATCAGTTTTCCTTCAATGTTATAATCATAAAATTTATGAAACAATGAATCAATCTACAAACTGCTTGAAACATTACCATTAACATGCTAACTTTAAGATTAATGATGTTCTAATATTTTTATAATTTCTAAAACTTGAAAAAATATATGATCGCATGATTCTTTATATAAAATCAGTATTGTCTTTAAAGGTTTTCGTCCTTACTGATTATTAACTTTTAAAGTTTCAAATATAATTTTAAAGTTTATAAAGATAATGGAGCAATAAAATACCTTTAATGAACTCAAATTCAGATAAAAAATTCACGAATACATCAAGGACGAAACAGAACGAATTGATGAGAGCAATTTATACATAATTCTCACAGAATTCGATCTTGACCAACCTCCTCCTTCCATTCGGAAAGTATTATGTAACTGACTCAGATTATACATTACTTTAACCTCTTTCCTAAACGAAACGCCAATAAAAGCATTATCCATGTGGAGGAGAAAGAGGAAAATGATGACTAGAATCCAGTTTAGTAGAAGCCTAACTAAGATTAGAATGCGGGTGAAGAAACAATCAGTATAGATGAAGCTGTTAGCTATGCGGAAATGTTGCACAAAACAATTCCATTTTAAGTTTGGAAAAAGACCGCGAAGCTGTTGTAACTTCAAAACTAAGCTTTCCGACTTTCCAAAAAAAAATATTTCCCCCTGAAGGATCCAGGACATAATGCCAAAGTCAACATTATTGTTGGAGACGAATTATAAACATATAAATCTCAAGCTCACCTTAAAATCCAAAAGAAAGCAATCCAAAAATCAAACATCATATTTCATAAAAACGAAGACTTTTGGGTAACTATCAAAATTATCACCCAAAACGCTGCCGAAAGTAAATCATTTGGTTAACTCTGGAAGGGAATGTACGAGTTGATTACTACCTTGGCCCAAGAAGTGCCGGGTGGTGGTGAATTTATTAAATAGTTCGAGGTCACCACTGAATAATAGTAAAAACATCTACTGATTAAAGTCAAATGCCATAATCCAGAAATCAATTTCTTGGCCAACACAATTGTTCAATTCTTTGATAAAATCTTTAAAACTGAAATTAAACTGTTATTGGAAGTGTTCTTCGACTTTAATTTTGATTTTCAAAAACTGGTGACTGACAATACCAGTTCCATTTACGATATTCTCACTAAAAATATTAGAATAAGACTAAAATATAAATCTTCTGAGTTTATGACAGCGTTAAAGTAACTTTTAGTTGCCACTAATTCATTTGAAGGTCTGAGCTATGTTTCTGATGATCCATAAACTCTAGCTCTAATTGCATTCGTATCCTCACATGAATGTGACATCAATATCAGATTTAAAAATCCCAGCTATGATCAACCTGAACAATAAACTCTAAAATAGTTATTGGAAATGATGATGAAATTTAGAGGCATGATATAATAGATCGGGAACAGTTATCCATAATTTAAATCTATGATGCTCAATGCAATGAAGAACAAAATATAGGTGTAGGCTCAAGTGTTTAGTCTTTTTATCAATGCCGATCTCTATCTCTAAGGATTAGATCATCTGCTATTGGACCAATCACCACTAATGCAATCGTCTTAAAATGATGACGATGATGATTGATTTATGTTTTATCCTTTGGTGTTTTATTGTTGGCAATGCAAATACTTACTCAATATAAATAAATAATCAAAAATGATACTATCTGGCCATGACTATATTCGGGAAATTACTGGACAAATACATAAGCAAATCATTAAATGTGTTCTTCTATGTTAATATACTGTTTAAAATTAGTTGAAAACGAATTGAATGGCAACTGGTATAAAACATCACAGTCCATGATTGATTCCCGGTTTTAATTATAAAATGGTTTGGGTTAAAATTATTTCTAAAAAATAAATTAATCAATTCACTGTTGACTTCAGACTAATAATAGTATCGCGTTTTACCATGTTTGCGGCCACATACATTTATTTATGACACCGCAGACTCATTTATTTTATCGTGGAACGCTGTCTGAGAGGAGTGAGCGTGTCATCATTGAGGGATTTTCCCAGTAATTTTGCGATGATGCCAAGTGACTCCCCTCTTGAAGTGAGAGACGACTGTCTAAATCGAGAATGGTAAGTTCGTTGCGGATAAAACTTGGTCCTAACAGTTATGATGGGCAACTCGTACTCTGTATAAAAATTTGACATCAATAAATATAAAATTGCTCTTCGCATATAGAAATAGCGATTTCATACAAAGAGTTAAAAATAGTTAACTGGCAATCAATTAGAGATTTATTTACCAACTATCAACAAAAGAGAGTTATTTTTATTTGGCGCACATGTCTATATATGCAATTAGGTATTTGCTAGTATAATCATTAGATGGAAACCATTACTTTGCAACGTCTGAACAATTTGTCCACACTGGCAGGCCCTTAAAATTCGTAGGAGCGAGACACTATTCTGACTGCCATATCAACTGCCACCAAAGATGAATTGGACAGGTTGTAGATTGTTTGTTAAGCCTATTAGAATTAGAATGTTGCCATTGCGAACATGATAGCCGATGGAATTCAAAGACGCAAAGCTAAATTACCAGCCTACATGTACATTTACTTTGATATAGTGAGTCTCGGAAAGAAAGGCTTAAAGAAATCACAGCAGAAAGCCTTTCCTACAAAAAATGGAAATTGTTCATCGTCTCGGTTGTTAGCTTGCTTATCATATTTGTTTTCGGAGGAGTAATTTTAGGACGTACAATCGTGGAAACAGACGCAACTATTATTCCCTTTGCAAACATCACTTCGATGACGGAATGCGATTTGACCCAGCTAACAACTTGTGGCACTATAGCATCATTAACAGTCAAAACCCATGCCAAATCACTAACATTGTTCCAAACTATAGTATTTATCGTAGGAATGGCAATTATTGTTGCCTTAATAGTATTATGGGCCTATGGATATTAAGAATATTTCTTGCCAATAAAAATAAATACAAGATTGGAAGACTATGAGACAGAACGCAGATAAATTGAAAGGGAACTGATGCACTTGGATTGATTGTTTCTGTCATTAGCATTTATTGTACAAGTTCACAACTATCAACAAAAGAAAGATGTTTTTATTTGTCACGCATACCTATATATGCAATTAGGTATTTTGCTGGTATAATAATTAGATGGAGACCATTACTTTGTAGCGTCTAAGGAATTTGTGCGCACTTACTGGCCCTCAACGTTTTTAGTAGCTAGACACTATTCTGACTGCCATATCAACTGCCACCAAAGTCGAACTGGACAGGTTGTAGTTGAAGATGGTGCGATGTCGCTATTAAGATTAAGACAAATACATCCATGACATGATAACTGATAGAATGAAAAAACGCAGAGCTAAACTGCCTCCTTCCATGTACTTCTATTTTAACATAGTGAGTTTCAGAAAGAAAATCTTAAATCAATCGCAGCAGACACCATTTACATTAAAAAATGCAGAATCTACATAATTTTAGCTTCTACTTTGTTTTTGATATTTCTTTGCCACAAACTAATCTTTGTACTTAATACAGTAGAAATAACTAAAACTATCACCTTTGCAAATGGCACTTCGATAACGACATACGATAATGACCAGATCCCAACTGACGGCAATTTCACATCAATGACTGTCAATAAGCTTACGAGATAATTAGGAGGGTTGGAAACAGTCGTTTTCATCGTGGGAATTGGAATTATTGCCTTAATGTCTTTGTGGGCTCTTCGAAGCATCGATTCTGATTTGAATTAAAACGAGAGGCAGAGCTTCTAAATTGAAAGGAACCTGATGAACCTGGACTGATTGTCTATGTTCTAAATTAATTATCCAAGTTTCCTCTATCCCATACCTATCAATATCCCCCTGTCAGTATTATGACATGATAGAAATATTTATATAAAATTTAGGAGGTTTCTTAATTTTATATCAATAATATTTCATTAAACCGCAGCAGAATGAATTTTAATTGTCCTTAGGACTCTCCATTGAAATTAAGCAACTATACCAAAAGACATAGAGTTATTGAGAAAACTCCGAAACTCAAGGTTAAAAAATTGCAGTAAAAAAAACCGAGGAGTTTCATCAATAGAAATTTCTTTAAAGCAAATCGGTCGCATGATTTAGAACAGAGAGGGGACCATGAAGAAGGGTAGGCAGACTGGCCGAGCAACTTGAAAGATTGGTTGGTTATGTAACCGTAAAATCTTCTGGCATGGGCATAAAGGGAATTGAAATATTTTCCTAAACTGTCTTCAATTGATGAACTATTTTCTTTGTCTTCAACTACTTGCCTAGAACTTGTTCCTAATCTGAGTTATCTGGGTAGATATTCAAAGATAACTCAGTTTTTAGATGCTAACGCAATCTAATGTCAATTAATATCTAATCAGGAGATAGATGCAGTTTTAAGACTCCCCAGTGTGTTCTTCACCCTCTCTCCTCAAATGATAATCCTTGAACCCATGTAAAAGCAAATGATCCTAAGCAGAGCAGCCTTCATGTAAAAGATAAAGCAAAACTAAGCCAAATACGATACTTCTATCGGTAAAATGAGTTAAATTTCAAAATAACTGGCTTTTATATACAGAATATACCTTTAACATTCCAAATAAATATCAGCTATTTTTCAGTCCCTCAATTCCAAAGTCAATAGATAATCTCAAGCATCAAACTAACCTATTTTGTAGTACACACGGCTACTTATATCCAAAAATATTCGACATTCTTTTGAGGATCAACCGTTTGATCCACTCAACTATTTTAAGATCAAGGAATACGCTGAAAACAATCATCTTCAGGCATTTCAAAATATCCGTTCGGCTTAATAGCTTAAAATATATATTGACAAGCATCGTCCAAAAAGAAATCGGAGGAATATTCTCGCCACTGCCTGTTCTGTTTGTCTTTCAGACTATAACTAAGCAATCAACCCTTTAAAATCATGTAAATCATGTGGATTACGAGCTCATTCAATATGTTTTTCATTTGCACATAATACATGTGGGTCATGCTCATATAACAAGATAGAAAAACAAATGAAAAATGTCATAGAATGTTGCTTTATTTGTCATCAGTCAGGATTGATGCCAATTAAGTTTAATAATAGGCAATATGCACATGCTTTTTGTCTTATTGTTCATGGCTATTGGAAACTTCCATCAGCAATTAATCATATTTTAAAAAAATAGCTAGCTTCAAATTCAAGATCATAAACGAACAGTGGATCCTCGATAAAGGCTAATGAAAACACAATCACCGAAATAAAATACATAAATCCTCTCCAAAATGGTACCACACCTTAATTATCCGACGAACAGTCCTTAATAATTGATGAAGAACTTGATGAGTTCAATTGTTCATCATAAAGCAATGAAAACGCAGAATCCCTTCGCGATTTAGGAATCATTGAATAACAATACAAAATAGATTTGTGGGAAATCAAAGATGTATAAAAGCATGCGTGTGGATGTTGCCAACAGACTTTCTTTAAAAACTGCTATGCAACATGCTATCAATGCGGAAAGGAGTATCACACCTTGTGTGCGTACTTAGTTGGATTTTAAATTAACATTAGTGAGGGAGAATGGATGGGTGGACATGATGGCTGTATCACCATCAATTGCTGTTGCCAAAATATCGAAAAAAGGGGATGGAGTCGCAAATTCAAATTAAACTACAATAAAATCGTCTATAAGAACCCTTTAAATTAGAGAATCAACGAATACTTGTGTTCTACCGATCCATAAGAGTATCTTCTATGACATGATATTTACTGTTGCTTTTTTAACTCCTAAATCCTAATGTATATTTATGAAGCCTTTCTGAAGATAGATTATTCTTGCAATATAATTTATCTGCATTTTATTAACAATGAGAATTGATTTCTCGAAGTTGGAACAGATTTAAGAAACTCATAGGCTGACATCGAAACCACTCATTAACACCCTTCCTATGTTTTGGGAAAAATAGCAACCGCAACAGCAAAATTTTGAACTTCCTTCAGCTGATGAAGATCAAAGTTCGCTTTCATTTTCGGTGAGTTTTCCCTATGAGGTCAATCGAAAGCTATCACCCTCGTCAATCAGCAAATAACTATCGTATCTTCAAGCTAATCGAGTCCTCCCCTACTCAACTCTTAAATTTATCCAAAACACTCTTTAAAATGACCGATAAAAATCGTTGTCTCCCGAAAAGAAAGAGCTCAGTCGAGTAACTGAATCTAAAAATTAAAATTATAGTAGCAATCTAGATATACTCACAATTAGCCAAGAAGAATACTTCAGCGAAAAGACGAATTAAAACATAAATAAAGTTACTGTTTAGGTATAACCGAAAAAATAACAGATAATACAAAATGATAAGGGTGGATAGGTGAAGAAAAAAGCTACTAATAAAAAACGAGTCTAATCGAGGGTCTATACAATACCAATGAAATAACCCCCGCCAAAAAAGCAATAATCGATGGATGAAGTAACACTTAGACCTCTGCTTAATTACACTATGAATAGTCGTGCAGCAAAAGATATGACCAAAAAGCGAAAGCAGCATTTTACTACCTGTAACAGCAACGTTTTCCTTTCGCTGTATAGCGATGCAGCTCGCTATGCCAAAAAAAGATAAATTTAGAGAGTTATCCTTGAAGAGGGATTCAGAATAGAAGAGAAGAAATCAAGTCGAGTCACTATCGCCACTACTTTTGAGGAGAGATATCAAAGATCACTCGAGAAAGAAGCCTCACGACAAAAAAAAGCACAACATAAGATGGATTACGATTAAGAGACAGGCCGTAAATATTTTGTTCCTGATACTACCATCAGCAAAATGACGTATCTAACTCTTTTTAAATCAACTGCCTCGGTAGACCTATTCCCCGAGTAAGACCCTCGTCCCGTTCGATCGATTTACTACTCTCGATAGAGTTCAAAGCTAAACCACTCACCATAGTAGCTGACAACAACCCTCAACAGATCATGCGAATTAACCAGTTCATTTGATAACAAATAGAGTGTCAATCGTAATAAAATCCCCAAACGCGAGTGTTAACTGGCTGAGCTATACGCGAATGTGTTATGGAGTGAATAGAACATAAAATAATAAGAACTGACCAAGTAGTAAAAAAATGCCCTATCTAAATTTTTATAAAGTGTGGTGCAGTTTCAATACGGGCGCAGTGTCAGTCGACAGGTTTTTATTGCTCTCTTTAAAAAGCATTATAATGTAAATCTACTCTCATATAGATATTAAATCTCTTCGATAAGGGAGTCATTGATTCGAGATTAAAACACTAGCGGAAAGCAAGGAAGGAGGCTGAGTCATCAATCGTGAGTAATCAACACTCATGCATGGTTGGGTCATCAACACGTAAAAGACAGAATCGATTCCCCAATCTGAGTCATGTCTCAAAACTTTCCTTCGTTTGATGATTGTTTATTTTTACTTAAATCAATAGGGAAATAATATTTGAAAATAAAAAAAAGATTGGTAGATCATTTATTAATGAGCTAACGGACTTCCTTAAATTTGGCAAGGTGGCTGAACATCTGATTCCCCATAATCTCATACAGTCTGTCGAAAAGGACCACCACGTGAGGCATGAGCTCCGCTTTGTACTATTCCATTAATTTGTTAAGCAGTGGGAATATATTTTTAAATAACAGTTGCTTCTTCTATTCAAAAATGTATTATAACTGTTCCGTTAGTTGGTTTAACAGGTATACTCTGGAACGAGGGAGAGCGTATATGATGCCATGACAGAGGAACTGCAGTAATGATTGCAACTCCGTGCCTTGGAGAAGAGTTGCCACACATTTTTAAGCGTATTCTCTGATCTCGATTTTACTGCTACTAAGACCTGCAAAAACACTGTTACAAATAACTCCCAAATTGTTTTACACCAGTAGTTTAAGAGGTTCATATATCTCAAGCAGAATAGTCATACCATTTAAGCTAACTTTGATGTTCGGTTCGCTAATTTGCTTACAAACCACATCCATAAAGTAAGTAGCCGATCTGTACTGACTGAACTCATTGGGATACTGCATGGCAATTTATTTTATCTTTGTTACTGCTTCAATACGCTTCTTCCAATCTGAACTGTTACTGCCTTAGAGAATGATTTGGATATCGTTGAACTAAGGAGGAAATTGAGCCACTTTTGGAGGTTTCTTCTTGGAAGGTGGTGGCTCAGCTCTTTCAGTTCTCTCTTATTTTTCATCATTTTTAACAGAGGAATAGTCGTTACTGATACTGCTTATTGACTAATGACGAAAACCATTTTTGGTGGGAGATAAGGTGGAATACTCCTATCTCTTCGATGGAGCCTTCGTCATTAACTCACATATAGACTTAAAGTAAATTGGATTAATCTTCCCTCTTAAAGCTCGATACCAATCTCCCAACTGTTTGGATAGTTAAACTATCCCCTGTTTTGCCTTGCTCCTGACCTCCGCTTGCCCATCCTGTAAATAGAAGCCTATCGATTCAGCAAGTTTGCAATGTTCTTTCTCCCTAACTTTTTCACTATCCTTCATACAAAGCAAAGTAGACACGATTGCTTCCTTCACCGAGGTACTTTTGCTTTATCGATATGCAGCAAGTTTCTAAAGTACTTTCGAAGGTGTTGAATTGAGACAAAGAGTATTAAGACACTTCTGCACTTATGAGCTGATGAACACATTGGTATCTGCTGATTTTTTAATCAGCTTCTCTAGAATTATCTCCATTTCGGTATCGATCTGTTTGCCCATGAGCACAATAAACTCATTTATGCAGATAAGACTATTTTTGGAGACACTTGACCTTAAATTTTATACCATTGCCACTATATCCAACACAAGAGCGTGAATATTGGCTGGCAATTGATTTAAAATAACTTCTGGATGATATTCGATCAACCGTCTCAGTTTGTTCGTTGTTTAGAACTGAGTTTTCCAGTCGTTACTTTTCAGGTCCAGCATAATCATTCTCATTTATTTTTAAGGGTCACGTAGTGGTTTCAAGTCATCCTTACTTAGATAATCAGAAGGTTTTCCTTCGATGGTCTTGTTCGGTGTAAAATCTGGTTTTTTAGCAGAAATAAATTTGTTTCCAGTCTTTTTATACAGACTTGGTAACATTATTTCCACGTCTTCTATACTTTTGTCTCCGACTCGATGAGAGGAGTGATCAACACTGATTGTTTATTGAGTCGATAGCAAATTTCTTGGTTTCCTCAAAAGCGAAACTCTGCGCTTAACTGTTTACATAGATACATTGAGATTGTCATAATCCTTATCTCCTCCTTCGCTTCTCGCATCATTGCGATCCCGATGTATAGTCCTATATGTTTATGCTGGTGCATACTAATTAGGTTCCCTCTTCTTTTTCTCAATTTCCACATCCTTCCTCTGTGCTTCTTCTTCAAGTTTGCCCAATTTTTAGAGGTACATCTGATAGAAAACAGAGCTCATTTTTTATTTGAGCTCACTGTTGTATTTTTCAGGTTAGGAAGACCGAAAAACAATGACGGAAAGACAGTCGAGAGTACGTATCTTTATTTTAGTTTTCGGATCGTCTGTGTACAGCGAAATTTGTTCGATAATTTAGGAGGTGGGCACATCAAGCACTTCTTCCTTCCCACAATTTTAATAGATGTGGTGTATCAGATAAAGAGTTTAGTCCTTAAGGACGGTGCTAGTATTCCTCTTCAAATTGTCCATCAGTTCGCGAATCCAAAGATTCTTATTAGTTTTATTCTATGTTGATAATCAAGTACAGCGAGATCTCGAATGACTTTCGATACGTTCTGCCTAATTGATATCTTTTGGTCTCCCAACTTCTATACTATAACGCTCACTAAGTTCAACAGTTGATTTTAGCTACCAGCTACCCATTCGATACAGTTTTAAAGGATTCTGAGAGTCAGACTGACGATCTTAGGGTTAGTATCTTTCAGCATCTTAAGAAGAGTTGGAAAAACTGCTTTTATTGATGATTAAAATTAGGGTTTGGTTTTGTTCACTTGAATTTTGAAAAGCAGATCCTCCATAGCCTAGGTTCTCTCTTTAAGCGTACCCTCTCCCGTCAAAAACGAAAATAGTTTAGCTCCGTGAATCTCCTTCTCTTTCTTCTCTTCTGCTTTTATTGACTTCTTTATTTTTTCTAGACGGCGTTGATTGACCGTGTTTTTCAAGATTTCCTTTTTATATTACATTTATTCTTCCTCCTCTTATGGTGGATTATTCTGGGGTTTCTGCTTAGGAAGTTCCTTTTCCCCTTTTGAAGAATCTAGGAGAGCAGTCAACTCCAAGGGAGTCACGAAGAACGCATCAGTAGGCATTTTAAGGGTGATTTACTCCATGAAATTTTTAAGTTTGCTGATGCAATCTTTGCTTAAATTGCCAACGATATCTTTGATCCCCTCCATCTTACAAATACTAAGCACACACTGCGAAGCAGCCTTCGACACAAACAAATTTTCAACCTAAATCTTACTAACCAATGTTTCAATAAGTCTAAGAGATCTTGGATCAGTCCAATCGAAGTGTTTAAGTTCGAGTATCAGTATGGACTGAAAACTATTGATTGATTTCTGTTGCACTAATTAATTTTCAGAAAGGAAACCATAGTTTAAATAAATATCGGCTAGACTAGAAAACTGCGGGTACATTTTCAGGGCGTTGAGGAGGACTGTATGAGCTGCTTTACGTAAGGCTGTTTTGGTCTGATGACCTAGAGCTGGTACGATTAGGGGTAGATGTCGACTATAGAGTAATCCCTGCAGTTATTTACTTTGTATGTTAACGATTATTTCGTTGAGCAGCATGATGGAGTGATAGTTGATTTCCTCCTTGTCTTCGCGATAGACACTTTACATTTCACTTAGTATAACTCTCAAATGATTCACAAATTGCTTCTTGTCTGCCCCTGCCAACGTGAAGAACCGTTTAAGCGATTCAACCTTGAAGATAGTTGACCCTTCTGCTAGGCATTTGACCAAAAAATCGTAATCATAGGTGTTAAACGTCGCCATCTTTATTTATTAATTATTATTAGCATTACCCTGTTCTTTAAACAGTTTACTACAGATAATAATTATTGTAAAACATTGAATAATTTCAATGCACTACAATCAAATTAAAATATATTTTCCTTCATTTGAGTGGTCATGAAAGATTATATTATAGTATTTATAATGAGTTCACAGCAGAAATATCTGGTTCTTAATAAGTATCAGATTGACTATGGGCAACTGCTGGGCAAAGGAGCTATGGCGAAGGTCTATTTGGGATACTACAAGGCTGGAGAAGGGGACGTCAACACCACGTTTGCAGTCAAGGAGATATTAATCAATTCATCAAATATGATAGCGACTGATGCCCTCCTGCAATAAATCAATCTGCTACGAAAAATAATCCATCCCTATATCCTGAAGTACATCGATGCCAAGAAGAGTCCGAACTCTCTATTTTTATTTCTCGAGTATTGCAAAAAGGGCACCCTCTAAGATTTTATCCTCGAGCACAAGTAGTAGTTATCAGATGAGATGATTCGTCGTTTTATTGCGCAGATGGTGATCGCTCTAAAATTCTTGAAGGATCACAATATAATCCACCGCGACATCAAACCCAAAAATATACTGATTCATGAGGATGGCATTAAGATATCCGATTTTGGAATTGCGAAAGTTATTAACAACCATAATAGTCATCAAGAAACCACCTCTTTTTCTGGAACGTATCCGTTCATGAGTCCACAAATATTGAAGCAGGAAAAATATACCTTTTAGACGGATGTGTGGTCTTTGGGAATCACTATTTACTTTATGCTATTCCAGAAAATGGTGTGGACGGCACAAAAGGTTCATGGCATACTTAAATAGATGGAGCAAATGGGAGAGCAGGTTGTTATACCACCAGAGGCAAATATTTCGCCGTAGTTGCGTGATTTACTTCAGAAAATGCTGATTTTAGATGAATCAACACGTATTACTATTTAGCAGGCAGTTGAACATTAGTACTTGCGCGATTAAATTAAGAAATTACAGGAGGAGATTTCAAACGAGGACATTACTTATTAATCCAAGGAAATCAGCAAAATAGAGTTTATGATGAATAGTTTGGCCACCAGTGATATTAGCACACTTTAACTGGAGCGCAGATCAATTGAGGTTAACAAAAATGTGAGGGCTTCACAGTTTACCATTGACCTGGGGCGTGAGGCTTACCGCAAGTTGGCCAACCATAAAGAAAACATACTGTTTCTAAAGGATAATCTGGATTACTTGCGCACCTGCAACCTCAAACGCAGGATAATACCCGAAGGATTGTTCCGTAAATGTTAATTTCTATTAGTTAAGCGTTGTTATATCATAGCTAAAGATCTTCAGCAGATAATCCTGTTTGGAACCCACGCAAGTGGTAACATCATCATCCCTAAAAAATAATTTACCGAACTTCTGGAAGGAAAGAACATCTATTTAAAGACACTGAGATCTGAAGTGGATCGACTGTATGAATAGTTCAAGGAATAATGGTCTAAAACTAAAGAGTATTTTTATTCCTATCAACGGAAGGAAGGAATTAAGATGAGACCAAGAGAGGATGCATATCTTGATCATCTTATTGAATCTCCCAGTCTAATCAAAGCTTTCAACGATTGTTTCCTCGATCTGTTCTTTCACTTCAGCAAACCGATCGTATAAAATTACGGCAAAAACCTCAGCGAGTAGATTGCGAGTTCAACCATCCTTCTAAGCATTGGGGTAAAGATCGAATTCGTCTACGACATCATGATAATCCTCTGTTTCCCAAACGTGCTGAAGTTTGGCACAATCAAAAACTATCGTGATAAGAAGAAGCGTGTCCCCTGTCAGTAGTACATCTATCGTATTTCTATTGCCTACAAGTAATGGAAGGACATTTGGTAGCCATTAGACTGATGAATGATTCTTGTACTTATGATTGATGGATTAAATATTTTACCAGGAATACAATAAAAATATTATAGATAAGACATGGAAGCTAGCTGCGCTTCGGACAGCACCGCAAATTCTTCACCTGCATCTAATCTCTCAGCGCTGCAGAGTCGATTGAGAAAAATCAGAAAGGACAACAAAATTAAAATAGACATCAGCAAATCGTAGTACCCGCTGTTAAGAACAGTTGCGTTCACAGAGATGGGTTGGAGAGTATGGACGAGGGAGGGTAAATTAATAATAAGATAGAGTCCAAAGAAGATATCAATCTGCAGTGGGTTGACTCTTACGTTTCAGATTAGCAGGTTCGAAGACTTAAACCATACCAACGCATTAACCACTTTCCTGCATCAAATTAACTCGGAAAAAAGAACCTGCTGACTTATAACATCAACACTATGAAGAAAACAATGCCCAAATAGTACGAATTCTACCCTTAAACTTTCAATATTCCCACAGAAACCGAAGCCTTCGAAAAGTAAAGTCTATCTCATTTAGATTTAGCTCTCTCAATCAGGATTCTTATTATATTGTAAAACCATGTGGAGATAGTCAGGGCAGGGGTATCTATTTAACCAAATCTATCGATTTGATTTCGAAGGAAGAAATGATTGTTCAATAGTATGTGGAGAATCCGCTTCTCATTGATGGCATGAAGTTCGATTTACGGATTTATGTCTTGCTGCGAAGTGTTAATCCTCTAAAAATTTATGTTTATGAAGAGGGGCTCAGTCGACTGGCCACCTGCGCTTACTAAAAACCAGAAAGCAGCAACCAACGTAACATGCGTATGCATTTAACCAACTACGCTATAAATAAGTTCAGTCCCGATTTCATATTCAATAAGAGTGAGGATGAAGATAATATCGGGCATAAACGTTCCTATACTGCCACAATGAAGGTATGTTCCAATTTATAACATAGATAATTTAAACTTTAGGATGCGACATAGCAAAGTTGCAAAGTTAAATAGACAGCATAATTGTTAAGACTATCATGGCAGCCCATCCAACTCTTAACAAAAAATACAAGTAACTAAGAGACTGCAGGGAGGAAAACTAATCAGTGTGTTTTTAAATCTTGGGGTTTGACATCCTCGTTAAGAATGATTTCCAACCTATCTTGTTGTAAGTCAACCACAGTCCCAGTTTTTGTACGGACTCACCCTTAGACATGGTAATTAAAAAATATCTTATCTTGGATACTTTTAATTTGCTTAATCTAAATCACGAATAAAAGATCAGTTATTTAAAAAATAATAGGGCTGATCAAGATCCCCTAAATTCAAATTTGGCATCATACTCGACTCCAAGAAACAGCTCGAAAAGCCCAACCAAGGAGTATTCTCCTGAAGAGTTAGGGGCCTTTAGAAAGATATTTCCACTTTAGAATATCTCCTAAAATTAATAAATCAATAGAACATATTATAATTTGATGCGAAGCCAAAAATTGGAAAAGACGCATAGACTGCATCAGAGATGTTCGCTCCCTTCAGCTCACAAACCATGTTTGAACTGCAACGTCCGTTTGGGATAGAGTGTTCTTTTCCAAACTAGAAAGGAATAAAGTTCCAACCCTTCTTTTTCCCTTTATCAAGCCATTAACAATCTCTACAATAAGCGAAATAACAATCTAAAAGAAGTTACTAAAGGATAAAATGAGTAGACTCTAAAATAAGAAGACACCATCTTTGAATTTGAAGGAGGCATCGATGCAGATATCATTAAAAAATAGGAGTTTAGAACCAATCCTCGACAAATTAGACATGATAAGGGAATAGAAAAGAAACTGATTCTACCCATTACCATGAACAGCGTGAACATTCGGTTAGATGATAGCTATTCCCATAAAAGAGGATAAAGTCAATCCAATACGGCATACTATCCCAATCGTCATTCGAGGGAGTACCCTTTTAAGATACACTCTGTCTTGAATATGGGAGCACTTCAGATCCAAACTGAAAGAAAAAAGGCTAAAGATGGAATTTAAACCACAAGTGTAACCAAAGAAACACTCAACTAGTCTTTGATGAGAAACACTGATCGAGTAGGCAATATGCATCACGCCAATCCCAACTATTCGCGAGAATTGAGGTAGAAGATAGAGAGCATTCAGCTTGGAAGACTAAAGTTAATGCGAACAAAACGTATGGATCGAGCTAATTTTATTATAATTAAATCCAAATCCATAGACAGGAAATCAACTTAACAAGATAGCCCTTAATATTGAATAGAGTTATCACTATGTGATCTTTTTATAAATTGTTATGACTACTTCAACAAATATCGATTCTTACGCACATTATTAATACCCAGCAAGCATTAAAGTCGCAAATGCATTAAAGAAATTTGTAAGATAAAATTTAAAAGCAGAAGATAATCAGATCAATTAATCAATTTATTTGTAAAATTAATCAATTTTTGTGTAAAATTCCTCTTCCTTTGAATCATTTTTATGAACTATTTGTATATCTAATAATTTTAGTTAAGAAGGCATGTCGCCAATGTAGAAAATTGTTTTCTTCTCTTCTATTTTTTATAATTTTGGAAATTATGTCTCATCAATTGCTGGCTCACTTGAAAACCAATCTTTTAAACTATTTATGCTCGGTAGATAGGGTTTTATATCTATATCACTTCTAAAGATATCTACTCCCGCCGACACCGCCGCCGTCAACACAAGCGGCAAGATAACAACTAAGATGAAAATTTTTATTTAAGATTGTTCTTTTGGAATTGTTATATCTTTTTCTTTTTGAATCAAGCTATGTTACTATAAAGGTACATTGAATTTGGCGATTTAGCTCTGATTTGCATTCCTTTGATTATTATCTCTCGAATACGATTATCCTAATTTTAATAGCCTTAGAGCACAATCTATAACATTTCGATTTCATCTTTGGTCGCAGTTGCTATGATCCTCAAAATAGTGTCCAGCTACTCAGCACGTGAATCACCAGTTAGTGCGCATAATTTGTTAAGACGTTGTAAAGTAATGCTTTCCATCAACCAATTTATATCAGTGAATTTATAATTATATGGATACGTCTGAAAATCATTTTTAAATACAAACTTAATTAATCTGAATCAGTATATAATATCACTAATTTTCCTCTGACACAGCGATAAAGGCGCCAGATTCACGAATATTACTGCTTGCAGCACTTATTCTGTGCTACTATTCTATCTATTCAATTAACAATGATTTGTCTCTCTCATACTTTGTTAACTCAAATTTCTTGGTTTGCATGTGCACCTCCCTCATTTTCTATCCCAGTAACCTTCGAGTTAACTTCTCAATACACTCCTATAAATTAATACATTTCTCGCCCAACAATCTTAATATTTTATCCTTTTTCTACATCTCTGTAAACTATGAAATTGGGCTATCGTTCATCTAAACTTATGATTAAGCCAGTTTTGCCTTGATATCGTTTGAACCATTTACTTTTGGACCAGATGATGGGTCACCGCGTTCATATTCTTCTGTGGCTTCCGTTTTAAACAATTTAAATGGATGAATGGGCGGATCCTTCCTCATGGGAGAATCCGAAGCGCTGTACTAGATTGACTCACAATTTATTAGCGGCAGCGAATCAAGTTTTTTACAAGCCTGCCTGTTTGGAGTTGAAAACTATTTATTCGTCTGTTTTCTTAAATTATTTACTGACGGTCTTATTTTATCCTTTTCTGCTGTCAATTTTTGTGCCATTTCCCTTTTTTCCCCCAAAATTAACTTCAATCGATTTATCTCTTTTTGTTGAGCTTTAAATTTCTACTTCATCGATTTATGCTCTTTCTCCAACTCGTCATTCCTGCTATACTGTAGTTCTAAATCCTCCACACACTTCTTGAAAACCAGTTCTTTGTTCTGTTAAAAAACAGTCTTCGATTCATCATTATGCATGAAGAACTGCATCTTCCTCTCGTACTTGCACAGTAGTATTTTTAAATCAACGATTTCCCTCTCCATCTTATCGATCGCTTCGCTCTTATCCACATTCTATTTGACCAATTTATGAATGATTTCACTCAAATCTCTCTTCTGAATAACATACTCTTGCTCGCTGTCATCCTACTCGTATTGCTACACTATCTTTTAGATTTGCTGGCCGTGCAGGTTGTCGATGCTTCCTCTGCGACTCCGTGAGATAATGTGGTTAATGATATTTTATACGACTTGATCGTGTTTCATTATAAAAAATTATTGAGCCATATTATAATTGCATCTAGATTACGAAAAATTATGTAGACACATCATCCAGTGAATTTTTCATTTAGTAACACTTGGAAGGATGGGAGATTATGGACTTGTATAATGAGGATGATAAAATATATATTAATCAAGACATTTGGATGCTGGAGGTGGATTCGTCTAAAGGAGTACTCTCATTATATACTTTTCGATTGAATCGAAGGGTGTGTTGATAATGACGAACTGCAAAACAGAGGATGCAGCATACTTGGAAGGCCAAAGCAAAGGACATGATTCCAACAACAACCAAGGTGAAGTATATCCGATTAAATGTTAGAATACATAAAGAGTTCAGAGCGTTCAGGATATCCTATTCTAGCAAACGGCAGTCCAAACCAGTTATTAAACCTTGAACAGGATCGAATATGGATGCTAGATTTTGAGTTATGGTCGTATTACCATATACATTCTGAAAGAGACTTTGGACGTTGGAGCTCATATATGTTTTAAGATTATTTATAGGTGTTTGAGCCATTGAGACGAAACGTCCAGCTAGTCGACTATTATCTGCGTTATCCTCAGCTGTATTTCCGATGTTAGAGTTGACTGGTATTACATAATTATTCAAAAAATTGGTAAAATAATTTGTGAATGATGGGCATGTTCCATAACGATTATTAGCATCGGCTACAATGCTTCCTGTTGTGCTCGCACGATAATAATAGCTAAGAATGGAGAAAGTGTCCAAACATTCAGAGGTTGGGCATGGAGGATCCACCATACCGCTCGAACAAGTACTCGCATCCACCTCCGTCAAGCCGCCACAACTCACATATGACTGATAGGTGCTTGACAATCCAGGAACCCATACATCACTGTAAAATGTGCTAAAAGTACTGCTCGGGCACGTCACTTGAAATAGCGTTTTATTTGCCACCGAATTAAAAAAATACAATTCAGATATTCCTTCTGCGGAAGTAACATCAAAGTCTGGAATATGACCTAATCCATAGTTATTAATCTCGGTTTGCATGGTTAACAACTGCGAATCAATGTTGTATGCCATATCGGTGAAGTTATAGAGGTAAGAGTTGAAAATAGCAGTTTTAAGTTCGACAATATAGGAGGAAAGTGAGGGGTTTATTTGAGTCATAAAATCATTACTTCCGCCAAAGCATTGATTAAAATAAGATGAAATGTTAGCATAGTTAGAGCCTCCGATGGTTTATATCATCGATGAAAATTGAGTAGGGTTCGTGAAGGAAGAGCTAAAGTAACTACATGTGTAGAAGAGAGATGGCATGAGCATGGAAAGAATAATGGCAAAAGAAAAGGCAATTATGCAGGCAAAGAATGAAAGAAGGCAACATAAATAGAGGCAGTACCGACAGCTAATAAAATTGAAACATTTTATGAATATTATCCCAATGATGGTTAGGATTGATAAGGCCAAAAAAGATCCGTAGATAGCCATTGAATATTGAGTGTTGTAGGAGTCAATTGATGTCAAAAGAGTCAGCATATTAGATATTTGAGATGTAAGGGCGTCGAGGTTGCTCTATACACCTGCCAAAATACTATCTGCGATGTTAATTTAAGCTCCCATGTCCCCTGAAGTCAGATGGGATGAGACTAGTCCTGCTGCTGTGGTGATAGCCGTCAAATTATTTAAAAGTTGAGTGATATAAGAGTAGAGACTTCCTAAATAAGTACTATTCACTCCATAAGTTCCAATTTTATTTGCTAGTACAGAGTTTAAAGAACCAGAGGAAGTAGAGCTTTAGAGAGGGTAGTTGTAAGTGAGCACAAAGGGATTGTAATCGTTTCCATTTGGCATTTATTTCATTGAATTCAACGCAGTTATCGCATCATTTTTAGCCGTGTTTAACTGATTGCCACCAGAATCTTGGAGAAGCATTACTTGACTCTGAAGAGAGGAAATTCCAGGAGAAAGAACCGAAGTCAACTGAGGGCGGAGGGTGGTAACTCCAGTAAAGAAATAGGCTTGATTAGATGTGGTGTTTCCATTGTAGAAGTCATCCATAAATTTTGATATTTGGCAACTGAAATCTCCAAAAAATTTATTGGAGTTAGTCAAGGCCGGAATGGCAGATGCAATGGTTAGGAGTGATAATATAATGGTAAAGGCAGTGGGACAGTTTAATTAGACTGAGGAATAATTTGGATTCCGATCTCTGCAGCATTTAACTGGACAGTCTTCCTGACAGATGCAGCAACAGAGCAAAAATGGCCAGATTACTAGCATCAATACAAGTCCAAAAATAAATGGAGCGATAAATACCATTGTTCCCACTCCGTTTCTTGATAATTATGATGATAGTGCTGAGATATCAAGATTTATTAGACCTTTTACTATTACTGTGGAGTTTGCTTGGAGATAGGTAGATAAGGAGTTATTGTACCTGCTATTGGTGCTTCGATCGTTTTAGCCAATGCTAATTGTTGATGACTTGCAGTAGGTACTCACGAGTGATAATCGCGAAGAATTAGTAGTGTAAAATATCCGAGGATAGTTCTAAAATGCAGAAATCGGCTCTGAATTGGATAGGCAGTAAGTAATGCACGAAATGAAGAATACAGAAACAAGGAATATGATCCCCTAAATTCTATCCTTTTTTTTATTCTAAGTTCTCCTCATATAAATATGATTGCCATCGCTATTGATCTCAGATAGTTAAAGAACATTATTTATTAGATACTATAAGAAAAATGGTCTTCTCCTTTGCTCCATCCATGTCATTAAATTTACATCTTAAAGAATATTTGATTT
>Ga0302185_10000778_pt1 | contig 23708 bp, 22 predicted proteins | sample II_Bog_E1_1_FD_200231 | JGI IMG/M metagenome (GOLD analysis project Ga0302185, IMG submission 200231) | Peat permafrost microbial communities from Stordalen Mire near Abisko, Sweden - II_Bog_E1_2 | ecosystem: Environmental > Terrestrial > Soil > Wetlands > Peat | place: Sweden: Abisko... | reverse complement strand
TAGAACCGGTTACATCGACTGCCAAATATGGAAATTAGCACGAAAAAGATAATTGGTCAAAAAATTGTGTAAAGATTATACAAAAATGAAGCTACAATAAAAACAATCTGCTTGATTTAAATTTCACAAACCATCTTAAAGTTATTGAGAATTTTTTTAATTTAGGTTGAAATAAACAGTTATCCAAACTGAATGATGGAATGAAAAAGAAAGAGACATTTTTGTTCTCGTAGTTATAAATTATTTTTTGTTAAATGACTTTGCTTTTGTAATAAACGGATAGAAATTAACAAAATAATACTAAGCTGGATTAAAGTGTAATAAGCGAATAACAAATAATCTACAATTAAAAAGAGAATGACCTTTGCCAAAGTAATTTTAAAAATATCATTTCAATAATTTGGACTGCAAATACAATGTTCAAATAGTGTAAATATTAAACTATTAATCTATTAAATCACCTCTAATGCATCCAAGTTTCAGGATTTTCCTTGTCAAGACTTTTCTTGGCTCAATCATTGAGATAAACAGTGAAAAAATACCCTTCTCATTTTTCCTAATTAATTTTTGGATCAAATGTATCCTTTTATTCGATATTTTTAAGTAAATTGATTTCTCTAATTGGTTAATAAATCTTTTAAAGATATGGTCTATGAATATACTTATTGCACAACATTTAACATTTGCTTCATCAAAATCTTTAAATTTTGATTACATTAATCTTTTTCAAGCCAAAAAAAGTGATGTTATACTTTTTGATGGGTATATACGTAAAGATGAATCTAAATCATAAAAATGTATTCCTTTTTAGTTTTGACGACTTAATCAGTTAATGCCAATAATTGAAATGAAATTAAATTTTTCTTTATTTTTCTTTTCCTTATTGGCGAATTAAGACAACAGTGCCAATAATTTATTTTATAATTTATTCTTACCAAAATGATGGATATCTTAGATGAACTGCATCACGATTATTGTATTGATAATTATCTCCGTAACGACTGCTTTTACATTATGCAGAAAGGTTTTTTGCAAGTATCTTACCCAAATTAACTCAATTTGTTTTTCTTGGCTGAAGGATTTAATTTTTTCGAATTATAAAGCTTTCGTTTCTCCTTTTTTTGGCAGGATGGGGATATTTCTTCTTGAGCAATGATAGATCTATCAATATAATCTGTGAGATCTATATTGTCTTGAATAAAGAATTATTGATTTTCATTTTATTCCTTATTTCTATAATATGTTATAACTCTTTATATTTTACTATAATTAGAATCATACTATCATAGAAATATAAACGAACCTTCGGAGATAAAGTTAGATAAAATAACGCTTCAATTAATATTTTTTATTTATTTCAGCATTCTTAGGTTGTTATATCAATAAAATAACCAATTTTGCAATCCAAAGGGAATGAATATTGGTCAGTTGATGAATTAATCTATCCTATGATTATTAAAGCAATTAATAGTTTTGATAAAATAAAATCTTATTACTTATTATCTAAGATTTTGAAAATGAGCAGCATTGACTCAGAATATGATAGCTTTTCAGACCTCACACTCTAGTAGGTTAAAGCCAAGGCTCGTTAATTGTCCAAACAAAAGAAACAAGCCTAAAAGGAAGGAGAGGAGGCAGAATCTTGGATTGATGAATTATCAAAAGGAGTTAACAATGATGACATCAATACAGTTAATAACTTACTTTCTGAAGAGGGCAGAAAAAACCTGCCCAATCCCATCAACGATTAGATTAATCAAAGACTTGGTGATTTGAAACAGCAATAAAATAATAGTCGGAATTAATAAAGATCTTGGAAAAATAAAATTAAAAAATTTTTTAGAGAATGTGTGCTCATTATCACCAACTACTTTTTGCTGCTAAAAGGTTTTTTCACTGGATGTCTAAGAAAAATTCGTAACATTGTCGACAGGCTGAAAGACTGGTTTATATGTGTTGGATGTTGGATTAAGGATAAATTTAAGAAGGCTTGGGAGTTTCTTTTTGGAAAAAAAGAACAACCTGTATGATCTAATACCATTGAAATCGATATTTATTTTAAAAAATTATACATTCCAATCAACCTTTCTTTGTAATGACAGATAAAAAAGTAAAAAAAATTATTCATCCATAATAATTGAAAGGATTTTTATTTTGAAAACAAGTTTAGAACATTTTCTTTCATTTAAACTGCAAGAAGTCTTCTTTTCTTAATAACAGAAGTGAAATTTTGTCAAAAGATAAAAAATATCAATAATTTTAAATGATAAATTTATTGAAAATAGAGCTTGGCAATCCAATTTTAAATAAATCAGTCGACTTTTTTCCCTCTCAGTTATACGGCTATTTTCGTAACAAAAATTTAAACACCTTTTTTCGTAAAAACATGAAAATCCAGTTCTTCTGTGAGCTTTGAAATGTAGTATTCATTGGAGTTTTGATTGAAAATTTATATAGTGCAGCAAAAGATTTCTTTGTTGAATTATCTATTTTTTTATTTTAAGTACAATTGTACTTTTTAATTTGATCCTTCAACCATATCGAAATAGACTGACCAATTCTAGTCAGGTTCAGTAATAATTGTTCGCTATATCGGACGATAGTTGGATTTTTATGGCAGGAGTAGGTTGGTACAGATGGTGCAGCTAAAACATGACAAGTCAATACTTCTAAAGCCCATTGGTGTTTTCCACGACCAAAGATGTGAATGAGAAAGTTTACAGGAATAACCAATGGGTTTCTGATGTATATATACAATTTTGGAATATTTTTAATCTAATACGATAAATGATGACCAGTAATTGAGCTGTTAATAATTGTATTTAATAATATCCAAATCCAATAAAATTATCCTTATTTGATTATTGGAACAATTGATCTTCTCATTATATTTTTGAAATGGGATTAAATGGATGGCAATTTCCATCATTCATATTTTTAATTTTTAGTTCGAATAAAACCAACAAACATCATTGTTTATATATATCAATAGTACCATTTTTTGGATGATTATTGATTCATCTTACGTTACATTTACAATCTTTTATACTCTTTGGGAATAAAAACATTTTTTTTTCCGTTCTTATCAGATTAGTAATAACAATGGGGCATAAGCTCACCAATTTCAACTTTTTATTGATTTATGTCCTCATAGTTACCCCTAGCTTGAAATCGAGACTCTTGATATCCCTTTATTTTGATAACATCAGCTTTACTATTATCAAAATTTTCCTCTTTTGGTTCTGACAGATATGTCTCATGGTGATACTCTTATTTCTGGCGCATGTGGTCAACGACTTCTACTAATCGAGTAATTTCCTTTTGATTCTCTAGTTAATATATATAGTTGTAGTAATTTTGCAAGGGAAACATCTTCTCTGTGACAACTCTAACTTTTTCTCCTTATCTGAGGGGATAATCTTCCTCTTTGAAGTTGGTGAATCGGTTATCTGCAATCACTGGCTATATGCTAACCTCTCTAATATAGTTTTGCAGGTAAGGATCGATTTCCTTGTGTGAAATTAGAGATTGGGATATTTCCTTTTTGAGATCCTACATATGGACCTTGCGAGTGGGTAGCTCCACCATTTTACGCGATTATTATTTTTTGGTGAGTTAATTCTTACGTCGTACATAATAGGGAACTGCCTGAATAGTACGATTGGGAGGAAGATAGTAGGTGTTGGCGTATTAAAATTTTTCAGAACGGCGGATATCTCCCCGAATATCAAGTTTAGGAGAAGTTGCCATTAACAAACAATATTTTATAGATTGAATTAATTGTTATTTTATTTTTTTACTGACTGTGGATATTAATATTAGTAAACTAAGATGTCACCTTTCACTAATAATGAATGATTGCTTCCTATTTTTAGAAAAAACCAACTAATTATTATGGAGCCACTGCAGAATAGAAATTTTTAGGTTAAAATAAAATACAGATTAGAATAACGGGAGAGCATGAATTAATCTTTGTTTTATAAAATTGACAGTTCATGAGCATCGAGCTAAAAAGTAAGCTCAATAATAATGCTCGCCACCTGCGTTTTATCTCGAGGGCAGAGATGTTCCAAAGAAACCGCAAGGAGTAACTCGATTATCTACAACTCTATTCTCCCATAGCACGTCAACTCATATAAAAATCTTTAAAAGATGTCATTCCCAATCCTCTTCCTCCCTTAGCTCCTGATACTATCTCTTTTTATCGTCGAAGCAAGTCACCTATCTTTCGAACTCGTCCAGCAGAAGACCAGCAGTTTGACCCTCATATGACATATGAATCGTTGTTGATTTTGGCTGGACTTTAATAAAAGGATTATGACAACTACCCTACTGTGATTAAAGAATTTGAGCGAGATCTCGGCCTGTATTTGACTGCAGGTTCAGGAGACATTCGATAAATTGCAACAATTGCAGCAGGTAATAAAATAATTGGAAAAGAGCAGGATATAGTTGGATTATCCGAGGCAGATCCACGGCAACTGTGGGTGTTGGCAAATCACATATATGAGAAAAAAATATCATACAAGCGATTATTCCCCTTTTTACAGGCACACCACGAAATTGCATATAAAACCCTATATTAATTATCAAATGGGAGATAAGATGGAATCACATAAGATATTATAGCTGATCAAACAGTTTTACAGAGTCTGTTTAATGGTCTGCATTCTGGCTCAATGGCGATTAAAAAGTATGCAATTCGTATTTTGGGAAATGTTGCAGCTGAGAAAAGCTAGCATGTGTTCATCATTCATAATTTAAAAGTGCTGGACTACTTAGTTGAATTACTTCAAACCCCAATTCCAGAAATGCGAAGAGATGTGTGCTGGCTGATATCAAATCTGATTTGTGATAAGAATGCTGCTACCAAATTAGTCCGTCATTAATTGCTGATCGCTAAACTTGTATAGTTATTCTACTGTGAGACTGCAGTCGATATCAAGCGAGAACTAACTCAGATATTTATCTCTCTGGCTCATTACGCTGAACGAAAATAAGCCTACCAACTATTGGCCCATCACACTTTACTTGAAATTTGTCATAGACAGCTGTGTATAGATTAGAATGACCTTAATAATGCTACTCTATTTTTACTAAACAAGTTGCTTGAGTTGGGCGATAATTGCCGGAATGAAGATAATCGCAATGTGTTCTGTCTGATGATGGGTGCGATGATTGACTTGCGTTGTGAGATATAAAAGAAAAGCTACTCCTAAAACAACGATATCAGCAGCTTTAGTCTATAAATATTAGGACATCTTGAAGAAGAGGAGGATGCAGAATGATATATATCAATATATCGATTAATCTTATCAATAACTGAATCTAAATAATTGAGGATTTTATAATTATAATTTCATAATTCATGGAGAAACTCTACATGTATCTGCCTTCCATTCTCTTGATTGGAGGAAATCTGATTTACCTCTATGCTCATGGGTTTGAGCCTCTTAGATATCACCCTCGTCTCTTCCTTTATAATTTCCTTATATTTCTTATTATTGGCATCATCATCTTCTTTAAAGTCAGCTATCATATGCATAAATGGTTTGTGCTCAATGAGGGCGACACCAAGCAAAAGGCCAAATAAAAACTCAAATAATTGCTGTTTTTATTGTAAAACTACTTAAACTATTTACATCCTGGCAATTAAAGAAATTTAGTTTACGTATTTAGTAATTAATGTAGCTTTACGCAATTATGGCAACTTGGACATTTGTATCATACTTTATTCCCAATATATTAGTAGGTCTCTTCATTGCCTCGCTCTATGAAATAGATAAAATGCTAAATGAGAAATATTTATCTAAGCATGCATCATTTAAGGAAAAATTCTGGCAGATGATATACAAATTATAGCAATCTTTGCCTCGCTATAGGCCAATGAGATAAAGTGCATGATCCTGTTTGAATATATAACTTTTATTATTAATAGCAAATGAAGAATATCAGGGAACGAAGATAACTGAAAACAGTTAAATAGCTGGCAAATAATTAAGCATCTTGATGTGAGCTGTGCGCCCAATGAAAGTCGAAAGGTCACTTGTTTTTTAATTAAACACTATCTCGCATCGCACGATCTTGCTATTGAGCTCTCCAGTCAGATTTTTCAATAACTGATTATACACTATGGTTGACTACGTTTAAAACATAAAGCTCTTCTCCTCGAGAATTGCAGACCAGTAGGGGACATATTCGTCCTCCTTGGAAGCAAACAACCAAACCTTACTGAACCATCCTAGTTAAGGATTAGAAGACAATCCATATATATACGTTTTCTATATAATTATCTAAATACTTGTAGTTCTGCGTGATCGGACATTGTGAGCTCAATCATGCTTGGGTCCTTTTTTACTTTGTTTAATATCCACAAAGAGGTTGAAATGAGGGTTGAAGAATGGTAGAGGTAACCCAAATGAGGTGAACAGAAAGATACAAATTGATTAAATTTCTCCTTATGTAACTGTAAATATTTGAGGCAAGCACGCCCAATTAATCCCCCTAATGAGTGGCAAACAAAGCTCATTTGAAAATCTTTTAACTCCAATGAGTTCACGAAATTTTTTATTTCGATGGCCAGGCGATGAGCTGACTCCTCAATCGATTGCTCTGTACGCCCTTCATTGACTGCACTAATGAGACAAATGATTTCTGGATTTTTAAATTTAAGATAATTGCTCAGTGGTTCCATATCAAAAGATGAGGCTTGATATCCATGAACAAAAACTATTAATTGCTTTTTGAGGCTAGACTTAGCGCCCAGCATTTGCTTAAGATCATCTTTGTTCATTTTAAATTGAGTTTCATGCTTCTAGAAGGGATAAACAAATAGTTGGACTTCAGACTGAGGCATTTATGGGCTTCCTTCAGCAAGAAGGCTATGATGTATGTGATAATCTGCAATTTGTTGACGGTATCTGATGCGAATAGCTTTGTCATAGGTTTAGTTATAGCTGTTCATTAACAATCCTTGCAATTTTTTCCATAGTTGATAGACTATTTGATTCAACAGATATATTGAATCCTTAAATTTAACTATGAATGAATTTGTTTATATTTTATCGATATTGATGTCAATCTCCACAACCTCACCTGGCAACAGTTATTTACTATTTTTGTTAGAATTAAATATGCAGTAACGATATGTATCGGGACCTAATTGAAACAAATCCTCCAAATCACTCTGTATTTCGCTTCTGTAATTTGTCAACAACCTTAATTCCTATTTCATTTGCTCAATAGACTGCTCAAGAGGTCGGCTGTACTTACGGAAAAGCTGACTCTTTTTGAAATTTTTAACTTCATTAATTAAAGAGTACATTCACTTAGAAACACTTTTTAATTTTGAAGGAGAGCTTCAATAGCGACTGAACTGGTAATGCAGTGTAGAGTGGCGTTTACATTACAAGTGAATTTATAAGATGCAAAGTATATTGGCAGATAGCTGCTCCCACTATGGTGCAGAGTGCTGCCTTACCACTAGGCTAGGACCTCCACCTCGTTTTGTTGGAAGCTTAACAACTAACAAAACAGTCTGATTTATTCATTTGGCCCTGCTTGACCCATCTCCAGAACTCCCTTGAACAAACACATGTCGGTCATATCGACATGGTCATCTTGACTGCGAGCTATTAGCTTACGGGTGAGGAAAGTGCTGTTGTTATTGTCAATTTCTGATAGGTTTGTTGGATCATTGGGCGTGCGGTCTAATTTTTTGAGATTAGATTAGCTCTTAAGAATCAAGAATGGGAGTGCAAAGTGATTGTTCTGAATGACTTCAGACATACGTCGTTAGTTGTTTGATAAACTGTGACTCTAATTTGAAAGAAAGTGGCTTGCTTTAAGTTTATTATTTCCATACTTCGTAGGTTCAGCAGCATCTCATAACTGAAGCAGGAAGTCATAATCACTAATTATTATTATAAAGAGAAAGGCTATGAACGCATTCAAAATTTATCAACAACAGTTAAGACAGCAAAAACGAACATAGTAATTGTAAAAATTCAAAGCCAACTCTCGCAATGCTTTGCTGTACTTTCCTTCTAGCAACATATGTTCTTTATGCTCTGATGATAGGTGGACTTATAATATAAATAACCAGCATACTATAACTCTAGTCTTCACTATATTCAAAGATGGACAGGTCTGCCATCAGCACACTAATTTATTGCTTTAAAAAACAAAGTAAAGTTTGCTTGAAGTTCCCAAAAACTATCGAAGGATAATGGCTTAAGCGGAAAGTATAAAAGACACTAAACGACAGGTTATTAGGAAGATTATTCTCTTATTAGAACTTCTTGATGAGAATCTACTCAATCTCAATGAAAAATTGATACAATAAATCAAAGATAGTTTTGATGAAAAGGATAATTTTATCTTGCATCTGATGGATTGTGCTTATGGGTATTGCCAATGGCCAATCGAGGAAGAGGGTCTTGGCGACGAGCAATGGCATTATGAAATAAAGGCATTATCATTTCAAACTCTTCTCTCTATTCTCACCAAACTTCCATTTTTGATTTGCGGCTTTCTAAAAGAATATCCTTTGGAGGAACTTCTGTCCAAAACAAACACATCAAATAGACTTCATCTCTATGAATCTATGAGTTTATTCTTTTACAATTGTTCCATAAATGCAATAAAATATCAGTCAACTATTTTGTAAATTGAATGTTGCTTGGCCAATCATTTGTAGAACATTAGAAGCATTCTTGTTCCCAATTAAGTAATTGATGGCTTAGCTTCTTGGATTTAGACCATGCTAAGTACTGGCTTGCCTTTTCAATGCATTACTTTGTCTCTCATAATAGAGTTTTTGCAAAGTATACGCTAACTCTGCGATTCAAAGGCAGGAATAATTGATCTTTTAAACCATAACTATGCCATATTTTTGTAAATGAATACTGAATTGAAAAAGGAACTGTATGATTTATCCAAAGCTCAAATATGTTCAAGTCCAATGGAAGTTGAGGAGTGATTCATCGTGAATCTTAGTGATTAGTTTGATGATGTGTGAATCATTCAGTTATAATAAATTTATACATGTTTAAGAAATCTGACTTCAAGAAATTAGAGGTGCTTGGATCAGGCAAAAAGAACACCAAAATATATCAGGCAGTTCACATACCTACTGGCAAATTTTACGCTCTCAAGGAAATAGAAGCCAAGAGTTTAGATAAACTCAACGAATTTAAGGAGGAAGCCGAACAATTACGAAAAGTGCAGAATCACCCCAATGTCATCAAATATTATGCTTACTTTCTCAGCGAAACACGCTACAATTCCTTTAAGATTGGTATTGTAACAGAGCTTATGGACAAAGCCACGAACCTTTAGGTATTGTACCGGAAGCGTAAGAAAGCGGGATTAAATTGGAGCGAGTCAGAAATGGTGAGTATGTACTGCAGCCTCATTTGCACCTGTTCTTTTCTACAGAGTAAAGGCATCTGTCACCGTGACGTCAAACCAGCTAATCTGTTTCTTCTCCCCAACAATGAGATTAAACTTATCGATTTTGGTGAAAGTAAAGATTATTTTTATGATCCTAACGATGATGAGAAGGAGACTTTTACTATGGCTACCATTCGAGGTACACCACAATATCTATCTCCTATTCTTTGGAAAGCACATGTGATTGAGGGAAATTCCCGGTTCGCTTAGCACAATATATATAAGTCAGATGTATTCAGTGCGGGGCTCGTGTTGGCTCAGTTCGCACTTATGAAGGAAGTCACTGGATTCAACTCAAAAACGTCAGAGGTTAATGGGGAGAAACTTATTAGAGATCACCTCAAGATCATGGAGAAAATGTACTCTGCTAACTTCGCACAACTGATGGGACTATTACTACGGTTTGAAGAGTCTGACAGGCCAAGTTTTTGCTAAATTTAAGCCCTGTTCTACGAGAGAGAACTCAACTACAAAGAGAAAGGGAAACCATTGAATGAGCTCATCAAATTATACAACGACAACTACAGTAACATCAGCAAAAGTATGGAGCCTATTGCAAACACTGCTTCTCTAAAATCCACTTTCCCCATCCAGAATCCACCAGAATAGGAAAACCATAAGTAGCCAATCTAGGAACAGCTAGAGACTCGCCCTCCCAAGAACAATTATTACAAAGATTCAACATTGATGTTACATGAAAGTTGCTTTTGGTTTGAGTTTGGAGGGTCAGCAATGGGCCGTTTCAGTGTGGCAAGACAAAAATGGAAGATTGAACAGGGTAACGAAAGCAGAAAATATCCGCTGCACTTTTCGGTCATATTTATACCCACCACAAATTAGTACTACCTTCTTGGTGGGCCGGCTGGCGATAACTTCCGAAGATATAATAATCGCAAATTGTTCACTTCTGAAGTTCAAATGCCTACTTTCCGCAACTTTTTTGCATCAGTCTATCACAGCCAGAAAGTTTATGTGTTTGGGGGATACGACGGGGATACTCGTTCACAGATCCGTTCTGGAGAGTATTTCGATATTGTATCGTCAAAATGGTACCCTGTAGCTGACCTCAAAGTAGCACGTAGCCAGAGTGCTGCTTGCCGCATCAATGACGATTAAATACTGATTTGTGGAGGATATAACACAGAAATGGGGACTCTTGATTCCATTGAACGCTATATAATATCCAAAGACAGGATAGAATTGTCAAAATTAAAGTTACCAGTACCGCTGCGACGTTTTATGATTGTACGAGTGGCCAAGAACAAGGCATTGGTATTAGGAGGATTGACTTCAAACTCGAAATAATCTCAGCGGGTCTTCAAATTGGACTATTAGGAAATGTCTTTCCAGGAGTTGTAGAATTTAGAAAAGGGAGGAGTGATTGAAAATGAAGTTTTGGTTGACGGTGATGGCAATTTGCACATTTTCATTGAAGCTGCTAATGGCACCAGCGCCCATTTTCACATCAAATACCCCTACGATCCGACCCGAGAAGCTTGCTACTAAACCCAGCAGATTTGAATAGAGATATTGCCTTTGATTGCTTGAATAATAAATCCTTCATAAATAATTAAAAATTGTTTTAATGAATATATTGGAGCAGTTGGAGTTAGTCATTACTTTATACGAATCACAAGAAGATAGAGCCAGTATTTTAAGGGAAACTTTCCATGAGACGACGGATCTCATCGGCCAGTACAAAAAAGTAGAGGAGGAGTATGAGACAATCCAGACCATAATCAGAAAAACCCGTAATTAACCAATAAATTAGTGCCATTCCTTATTCACTGCAAAGATTACTTTGTAGAAAATCACCATGTCATTAACGAATACGAGGATGCTCTGGATAATAAGGGTCTAAAAGAGCATAACCAAGCAGATATTATAGTCAAGTTATAGGTAAGCTTCCATTAATAAAGCAAAAAGTCACGCATTTTGAGGAAGAATGCGAAAGACTGCATGAAGAAATAGCCACCCTTTTAGATAGCATAGCCGAAAAGGATCACCTCTTAGAGTCTCAATAATAACGCATGAAAGCATACATTAATTAATTGAAAGAATAAAATACAACCTTGACTCAACAATCTGAGCATCTTAACCTCAAGTATAAGAATCTCGAGCGAATAGTTGACGATCAGATAAGTAAATATTCTATTACAATAGACCAAAGGGAGTAGCTTGAAGCAAATTTAGGGAAATACTCACAACATTAAAATTAATTACTGAAAGGCATTGAAAAATCCGAAAAATAAATAGATTCGCTAAGTAATCAAATTTTAATCCTCTAAAAAACGGTAACTGAAAAATAGATACGAATTGAAGAATTATAATAAATTACTAAATAAAAATATGAAGATCCCAGCGTGTCAAATGACGAAGAAAATATAAATCAAAAGCTTTAATTATACGAAGACTAGACAAATTAAATTCCGACTGAGATCAAGTTATTACAGCTGAGCGAACAAATATCTTTCCTTTAAAAACCCGTCTTTTATTTGGAAGAATACAGGAATAGTCAAGACCACAGTTAGATGATGAACTCACCACCCTCAGAACATTTAAATCACTAATTAAATGTTCCTAAAAGATTCACCATATTGTCCCCAGAAAAAATAATGAGGAGAGTTGCTTCTAATATTGAGCTTTCGCACAGAAAGAGCAATAGTCAAATCAAAACTTAGTTTTAAATTTAAACAAAGCCGGAGCCTTTCTAAAAAGGACACAAATTGAATGAGTCATTTAGTCAGATTGTAGTTGGTATCAACCATCCCAATTAAAATAAATTACAAAATATTTCTGAGAATAAGCAATAATTTGGAAGCAAAAAGATAATATAAACTCAAGTTACAGAAGAATAGTGGGATAGTTCTCTGCAGAGTTAAAGGAAAAAACCGTAAAATGGTGATTTGTCTCACATGGATCCTTACTATATTCACTACTTGCTGGTACTCATATAGATATACAGACAGTTCAGGGCATTAAAATCGAAGAGGATGAAGATGGCATCTATGGTATCCTAGAAATAGATATGAAATAGTATTACCCAGAAATAACCAAAGCAAACCTTCCGATTTCAAGATGGAGTGAATGGATTAGAGATAAACTGCTCAGCATTCATGAGCAGCTGACAGAATAAATTTACTGATCTCAAGAAAGAAGTTTATGTCACTAATAATGATTGTTTATCAATAATTTTAACAAAGAGTTCATTAACCTGTTTACTGCAAAACTATATTAATAAATTATTATGGAGATAAAAGTAATATATTAATGGTATCATCTCAAATGGAACCAAATTAAAACTTTTCAAAATCACCGACCGCGCCGGAAGGTGGAAATTGTCATGGCAAGGTTATCCACTTCAAAACCGTGCAATGTAGAGTAAACCTATTTCTATAACCTCGATTGACTTCTTCCCGTTCGCTCATTTTTTAAGCAAAGATCTTCACTACCCATAAATCCTGTACTCAATCGATTGATTATTTTATATTTTTCCTGATCAACTTACAAAGGAGAATCCCTTGGGTTGGTCCTTACAGTCATTGCCTAACTATTGCCAGTACTAAAGAATCTAATGCGAGTTTCTTCCAAATTATTAATAAGAAGCCTTCCTTTTTTCATTTATCTTTTCATCACTTGTAGACTTTTAGGCAAGGACAATATTTCACATTTATCCTCAATCGGAAATAAACTTTTAGTAATCAAACTGTATCTTTCTTTATTACTCAGGACGAAATTTTTTATTTAAATATTTCTTTTGGGAGACACCCTCTTTGGTTAGCTTCTCAAGTTCTGTCGACTCGGAGCTACTCTTTATTTAATACGATTATTAGCTTTAAATTATTTTGAAAGAGTTTTAGTTTATTCAGGGCGAAATGTTTTGGATGAGACCTTGCGGGATTCCTCCATAATCTTTTATTAAATGGCCATATCTTCAGCTTTATTAGGAGTGAGATCTATATTGAAGTCCTCTTCTTCTGCTTGCTTACTACAAAACATTTTGTTGTGTTGTCTCTGCCGGCCCTTTATAATTAGAGTATTAAACTCTCGCATCTTATAATCCTCGAGATCTTCTTCTTCGTTGTGGTCATCAGAATCAACCTCTTCTTCAATATTTTTAGTCTGAACAGCCATCTCCTTGACTTATTCAATCATATCAAGAAATACGTTTGATTTTTTAGGTTTGGCTGCCTCTTAATCTTAGGTAGCCTTTCCTTTTATGGAGGACAGGCGATGCTATTTTAATTTGTGCCTTTGTAGCTTTCGTTCTCTAATTTGAGACTCAAGCTCCAATAAAGCTGCGATAAAATTTTCCAAGCCACAACCAATGCTATTGCCCATTTATTCCCAGTTGATCCTTTAACATTGTAGAGTTTTCATTACTATTGGATTATAGAATAACCCAATTGATGACTCAATAGTATAAGAATAAGGAATTTTTAGTTGATTCAGCATCACAGCACGAGCTGTTGTCTTTTTATCTTCGGATATTGTGAAAGAGCAACTGTAATATCGAAACTTTGGATCAATCTTTTCAATAAGTCTTGGGAAAACTCGACTCTTATAATATTCAGAATTAGAAAGAGGGTAGTTTGGCCCATATAGAAAAGTATTTTTTTTACGTGAGTGTCCATGAAAGTCAAGAAACATGCATACTCCATATCTCTTCTGCAATTTAGCTGTGAATGACTTGATAAAATATACTTCTGGATACAGTTATTTTTTGCCTGGCATAAACTAGCGATTCAAGTCTTTACCAGCAGCACTTGTTCTAGTGTTTCCTAAAACAACTCCGTCAGGATTTATCATTGGTATTATAAAGAAGTTAACTTAATTCCTAAGATTTTCAGCTTCTTTGCTGTTGCTAAGAAGGAAAGAAATTAATCCTCGAAGTACATAAGAACTGTTTGATTCACAGGGATGAACTCTACCTGTTATTATTATATTTTTCTTTTTGATTTCCGTCTGCTGGTGATGATTAGTAATATGTAGAATAGGCAATTATAATCCGCTCAGTGACTTGCCAACAACTGCTTTTTTGACAAATGGTGACTCTTAATAGCTTTTGATTTCGCATTGTAACTGACTATATGTATAGGGAATGCAATAAGCAAAGAATACTTCATCGCTTTACTGCTGAAATTAATAATCAATGGTCAGTCTGTAAGATGTTTTAACAACTGCCATTTGATACACTATCTCATATCGCAAATTCATAGCTTCAAATTGGCAATTTTATCCCTACTGTTGCCATCCTTGCCCCATTTATAACCATTTTTTCTTTGAAAATACATAAGGCTTCATTCCTTGATTATAAAGGCAGCTTGGCTTTGAAAGATTGCAAATATTTAGAGTCACAGTACCGAGTTTACTCCCATTTTTTAAACTAAAATAATACCAAGCAGTATGACCTCGAGTATTCGAGTCTATTCTGAGAAAAAGATCAAACTCAGAAGGACCGATTTTTATAACGCAATCTAAGTTACCACCTTCAAAAGCGCTGTTAAAAGTTAGTTATTGTCCAGTAGGCAGTGTTGGATTCATTCCTTAAAAAGCTCTGTAAAAGATAGCAGATCGATAGTGGTGATTTTATTGAAGTCTTTCCTAACTCGTTTTACATTTACACTGGTGAAATTACAGTTAATTATCTTTCGAAGATTCGCTCGATACCTTCCAAACTCCAAAACGTTATGCAGTCCTTCATTTTGATCTTAAGGTTCATCGCTATCGAGGTGCCGACCATATCGCTTATGAAGGGCTAATGTGTTTAGAGGACGTGGTCCTAGGTAATGGATACGATAAGAGTGATTGCTGTTCAGTTTAGTAAACTCTTTGGAAAGAATTTCAACTGGAAAATACTAAAACTAAAGTGGTAGTGCTGGGATTTTATCTTATTCAAGGGGTCTAACTCAAATAGCATTTACGGCAGTAGCTCTTGCAAAGTCGGCTGGGAAGTGTTCCACATTAAATAAAATTATATCCATTGTATTCAGGTCTATTCACGAGTTTATCACATTATTTTAGCTATATCTCTAATATTTATATTGATTCATCTCACTAATAACGAGACATTAATTATCACTTTAAACTATATTTCTTATTTTGAATGATTTTTGAAAACTCAAGGCATTATTTGGAGTACTCAGTTTTTAGTCTAGAGGTATAATCTTTTTTCATCTCTTTGAAATGTTCATCCTGGTCAGTTGTTTCCCCCTTATCAATGCGCTCGTGGTGATTTTTTAAGCGGAACGAATATTCTTTCAACAGAAAGTTTGTCTTTGGAAAATAGGACACTTCTTCTTTATCTACATAAAATGTTCCGTGACTGATCGGGTAGTCTAGAAGCAATTAACCATTAAGATGATTTATGCAATGTTGTACAATTTGAGATTGGCATCCACTGAAATTCTATTCACGAAAATCTTTTTCTTAATCTCTAAATTTGACCACAATTTCATTATAGCGAGGAACTTTAAATTTGAGAAAAGGGAAAGTCAGACAAGTTTACTCAATTTCTTCCGCTTAACTCTTTGTTGACACAATTTCGGGATTAATGAATACTTGATAATCCTAAGGTCGATTGTAGTCAGCATGAGTCAATTAATTGAAACGCAGTTTGCGATTTATCATAAATACGCGATGATAACTTTCAATCTGATTGCTTGTGAGATATGCCATGCAATAATTGGCTGCGGTATGTCTCATTTGGTTAATCTTTTTTAGAAGGTCGCTGTTGAGTGCTACGCGAGAGTTAGGAATCCGAAGAGTAAGACTTTTGCTTATTTCCGGGCTGTAAATACTCGTCAGGGTTAGAAGTTGTGGGTTTTTTAAAATCTTTTTTAGACGGTTTGAACGCATTTAATTTTCGTTATTATTTATTTGTGGAGTGATTTAATCTATATTTATCATTTCATTCATTATATTTTATTGAGATTTGTTATGACAACCAGAGGCAAACCCGGAGTCAAACCCATCAACAAGAAGAAAGTTTAAAGACCAGGGCTTACTGAGGATGAGATTGAAGAGCTTAGAGAAGCCTTCAATTTGTTCGACACTGAAGCAACTGGTAAAATTGATCCCCGTGAACTAAAATCTGCTATGCAAAGTCTCGGATTCTAAACTAAAAATCCTACCATTTTTAACATGATCGCTGATTTGGAATCATTGGGTCGATAGGTAGACTTTGAGGAATTCTTGGATGGCATAACTTCAAAGTTGGGAGACAAGGATTCTCGGGTATTTTTATTATTATTTAGGCTGGAATAAATAAAATTTTCGACCTTTTTGATGATGACCATTCAGGAGTGATCAACTCAAATAACATTAGAAGAGTTTCAAAGGAACTGGGCGAGACCATGAATGTGCAAGAGTTGGAAGAGATGCTCCAGAGAGCTTCCTCTAATGGAAGAGAAATCTCACGAGAAGATTTTTACAACATAATGACTAAAAAATCCTTCTGATGCGATTCATCCATTATTATTTGAATTTACAAAATTAAATTTGCAGGCAGTAAAAGCAATCAAAGCTTGCAGATTAATTATTTATTGAGATATTCAGGCAATATATACTCAGCCAAACAAACTTCGATTATCGCTCGATACAATAATAATGAAAGTTTATACAATCAGGATAAATTATTGGCAATATCTTTTGTTGTACACACTCGGTCTTTATTTCTCACTGCCAATTGAATGTCAACGAGCATCTTCTGGTTCTGGACATACTTCCCTAGAGATTTATCATTGCGCTGAAGATAAGCATTTATCCTGTCAATTTAATTATCGAATGAGCTGTTTTATTGAGATAGTAAGCCAGAACTGTTCAATGATATCTTCCGCCAATGAGAGTTAGTCACCATATGAATATTGTTGTCAGTGGCCTTATTACTTTATTCTTCTGCTAGTTTTATATTTTCTTTCTATCCCTTCTGCACACAACTGTTATTTCCAGCGACCTGAATCAATTTTTGTTAATATTGTCTTAATTTCTACGAAAGCTCTTCTTTATTACGAGATAATTTGATTGGATTGAGTACTTGCTCAGATCTTTTAGGGTTTTAAAGATAATTATGAATAGCATCAAATAATTGCTCATTTTTCTCAACAGGAGTAAGTATTTTATGTGAAAATTGTTTTGTTAACTTTCGCTGCCCAAATAAGCTATGCTTTTTATGACTAGATGTTGGCAACACCTTGCCTTCAGGTATGAGCCCATCTTTTGACTTGACTTACCTTGGAATTCTGTCTACTTCTTTATTATTGATTCCAATCTACTCTTTTAATGGTGTATTTATTTTTTCCTTCCATGATTATTTCCTTCCAAAATTATTAAAAATAGCCCTCTTTTTCTCAGAAAACTTGCTTTCCAATGATTTTTATTTGAATTAATTCTTTTTAAAAATAGCCTTCATGTGCCGATGGCTTAGCATTTGAATCGCCTTTGATCTTCCATTTCCTTTTTCGATTGTATTAACTTCTTCATTTTATTTTTTGCTTAATTCATTTTTTATGCGTAATTGTTTGATTATTTCTTTATTCTCATTTATCTTACGTTAAAAGTTGTCTTCTCCACTATCATCACTTTCCTATAGTTCAACGATGTTTTGTTCTTATCTTATCATACGTAATTTTTTATCGACACTAACAATAAAATCTTCATCTTCCTCGAGTTTTTTATTTATATCCCTTTAGCTATATTAACTGCAACTTTCGTTTTTAAGAAAAGGCAGTTTTGTGGTACTCCGATTTTTATTTGGCCTTTAGTAGGATAAGAATTGCTAAATTCTTGGTAGTTTTAGCTCTTTAAGCTCTGCATTTACTCGTGACTCCGTTGACATGTCTGATTGATCAGATAGTTCATTCTTAACTTCTAACATTAATTTGTTATATACGAAATTAAAAAATGACTTCCATTCGCCAGTAAATATCTTTTCTCAAGGTACCTCTAATTTAATTGGAAATTAGTTGACTTCCGGCTATTTTTAATCACATTTTGTGAGAGTAATAAGATAGATAAATATTTCATCCACTACATAATATATGATCTTAAAGCTCACTAATACATTTCATCCTTGCAGCCATATAAAAAAATAGTCAATAGACCAGATGCCTATCTGGAGAAAATACTATTGGATGATTATTCAATCTGGAAAATGAGAGTTTTGGTGAAAGTGACATCTTATTGAAATGATTATTTAATTTAACAATAAAAGAATTTATATTTGTACTTATATTAATTTCTTATTAGTTCTCATCGCTTACAAACAAAATGGCTACATCAGGATCAACTTAGTCTTAGGCTTCTTACTCCCCGATAATTCTTGAGAAACCTCCATTGGAGTTTCTTATTAAATCTATTGAATCTGCCTCCGATGAGACGGAGGCAACCAATGCCATGTCTCAGCTGGCAGAAATAATGCGCATCGCTGAGGGTCACCAATTTGAAGAGTGTTTGCTCGGAGTGAACCACCTTTTCCGTAAAGGTTATACATCAGCCTTCATGGTGTACGTGGATCTCATGCGAAAGATGATGAACCATTTCACCAAACTAGGCCGGCAATTAGAAGTACATTTATTGTTATTTTGAATAGGACCACGCACAAGATAGCGCCATCGAATTTCGCATGCTCTACGTGCTTTCAGTCATCGCCGAACTGATCAGAGAGAACCCTAAATTCTACTTCCCCTTCACACGTAAATTTTTAAGCACCGTATTCCGTATCGACTACGAACTGTTGGAGAAGTCACCCCGCCGCAAAGACATCCTAGCCATCCTGTCAGTTATCTATGAAAATTTGTCAAGGCAGGGCAGACTCGTCAATAAGTATGGGATGATTCAGAATTTAAAAACTTCTCTTCTGGAGAACTACTCTCTCATAGAGTAGCTATTCACTCTGAAAGTGTTCAACAGAGCAATCTGCAATTTGGCTACAAAGGGTCTGACCTTCACCACTGCAGAATTCACCAAATACAGAGTGCTTCAGACGTTAGCTGAGTTCGTGGAGAAGAGTCAAGTGGAGTTGTTCATGGTCAAACTCAAGATGGCATTGCTCTGTATTGGAGGCAAGAAAAATGAAAAGGAGTAGAGAAAAATGTCTGAATAGACAGAATGATTACCTCCATAGCAAATCAAAAGCACCAAAACGAAGAATTATATTATCAATGCTGTAGTTTACTATTACTCCTTGTGAGAGTTTCCTTACATATTGAAGAAAAGAATGTTGCTCATTGCTACATTATTAACTCATTGCGTAACTCATTCCATTTGATTATTATTATTATTTACCGATGGGAAGCGAGCAAAAGCCGCAGGCTGGAAAAAGTTAGGTGTATCTAACAGATGTACAGCAATGGGATCAAAATGATCTTATGTTTCAGTCGAAATTATCCCCATCAGCTTCCTATGATACCCGTCTTATGAAAAATTTATACTCCTTTAATTCGTCATCTGACAACATCGCCACCTTTATTCAAAAGTAACCCTATCTAACCAAGACTGAAGTTTTTTGGACAATACATTGAATGTGATAACCTTATGATGCCTATCTACTGCTACATTCGTTAGCAGAAGGGTATCTGCAGCGAAGAAAAAGACCTAGAGGTATCATTTGTTCGCATTCAGCTATACTACGAAATTTACAATATCAACATCAAGGATGAGATCGTGGCTAGGAAAAAACATTATTAAAAATTCACTGAAGGCGAGGTAAGTCATTGACTATGTAGGTTTGGTATTTGCTTTACTCTATTGTCAACGCATGTAGAAAATTCGAACAGTACAAGATAAAGTCCGGTAACCTCAAGACCAGTCATGTCATGTTGAATCAGCATGGACACATCAAGATCAAGAATCAACTCACGGCGCCCGAAACTAAAACATGTGCCCTCCCAAACTACTTTTGTACTTGTTAAGCAATACAGCTCCATAATAACTAAAAAACATGCGTGAAAACAGTGGAACTAAGCTGCAACCTAACATCTGCCAAACATTCTCTATCGCTATCATTGTACTGGAAATATGCACCTTTATAGATGGAGAGTCTTTTTACGATATGTATCGACTGAAACTGAACGACATCCATGTTCAGCGGGCGGAGGAGATGATGGAAAAACTGAAATATTCAAAGCTACTTTTAAATTTGGTGAAAATTATGCTAAGTGGACCTGGGGATCGCCCCCTGCCCAGTCAGATCTACTTATCTTTTAAGCCATATGAACAGCAAATTGTTAATTTGCAGGGCTTCAAGTTTGACGCTAACAAGATCTATGAGAATTTAAACAACTCAAAAGCCTCGATCACTTCAATCTATTGATTATTGATTTTACATGTGTTTAGTCTTACTTTTGACCAATATTATATAATTCAATCATCTCCTCAAACCATCAATAAGCACATGAATTTGAATAAAATATTGGATTAAGAAAGTTCTAAATAGATAAATCATTACTAAATATAATTTAAAGCCGTATTACCCGCCAAATTAAAACTATGGCTTAAAGCAAACAAATCGATAAATTGTGATATACGATCTCATTGCATGCTGATTGCTGGTTAACAGTTAAAATATCTTTTGAAATATAAATGTGCTTTGCTTTTTCAATTTTTATACTGAGTTATTAACAATAATCCAAATTAAATTGATAAAATAAATCACTTGAGTCATTCCTTAATTTTTTTTAAAGATCGATTTTTTCCTAAATTACTTAGGATGGTGTTGTTACAGTAAACTAGGTGTGTTGATGTATAGAACAGAATCTATATATCAATGTTATTGCCCAGAGCACAATATTCAAGCACATCGTTGTCTTCATTTTTTATTTCAATTTTCACCTCTTATCTCAATTCTGGCAGTTTAAGAAGAGAAAAATATGCCTCTTATCGTTTTTTAATCATTATCCTTTATTGATAGCCGTTTATTGTGCATAATCCCACTTGCCTGTGCAATTTCTAATAGTGGGACTAATCGAGGTACTGCCCATTTAGACTGTAACAGTACTGATGGTCTTTCTCACAAGATATGAAGAACATGTAATATGGAAAACTAAGTAGCATAGCATTTTTAATAGGTTCACCAATTTGTAATACTCGCATTACTTCAAACCTTTCCACGTCAATAAGACTTAACAACCCATCCTAGCAAGAGCAAACCGCTACTCTTAGATCATTGTTGAGATTGATAGCATTGATTTTACTTGAGTGTACGACAAGCTTGCTTTTAAAAATGAGCTTGCGGCTGGTGTGGATGTAAGACTGGCTATTTATGCTTGAATTATTGTTATTGGACATGACTACGTACTCCCAAATAACCAACTCCCCGTTCACGGCACCTGACACAAGAATTTGTAGTTATTAGCTACATCCCATGGCAGTCACTGTATCGCTGTGCTTGCAGTGCATTTCTACTTCTTTGGTAATGATATCGCGCTTTAATATCTTACCTCCCCAAAGCCCACCCACAAAAAGATGTTCTGACCACATCGAGCAAATTGGAAGTGCTTCAAATGTTATCGTTTAGTCAAAGATAAATACATGCTCATATTTATCCAAAAGCAACTGAAAATGTAGTGGTGAGGTAATGGAGAGATATCTTTGGTGAGTTACTTCCTTTCCATACTCAGATCTATCATTTTGAAAAATAACTCCTCTTCCATCTCGTAGGAGAGCAACGTATTTTTTGTTCAATTCACAATACTTAAAATGAATGCATGCCTAGTTGGGGAGAGAAAAAACTCCCTTAGAGTGGCGAATTAATTGTTAGTCAATTAGGGGGTCCATAACTGGCTGGTTTACAAAGGGGTTCGCTCGAGTATAACCTTACGAGTACTATGAAAGATTTGAGCTGGTAACAGGATTGCGCCTAGGATGGGGTTTAATAAAAATTTGGGATGGTACTTTTCCGAAGTAGGCTATCTGAGACTCAATCGATTCTTTCTTGGATATTGGCATTCTTACATTTTATATTTTATCTTCATGAAAGATCGAGGCAGCATTGCCTTCATAAGACAAATAATGGAATTTATTGAAAGCTAATTCCGCCTACCGACCGCACTGCTTGTATCCAAACACCAAATCAATCCATTTGTGAAGATTAAGACTTACTTCCTCACTCTCCAATTCTTCTCGATGAGCTTCGATGAAGTCATATCTATATTGGTTATTTTTTACGCATTGGCATATCCATCAGGCAACTCCACATTACTAACACGTTTGCCATTTTGCTGTACTCCAAAGTCGAAATCCTCACAATTTATAAGAAATTCAGGTAAATAGTAAAATTCAGGAATAAGTTATCTAACGTCGGACATTTACGATATAGCGTTACGGAAACTGTCAGCGAGGGAAATAAAGAGTCGATCTGGGATATCAAACTTTCCTCCCTGGAGTTGCCTATTACCCTCTGCGTAAGGATTGACCCTAACCATGTACTGTAGTACAATTGGCAAGTTGGAGTAGTGAAAGCCGAAAAAATGAGACTGAACAAATTCTTCTTTGTGATTTTACTCTATGGCGTTCTTGATATCAATAAACTTTTGAATTCGTTCGTTACTCCCTAGATTGCCCATATTTTTTTCGAGATCACGGTACTTAATCTCATCTTTTTTGAATTTAGAGCTTCTATAGTTGGACATGATCCATGGTATAATAAAATATTGATTAAGATCGCAGTTCGTGCGACCCGATAGTATGTTTAAAGACATAAGATAGTTGAAATTGGATATTTAACGATTTTTCCACTGCTCAGTTACTGTATACTTGTCCATCTGCCGAGATGGATCTAGCAACTTCAGTGCATAGGGTATTTTCTACATATTTAACTCTATTTTTTTGTACCTCTGCAGCAATTAAACAAATTTCGTAAAATTCTGCTCAGCACGACCATAGAATGATAGAAACACTGATTTTCTATCCCTAAAGTAAATTTCTATAGCACTTTGTCGCAACATGTATCTTTTGAACTGGCAGGCCTAAATTTGATAGAATGGCCAGCGGATTGTTAACAAATCGCTGGTTTTTTGTCTATTTTTTGATAATGAAATGTGCTGCAGGTGACTGGACGAGCGATGCTGAAACTACATCCAGTTTCCATCCAATTTAAGTGTGCCAGTATGGACCTGCATGGGTTCAATAAGTAAAACTTCTTTGAAGTAGCATTGTTACGTCTTCTTTTAATTCTCCTATTAACTTGATTCTTTCATCAAAATAGCACTCTTTTTAATTTTTTCGATAACCTTTTTTTTCAGAAACTGAAATCCAAC
>Ga0302185_10000772_pt1 | contig 23822 bp, 45 predicted proteins | sample II_Bog_E1_1_FD_200231 | JGI IMG/M metagenome (GOLD analysis project Ga0302185, IMG submission 200231) | Peat permafrost microbial communities from Stordalen Mire near Abisko, Sweden - II_Bog_E1_2 | ecosystem: Environmental > Terrestrial > Soil > Wetlands > Peat | place: Sweden: Abisko... | reverse complement strand
AGTGCTACAGTTGTTTCGTTTGTGGGCGGAAGTTCTGCGGGAAGCGTACATTCTGCGGAACTTTTAGCTAATGCAGCTACTCCCTCTAACACGGCGTCTACGATCGTAAAAAGAGATGCTTCTGGTAATTTCTCCGCCGGTATTGTCACCGCTAATTTAAGTGGTAACGCAACTACTTCTACGACATCAACTAATTTCACCGGATCTTTATCTGGTGATGTAACCGGTACTCAAAGCGCTACGGTTGTTTCCACAGTTGGTGGGCAAAGTGCTACTGCTGTTGCAACTGCAGCAATTGCTGTAGCGGCAGCAACTTCCTCAAATACGGCTTCTACATTAGTTCTTAGAGACGGTTCTGGCAACTTTTCTGCTGGCACTATTACGGCTAACTTAACCGGTACCGCTACAAATGCAACAAATGCAATTACATCGGTTAATTTCACCGGCTCTTTATCTGGAGACGTAACTGGTACTCAAAGTGCTACCTCTATATCTTCTGCCACAGTTACGGGTAAATTACTTACCGGCTACACAACTGGTACAAACACTCCTATCCTATCAACTGATTCCATACTCATTGCTTTTGAAAAACTTCAAGCACAGGTAAGTGGAACTACTGGAAGTGCTATAACAGCTTTAACCGGGGATGTTTCAGCTACGGGTCCTGGATCGGCAACGGCAACAGTTAATTCTGTGGGAGGACAAAGCGCATCTGCAATTGCTGCCACCGTTGTAATAGTTGGTAATGCAACGTCTTCAAATACGGCTTCTACATTAGTTCTTAGAAATGCTTCTGGCAACTTTTCTGCTGGTACAATTACTGCAAATCTAACGGGAACCGCAACAAATGCTACTACTGCTGTTAATTTCACAGGTTCTTTATCCGGAGACGTAACTGGAACTCAGACCGCAACAGTTGTTTCCACAGTAGGCGGTGTAACTGCTTCCGCTGTGGCAACCTCAGTGGCTGCCACTCAAGCAGCGACATCTTCTAATACGGCTTCTACTTTAGTTCTTAGAGATGCTTCTGGTAATTTCTCCGCCGGTACCATTACATCAAACTTGACTGGAACAGCTACCAATGCTACGACTGCTGTTAATTTCACAGGTTCTTTGTCTGGTGATGTAACCGGTACTCAAAGTGCTACCTCTATATCTTCTACCACAGTCACTGGAAAACTACTCACTGGTTATACCACGGGTACAAATACGCCTATACTAGCGACTAACTCAATCTTAACAGCATTCGAAAATTTACAGGCGCAAATCTCAGCTACAGTCGGAAGTGCTATAACAGCTTTAACCGGGGATGGCACCGCAACGGGCCCCGGTTCAGCAATTTTTACTCTTGCGACAGTGAATACCAATGTCGGTAGTTTTGGTGGTTCTACAAGTATTCCTAGTTTCACTGTGAATGCAAAAGGTTTGATCACTGCAGCGAGTGGTAACGCAGTAGTAGCACCCGCTGGGACCCTTACTGGTACCACATTGGCATCTAATGTTGTAAATTCATCTTTAACTTCTGTTGGCACAATCGTTTCCGGTGTATGGAATGGTACCGCATTGACTGCCCCATATATGCTCGCCCTTCCTACTAATGAAATATATGTAGGCAATGGCTCTAACCAGCCCGCTGCAGTAGCTATGAGTGGAGATGTTAGCATTGTTAGTTCAGGTGCTACTTCCATTGCTTCCACTACCGTAACCGGCAAATTGCTGACCGGATATACAACCGGAACCAATACTCCTATTATTGCTACAAACTCTATTCTCACTGCTTTTGAGAACTTACAAGCACAGGTTAGTGCCACTGTTGGATCTGCAATCACTGCTTTAACTGGAGATGGTACGGCAACAGGTCCTGGTTCGGTTACGTTTACATTATCTACTGTAAATTCAAATGTAGGATCTTTTGGCTCTTCTACTGCTATTCCATCGTTTACTGTCAATGCCAAAGGACTGATAACCGCCGCATCTACTAGTGTAGTGGTCGCTCCTGCAGGAACTCTTACGGGTACTACTTTAAATAGTACTGTCGTCTCCTCCTCTTTAACTTCTGTTGGAACTATTACTTCTGGCGTATGGAACGGAACTCCGTTGACTGCACCTTATATGCTAGCTCTTCCTACTAACGATATTTATGTTGGTAATGGATCGAATCAGCCAGCCGCTGTTACGATGTCGGGTGATATTAATATTGCAAGCTCGGGTGCAACCACAATCCAAGCCAACGTTGTCAGTAACTCTAAGTTGGCACAAGCACCTGCAGATACATTGAAGGGGAACAATACTGGCTCTACTGCTAATGTTACTGATTTAACAGTCTCTCAAGTGAACACGATGCTTGGTACGGTAACCACTATTGGCGCTATTGATACCAACGCTAACTCCAATGGCCTATTTATCTCGGGGAACACTTTATCTACTCAAAGTGCCTCTGTTTCTAATCCTGGTATGGTAAATACTGCTACGCAAAGTTTTGCTGGCAATAAAACCTTCACTGGAACAGTAAATATCATTCCTGCTTCTACATCGGCTTTAGTTATTAATAGTACATCTTTTGTGCATGATTCTGTCAATAACGCATTAGGTATTGGAGTTCAGCCTGCAACTACGGTAATGATCGATGGGGTTAATACTTCTGGTGCCTCTAAGCTAGTTCAAATGACTGGTTATGGAACCGGATCGACAACCGGATATAGAGGTAGATTTGCCAGAGGTACCTTACTGAGTCCAACGGCTACTCAGAGCGGAGATACGCTGAGCGTGATTTCTGGCAGAGGCTATGGAACTTCTCAGTTTGCTGCAGCTTCTACTGGCGTGATGAACATTGTTGCCGGTGAAAACTTTACAAATACTTCTAACATGACCTATCTACAGTTTCAGGCAACCCCCACCGGTTCCGTAACTTCTGCGGAACATATGAGAGTGGCTGCAACCGGCGTAACTCTTGGTCCTCAAAGCGCAAGCACTGATCTCCATACCGTCAATGGCGGTTGGATTAGAACTACTAGAACTATTACGGGTAGTTTGACAGTAGATACTACCACAACGGATGATATTATTTTTTGCAACCAAAGCGCTGGGATAACTATTACGTTGCCTACGCCTACTAATGGAAGAACGCTAACAATTGTTGATATTTCAGGAAACGCTCAGACAAACAATATCACCATTGCAAGACATGCTTCTGAGCTGATCGAGGGACTGGCTGCTTCAAAAGTATATCAAACCAATTACGGATCTTTGGTCTTGACGGCAGATGTATCCGGAAACTGGTGGACAATAGGATAATATGTCCAAATACACTAAGGTAACATTTACTTCTTCTGGAACTTGGACTTGCCCTGCGGGCATTACCACAGTTGTTGTATGGGGTAGGGGTGGTGCTGGCGGTGGCGGCGGAGGTGGCGGAGGCGGAGGCGGAAGCACTGCTTTGGGAGCTAGAGGCGGAGGGGCCGGTGGTGTTGGTGGATCGGTTCCATCATTACCATATCAAATCACTGTTGTTCCTGGAACCACATACACTATAACTATTGGTTCTGGTGGAGCAGGTGGTGCTGGCGGTGCTGGAGCAACTGCTGCAGCAGGTGGAGCAGCGGGTTCAGCAGGTACAGCTGGATCTGTAGGAACTTCTTCTACATTTGGTAGTCTTCTTGCTTTTCAACCAGGTTCTGGAGGCGCAGCTGGAGGTGCGGCGTCATTAACCACTACAGGCACTGGGGGTACGGCTGGCTTTGGAGTGTTTAATGATGAAGGTCCAACAAGTGGTAATGGTGGAACAGCAGGGAGCGCTGGTACTACTGGTGCTGTTCCTGTTGGAGCAATTTCTCCATTTTTTTCTAATGGAACCGGTGGATCTGGAGGCGCAGCTGGTACACCTCCTCATGGTGGCGGCGGCGGCGGCGGAAGTGCTGCTCCTGTTGCTGCCAATGCTACGGGTTCAAATGGTGGAGCTGGCGGAATCGGTGGAACAACAGGTACAAGCGGTGGAGCTGGTGGTGCCGCTCCTAGTCCTCCAAGTTCTTCTGCGGGAGCCGGTGGAAGTGGCGGCGGAGGTGGCGGAGGCGGAGCAGCCACTGTTACAACCGGATCTGCTGGCGGAGCTGGTGCAACTGGTGCAACAGGAAGTAATGGGCAAATAGTCATTGTGTGGATTGAATAATGTCAAAATCGGTACGACAACTTTTTACTACTAGTGGAACCTGGACTTGCCCCGCAGGCATTACCATGGTTGTAGTCTTCGGAAGAGGTGGATCTGGTGGCGGAAGTGGTGGTAGTGGAGGCGGTGGTGGTTCGACTACTGCTGGAGGTAGAGGTGGAGGTTCAGGTCAAAGCGGTGGTTCGGTGCCTTCTCTCGCATATGAACTCACAGTGGTTCCTGGTACTGCTTATACCATAACTATTGGATTGGGCGGAACAGCTGGTGCATCAGGAGCTGGAGGAACCGCTGCTGCTGCAGGATCAACGGGAACTGCTGGTGGAAACGGTGGAAACGGTGGAAATACATCGTTTAGCTCTCTTATGTCCTTTCAAGGTGGCAGCGGTGGAGGGGCTGGAACTGCTGGTGGCATTTCAACAACCGGAATTGGTGGTAACAGCGGTACAGGTGTTTTTGGTATAATTGCTGTAGTTGGTGGTGACGGTGGAACAGCAGGTCTTGTTGGAAAGAACGGTTCGGCTCCTGTTGGAGCTACCGCTCCTTGGTTTTCGAGCGGAACACCTGGGACAGGAGGAGCCGCTGGCGGTAGCGGAACTACTAATGGTGGTGGAGGTGGAGCTAGTGCTTCATCTCCAGCTGGAGATGCCGCTGGACAGAATGGTACAAATGGTGGAGCTGGTGGTGCCGCAGGTTCTGCTGGAGGAAATGCACCAGCCGCTGCAACAACAACCGCTGGAACAGGCGGATCTGGAGGCGGCGGAGGTGGCGGAGGCGGAGCATTAGCTACAACTGGCACTGCTGGTGGGAATGGTAGTGCAGGTGCAGCAGGTACAGATGGATACCTCATAGTTCAGTGGGTGGAATAGATGGCAAAATACGTTAAAAAGATATTTACGTCTTCTGGAACTTGGATTGCACCTGCAGGGGTTACGAATATAACTCTCTGGGGAAGAGGCGGAACAGGCGGAGGTGGCGGAGGCGGGGGTGGAGCAGGTGGAAATGGCGCCAATGGTGGAGGCGGGGGCGGAGGAGCCGGTGGATCAGGTGGACAAGCGCCATCTATGATGTATCTTGCAACGGTAGTTCCTGGAACTTCTTACACCATAACTATTGGTGCCGCTGGTACTGCTGGAACCGGGGGAGCGGTTTCGACATTAACTAGTGATGGTCACGCAGGCACTGCCGGTGGTGATGGTGGCAATTCTTCTTTTGGAACCATAGTAAACTTCATAGGGACTACCGGTGGAACTGGTGGCGGAGCCGGAAATACGATTAACGGAAATGGTGGGGCTGCTGGTAATCCCGGTGTAGGCCTATTTACAACTACTCCTGGAAACAGTGGTGCTGGCGGAGCTGGTAATCCCGGTGCGGCAGGTGGAAAAGCCGCTGATGGCGCCGCAAATGTTGGTGCTGCCTCTCCTTTCTTTTTAGAAAATTCTGGAGCTTTTGGAGGTTCTGGAGGCGGTACTAGTGGTGGTGGAGGTGGCGGAGGCTCTGCTTCTGGTGGTGCTGGTGATGCAACATCCGTTGTAGGTTCCAGTGGTGCAGCGGGTGGAGCTTCGGGCTCCGCAGGTAGCAATGGAACTGCTGGATCGACTACTAGTGCTGGCGGTGGAGGGATCGGGGGATCAGGCGGTGGCGGAGGCGGTTCTAGCGGAACTGGCGGAAGTGGCGGCAATGGTAGTGCTGGAAGTGCTGGACAAATCATAGTCCAATGGGTGGAATAGATGGAAAAACATTTCGCTTTAATTAAAAATAACTTAGTAGAGGCCGTTATAGTTGGAAACGATGATTTCTTAGAAAATATAAGGGGCAAATACGATTTTGCCATCGATGTAAGTGAGGGCTTAAGACCTGCAACTGGAGATAGCTATTATCCCGATACTAAGACATTTGTAGCCAACCATTTAACCGACCATCGAATTCCTGTAGACCTATCTTCTGCCCATCTTCATACTGGGACTGAAAATGGATTTAAGCCGTTCCAAATATCGAAATATTCTGTTTCTTACGAAAATGGTGTGATAACAATCGGATGTAAGAAATATTCCGCTGTCGGAATGTTAGATACGTTGCATAAACTTTTAATTGACAAACAGCAAACTACGACCTATTTTACCGCGCTTAAAACGGGACCCACTCATGGAAAATTTGAAATTACGTGGGACGATGCACAAAAACTTTATGACGCCTTGAGAAAGGTAAGGTTCTAATGGTATTCGCTCAAATAGCAAATGGTATAATAAAAAATACTATTTTGCTCAATGATATCTCTATTTTGAATCTCTTCTTGAATGATCCCACTACAGGTCAACCATACGATTTTGTCCTACAGATAGATTTTTTATATCCCAGGCCTGCTGTTGGCTGGACCTTTGATGGAATATCTTTTCAGTCCCCAGATGATGGCGTTGAAGAGGATACTATAAATGGAAGTATTTGTTTACTTTTTTCTAAAAATGCGCCTGCTATGACCCCTGGCACTTATTTGAATAGCGGATCTGTGTCTAGTAGCAATAGTGGCCAGTCTGTGCTGGGAAGAAATTTTATAATCGGGATGTCAGTTACCAATACTAACACTGTGATTTCCAATCCTATGATCTTTCAGTTGCAGGAAAGGACCGACGTAAATACTTTTGTGGATATAGAGGGCGCGTCTATCTCAATTCCAGTTGGATCTTATTCTACAAATATAACCTTTTCTCCTTTTATATCAGTAGAAGAAAGTGCGGAGATTTCAGCCTATCTACAATCTGGAGACTCTCCGGGAAATCCAGTACTTCAAATTCATTTAGGATATTAATATGCAGATGAAAAATACGACTAGTTCAAACATTCTTCATAAAAATAGCGGGATTAACTTTATAGCAAACTCTTATACGCAGCTGGCACTCGGAAATCTTAATCAGTTAGCGGATAATCAAACATTTGGCCTTCTTAGTTCTGGAACTTTTGTTTTAAATGATGGAGTGAATGACATCTCTTCGCCATCAGACGCATGGAATGCGATTAATAAAATAGTTCCGCAAAACTTATTAGTCACTACCCAATTTGAATTAAACAATAAAGACTTAAAGTTGGCCAGAGCTTGTGCAGAGGTTGATCCTGCTACGGGTCAGGCTACTATAAGCATGAGGGTTCCCGGTACATTTGGAAGCGCAGACGGTAGATACATAGAAGGCGGATACGCAACGACCGAAGACTACAACAAAGACGATTACGCCTTAGTATGGATTTCGGATGATGACAGAAATATAGCCATGATGGTGGCTCTTGCCATGAATCCCGCTGCTACTGCTCCAGTTGCTGATGCCATTATTCAAGGGATGGGCGTAATAGCAGCAATAGGTATGGCTCTTCCTAATTATCCAATAATTAAAACCTATTATGACGATGAAACCCCATCTGAAAACTCGGGATGGTACTTTTGGCCCGTGGCTCAGGGCAACAATCTTTCAGCTGTAGGGGAAACCGAAGTAGAATCTATCGCCGGATATGCGTTTTGTCCAAGTGGATTCTATTTAAAAATACAGTATTGCAGGCCATCCGGTGTCACAACTGGCGGAATTAGAATCAATTTTCAATGGGCGAGGTTGAATTAATATGTCTCATGGATACATTGTCTTAGCAGATACCAAATCTGGTTTTGTTCCAAATTCTATAAAGTGGATTACCAAATCTCAGTTTAGCCATAGTTTTGTTACCACACCAGACGTATTAGGGATTCCAATGTGTATAGAGGCCGCAGGGGGTGGTGTAGACTATGTTAGATTCGACACCGGATACGTGAACAACTTAGGAGAAGGCTATCAAGTCTGGAATATAAAAATAGATCAGTCTATTAAAGATAAAGCCATAGTGTCTATCCTAAACGATCTAGAAGTCGGGTATGGATATCTGGAATTTGCTTGGTTTGTATGGCGCAGAATCTGTTTAGCTTTTGGTAAAGATATTAAGGATCAGAGTAACTGGGCAGTAAATAGTGGGATTATCTGCTCTCAACTATGTGTTGCTTACCTAAAAGCGTGCGGTTTGTTAAGCGTATTGAGTGGGTACGGAGACGGCGCAATTGCTCCTGCTGACTTACAAAGTATTTTTATAGCCCATCCTGAATATTTTGAGTTAGTAGAATCCGTTAGACTTTAAGGATGTAATAGTCTAGAAGCCATATAACCAGCGAGGAACGTGGTCGCAACTCCAAGGCCAAAAAACAACCACTCATTGGTCTTTTGGTCCGCTGAGATCTTAGACAGCCTGTCTTGAGAATCCTGTGCGTTTTTAATCCACATCTCTGTGCGCTGATCCGAAGTCAGTAATGCGGCATTCTTGAGACTCAAAGCCTGTGTGAGATCAGACAGCTGCTGTGTTTGTGTCGGCGCTTGTTGAACCAAAGCTCCTACGCAAAGATTTAGTTGTGCGGAATACTCAAATCCGCCGTCAGGCAATTTTTTAATTGTGCTCCAGTCACAGCTATCAGCAAAAGCGATATTGGAAAACAAACACAGGGCTAAAACAAAAGAAATAAGTTTTTTCATTTTTTATCCTTTTCGTACCAATCCGGATCCACAGGGGTGGTAGATTGCTGGCCTAGCTTATTAGCATCTGCTACAAGAACATTGGCGGCATCATTCTCGGTCTTCTCTTTAGTGGCTAAGGCCTGATCCTGTTTATTATCAGAAGCCATTTCTTTTTTCTCTCCAGAGACTAAAAGGGCTTCTTTTATTTTATTGAATTCTAAATAAACTATACAGGCTCCTACGGCTAGTAAAATAATTTTGCAACGTTTGTAGGTATCAACAACATCAGCCCAAACCGTTGCAGCAATAGCTTTTAATTTAACGAGCATTTGAACTCCTTGTCAGTTGTTTTTGTGAGAAACGGTAAACCCGATAGCTTTGTGAAAGCAGGCAGAGGATGATAGCCAGGATGACGAGGAGTTTGGATTTATTCATTAGCGTTCCTCGACGTTGACAATACTCTCGTCCTTAATTTTTCCTTTAGAATTGATATAGGTTTTGACGGTCGTCGTCACATGCTCTAAACCATTGGCAGCAAAGAAGGCAACTGCGGTTCCTTTTAAAAGATCACTGACATTGGTTCCATCCATATACCCTTTAATCCTCAAAACGACGGCAATAGCCATCAGACCAAACATAACTGCGGTCTTACGCAATCCCTGAATAACATTAAGGAAATTAACTAAATATTGTGTGATTTGTTCCATCATAACCGTCTCCTACCCGTTCTTATATCATAACCCAAAAAACAATCTTTATTTCGAGGACTTTGCATGGACTTAAACACCACGATTGGCATTATAGCAGGAGCCCTTACCGCCGTAGGCACTGTATACGGTGGCATCAGACGCGTCGTAAGCCTCACAGAGATGAAGAGAGAGCGCCATAGGCTGGAGATCCTAGCCGAGGCCAAAAAAGAAGCCCACGCTGTCAAGGAAGCCCTAGAGACCAAGATACAGAAGCTTGAGACTGAATTCGAAGCTCACAAAGCCACAGATCTTGTCGAACACGAACACATCAGGGAAGTCTATAACTCAGAAATCAAAGTTCTAGGAACCAAGATATCCGAACTACGCGACCAACTCAATGAACAGCACTCACAGCTCATATCACTTTTGACGCGCTTGGTCGGCAAGTAATCAGTATTCCTCAGCCATTCCATACGCTCCCACTACGTGCTCAACCTGAGCTAGATCAATTTCGTTGAGATTAAGCTCCACGGGCTCGGGGTCATTGTGAAAAAAGATCGTGGTTTCTTTGATAGGCCGATTCTGAACCATCCCATCTCTAACCGTAAGCATCTTGATGATCGGACCCGCTAAGGTAATCCATAGATCATCTGCTGGAGTTTCTCCGTAATGCTGAACTTTCAAAACACGTAAATTGATATTCATAGATTTTCCCTCTTACTCTGTATATCACGAACCAACTCAGACGGAACATATTGGTGACAATTAAAACAAGCCTTACCCAATTGACCAACAATTACGAAGTCATGGCCCTTGCAATTAGGACATTGAAAGTGTTCGGTATTTGTTTTAACAATCCGTAGGTTAGGCTTTGTCATAGTCATCTCTTTCATCGTAAATGTAATTTGAACGGCTGTTAATTTTTCTCCAAAATTCACGTTCTTCCAAAGCCACCGTTAATTGCTTTCGCAATTTTTCAGGCATATTTTTTACACTCAGTCTTTTTCCTGCTTTCCCACTGTTGCAATCAATACAAGCACTGGATAGATTTAAAATATGATTTGTTCCACCATCGCATACGGGAACAATATGGTCTATAACTAGTTGCGAATTCGTACTATCCGCAATACCGCAATACTGGCATTTAAAAGAGTCTCTGCTAAGAACATCAAAACGTAATTTTTGTTTTATAATTGGACGAACATATCTCATAACAAATTCCCCACGTCATCGTAGCAAGAAGAAAAAGAGTCCTTCTCTTCGGCTTCATTCTGCTCCTCATGTAATTTTGCTAGACGATCTTCGACTAGATCTTCTAATAGGCCTTTCTCAATACAATTAACAAGATCTGGGGGTGCTAATTTGTAGAATTTAGAATTAAAACCGCCCTTAATCTCCGGAACGTCTTCTGGGCGCTCAACTCTCGCAAAGAATCCGTTGTCCGTAGCCCAAGCTAGAAATCTGTCGGCCTCATTCTTATTCAAAGAGCCTCTTTTAATAAAAGAATTCACCTTTCGATTAACATCAAAGAGTTCGACCATGATACGGCGGGAGCACATGAAAATAGTTATCCCCTGAGTAAGACAGGCCAAAGCGACAAGCCCTATTTGATTTTTAACGATATCGTTCTTATTGTTTCTTCCTTTTGCCGTACACAGTTTATAGATTTGATTTAAGATAGGATCTGATTCGTTATATTTCACGGGGATTACTTGGCATAATTTATACAGCGATGGAATAACTAGCGTATCGTAATCGGTGAAATTTTTCTTAACGAGGGGTTTTAAGCTAGACAGTTTTTTTTCAGACATAGAGACTCCCTACCCTTATGGGTGTATGAATGGCTACCTCCATTCAGGTAGGGAGCCGAATTTATAAGCTGGGATATTATCCACTTGCTTATATCGTAAACTACCATCTCTATTTTTAAAAGTCAAGAAAAAAGATTGGATTATCTCAAATATATGGGTTTAGAGAAGATTGAAAGCAATACTCCACACAATACTTCTTCAATACTCCACGCAATCCTTAATTTAATACTAACCATGTTATGGATCAGGGATTTGGATTTAGGATTTCTGTTAGGGAGTATGTCCCGATTTTGCTAATTAAAGAATAAAAGAATACAACTATGTTGTTTATTCTATAAATAATTACTAAATATAGAAAAAGAGTTTTCTCTACGGCCCCGGCGCAGCCGGACTATCTTCAACAAAGTAGCCGGGGAAATCCGAATTCCTAAAATGCCCTAGGATCGACGATCGCCAAAAACACTACCTACCCCCTTATCTCAACGCCGATCGCCTCGCCACGGTCAAAGGAGCCCAAAATCGATCTAAAAAGATCAATGATTACAACCACTATTTTTGTACTCGTTTTGGACCTCGGACTGCTATACTATTTTTTTGTATAGCCTCAAATCCTGTATATAAGACTTATGATATAAACCCACCATGACCGACCAAAAACCCTCTGATTCTTCTTTCACTCTTAACCCCGATGGGACTTCCACATTCGCGCTTCGCGAGGAAGGCGACTCCACTGGCCACACCTATGCCGGAGTCTTCGTTTTCAAATGCTTCCTCAACCCTTTGGACCAACTCGCCGCTGGTAAGCTCTACCGCGAACTCCTAGGCACTGATATTCAGAATGCCAGCGAATTGGAGCGCTTTGTGGCCTTTAGTCTGAGTCAATTAAAATTCCGTATTATTAAAGCGCCATCTTTTTGGAAAACAACGGAAAGCATGATCGAAGGCAACCTGCCCGACACAAACATTCTGACGTTAGTACTTGACAAAGCGATCAGTTCCGAAAGTTTATACAAAGAAGAATTGAAGAAGAAGCGTGACGAAGCCGTATTGAAAGCCGCAGAAGCCATTAAAACTATTCAAGAAAACATGAACCCTAAATTAGAAGCAAAGGAAGAATAAAAATGATTGTACTTAGACGCTTAGCCACTATTGGACTTTCAACAACCTATGCTAGAATTCTTGAAGGGAATAAGATCAAACATTACTATGTTACACTCGGCAAAGCCCTATCAGACAATAAATCCGTAGAGGAAATGGTTGTCGAATACGTCAAAAAAGAAACTGGTGACAATAGTGTTGCCGTTGAAATGCCAAAAGTAAACAATGCTTATGGTATTGGTGTATTGGCGATTCAAGAAGCCAAAGATGTGTTAGAAAATTTCCCCGAGATAAAAAAACAGTTGGAGAAACAAAAAATTAAAAGCATGTTATACCAATATAATTGCAGATCGGAATGGTATAAATATCTTTTAAATCCCATTGCTATCCCCTATAATTGGATTGTAAATAAAATCAATACCAAATGGGCCAAAGATCAATGGGAAAAGTTAGGTGGGATGCCCGACCACAAACTAGGAGACGATGGTCTATGGGCACTCCGTGGCAATATCAAATCTATTCCACTCCTGCCCATAGCGGGCTATACGCGTCGCGTTACCCCTTGTCGTTATCTATCTCTCAGTTTTGACGAATCTAATCGTGATAAGGCTGTTGAAATCCTTACAAATGATCTTAAAATTTTATCTGGTAGGAAACTTATTGTAGGCCATCTAGCGATGCCCTTTCAACTCCAATTAGCGGACACAACTGGTTCCGGAGAACTTTCTTATGTATTGGGTTGTCTCTTATTTCTGGATGATCGAAGACTTGAAAAATTAGTGGGCAAAGAAAAATGGCGGGAAGAAGGATACAAACCAGAAGCTCTTAATAAACTTTTTGGTCTTAAAACTGAAACACTCGAAGGAGCTATTGGTAATTCCGAACTTCGTAAAACTTATGAAATCGAAGAAGTTAATATCTTTGAACACGAAGCAAAAGAGCGCCAAGACGCGTATCTTAAAAGTTGTAAAGAACAGAAAGAATATCTTGATAAAAAACTCAAGAGACAATATGAAGAAGAAAAGAAATGGCAATCAAAAAAAGAAGAGCAACACTTTTTGGGGGAGATCGAATCTCTCATTAACGAAGTAAATACTGATCTAAAAACTTTAATTTCTGATAAAGAGGAATAATATGGAACAAGAACTAATCACCGCTCTCAAAGCCACTATCGCCGACAAAGAAAAGATCATTGGACTTTTGGAAAAAGAAATCCAACGTCTCAACGCTCCCGCTGTTTCGTTCCTTCCCAGTGTTCAGACCCTACCCTATACACCTCCGTACAATCCCGCGTATCCTGGCTTAACCTATCCCCCTGGCCCAGGATTCCCTTATGGTAATGTGAGCGTTTCCGAGAGTCCGAACGGCGGTAGTATTACTCTAACAGGGCCAGGCCTTCCTCTGGGTTCAATCCAATCCGGAGGAAGCGGTAATGCCGACTCCGAACCCTTTATGCTGAAAACTCGTCTGACTTAATATGTCCTTCATAGACGTCCTCCAGACCGCCCAGGCTTTGGCTTTAGCCGACAAGCTTCAGGCGTCGGAGATCTCCGTCTACGAAGACTATTGCCGTCGCTACTCTCAAAAGTTCTATACACCCTTGCTCGAAGTCATGGCGTTGGATCCCGCTTTTGTCATCAAGATGGTTTACGCCGACCAACTCTCGGATTGGGATAAAGAAGAGCGTATCGACGATTTACGCGATTTGCTTGGCCATCTTTCGGATCCCGATTACGACCAGAAAAAAGAGCAGGCGATACGCGACGAAATGCGAAGGATCGTGGAAGACGAAGCGGATAGAGTCAGGACCGGTCGGTCCATCCATAAAAGCTTGGAAAAGAAGGTTATTAAGTCTTTTGAAGAAGCCACTTCTGAAAACACGAAACCCGAAGCCGAGAAATTGCCCTCCCAGGGGGGCCTTAATTTTGAAGCCATACGTAGATTGAACAATTCGGAGAATGAAGGCTAGTCTTTCTTTTTATTAAAGCTTCTCAAAAATGCCGCGTCTTCTGGCGAGATATATTTATCTTCAAATAGAAGAGCGTTTGCGGCTAACAGAGATCTCATTCTATCCAAAACAATGGCTTCTATAATTGGATCTTCGGCTATTAGTTTCTTAAGTTTCTCGAAGGGAACGAGCTTTTTACAAGTGCAAACATAGACGATACAGTTCTTACCATGAATCATTCTTCTTCTCCCAAGTACTCTTCTAATTCTTTTGCGCTCTTAAGTCCCCGAACCCATCCGTACAGACCGAACTCTCCGGCATCGTTAAGTTCAGCTCTTAGCATGGCCCAGTCTTCGTCATCAAGTTCTTTGCCTATTAAACCCAAACTACTAGCATATTCTCTTAACAAAACCAATTCTTCTGACACGCGTTCTCCTTTATTCGAAGCTGACAGCCATTAATTCGTCATTAGTACAGATATGCCTGTAGTCATCTAGTAGCCGAAACGAATCCTCGTAGGGCTCACTTTTGATCCAGACTTGATCGTAATGGTTCCAGATTACGTAAAGATAGTGTTTCTTTCCTACTTTTTCAATTCTAACCATTGTAATGTCATTGGCCGTCAAAGTGCGCGAGAACTCGCTCTCAACAGCAGAATTGCTACAAACCAAGTCCCCCACTTTAAACTTTGGACTGCTGTTGCACCCACTCAATAACACCATCAACACAAGTAGGTATTTCATCACGCCACCTTCCGCATCCCTAGAAAGCTAACCAAGTGTTCCACGGCCTTATCACTGTCCCGATCCGCTTTGGCCAGATTAAAGCTAAGCAGACTCTCCAGGTATTCCAAGGTAAGATCGCTGTACAGCGCGGGATTTAGTCCCAATACGATTACCAGCTTTAACATCCCGATCTGAGCCGTAGCTTCTTCGGTATCTTTGGTATCCATAAGATCGCTGATAACGTCTGCGTCTGACGTCATCATCGCAGCTCGACTATTTAAAATCCATTTACGGTTCAATCGGCCTTCAGCACCAGCCCAGTGAATGAGTTCGTGAAGAACGATCTCAGTAGAGTTGTACAGGTATTCATCTCTAATCATGATGACGTCTTCTACGGGATGATAGCATCCCTGATAATCGCTGGGAACGTTTTCGAAAGCCTTTGCAAGTTCGGGATCTTCTTGGATCTCAGATAAAGTCATAACACTTACCTGCAGGGCATCGATCAAGCGTTGAACCGAAGGAACTAATGCGTTTGTAAATTTTGACATTTTGTTAATCTCCTATTTTATATCTATTGCTATCTTCGTGCCAATTAATTTCCCAATGTTTTCAAATCACCAACTTTTTAAATCCGTAGAACTTGTAGTCACTATCTAATACCTATACACCCTTAATTGCTGCGTCGATTTCGTTCTGGTCGAAACTAAGATAGCTCACCGTACTATTAACGCTTTTATGGCCCAACGCTTTCTGTGTAGAGATGAGATCTTTCTTCAAAGCGTAATAAACTTTCTTAGCAAACGTCTTGCGGCAGCTATGGCTGGTCACCTTACCCCCTACTCGCGCACGCTTAGCTGCATTCCTAATGATTCTGCTGGCTTGCATCCTACTAATAGGGAAGAGTTTGTCACAAATTTGTAGCTGTTTTTGTGACAAATATTCTTTGAGAATCTTCTTAGCGTCGTCGTGAAGTACCACGGTTCTACTGCTGATCTTACCCTTCATATTGGCCCGACTGACGGTAATAGAGTTCCTGATTTCTCCGTATTGCATGACGCTGTCTACGGTTAAGCTGAGCAGCTCGCTGATTCTAAATCCAGTTTTGAGCCCTACAACCAGGAGACATTGGTCGCGCAGACAACGCATTTCAGCTAGCATTAATTCGATTTCTTTATTTTCCAGTGGTCTAGATCCAAGCATAGGTCACCTCATAACCAACTTAGCAATAAATGAAATCATCGTCAACACTTTCTTTGCGTTTTTTTGTCTTATTATTCACCAATAGTTTCGGGTTCTTGCAATCAGGACAGACAAATCCATTCCACAAACGTCCACGATCATCGACGTAATGAAAGCTGGTCTTAGACTTCCTGCGTTCGCTTCTAATTCTAATCTTGGGTTGTTCGCAGTCTTTGCAACGGCCATCGAATACATGGAGTTTTTGAAGTCTTCCCTTTTTCATCATGCGATTATAGTGAGTGCTACAGAGCTTCCTTGCTCTTATCTTCCGCGAGCATCCCTGGATTTCACAATTAATTGTCTTCAACACAGATCTTCTCTCTGATAACTTCAACGGCGTAATATTTTCCATTTCTGGAATACATGATCTTGACCTGAGTTCCAGGAGGTCCCTTTAACATACCGGGATTACCAAGTACATCTCCTACACGCACGCCAGCTTTGTAGGCGGGATAATCTTTATAAATATTGACGACTACCTTGGTGCCAGTGATCGACGTACTTTCTTCTAAACCCACGCCCCCAAACCAAGAATATTTTCCACAGTCTCGATCTTTATACTTTGGTTTCTTTTTACCCTCACCGACCTCGGAAGGATCGACGAGATCGATCTTGGTTACATGGGGCTTCTCCACAATACGCTGTTTCTTTTCGCCGCCACCATTCTTTTTATCTTTGCCATCGCTGTCGCTGTCACCTTTACCACCGCCACCACATCCGGTGGGACTGCCCGCCATGAGGAATAGCAAGACGGCGTGGAGGGCTAGGCTGTATTTGAAGGCGCGTTTAAGTGTCACCTCATCGTACCTTAGAAGGCGTAGGCGTAGGTTTTGGTCGTGGCTTTACAAACAACTCCAACTCGTGTTGCCAGAATTGAGCTTGTTGGCCTTTGAAGTCTACATCGTAACAAATTTGTTTCGTTGGAGAGACATCGAATTTTGCGTAGCTCTTCACTCTTCCCGTACAACCTTCATAAAAACCTTCTTGAGTAACCCTAACCTTATCGTTAAATTTAAACTTCATATCATTTCCCTCTATAAAATTCACCAACGTGCCATCCAACCATAAACCAAGCAATTGATAGTAACGTAACGCTTACGAAGACAGCCATCTTACACCAAAAGTTCTTAGATCTTCTTCGAGCATCTTCTTATAACCCACGTCTTCACTGGTAATCTCATCTAAAAAAGCATCCCGCCATTCCTGTGGAATAGGCTGTTCCGCGCAAACAAATACTTGAGCCCAGCCCTTCTCTTGTGGTGGCTTGTTGTAGCAATCAAAGTTGAGGTGGCCATAGCGTTCATCAAAGACAGCGGCAAAATCCCATTGCTTGAGTTCTTTGTTTTTCATGGAATCTCCTTAGTTGCAATAATTTCTACATCGTATAGGTCTATTTCTCTCTCACGCCCATAGACGCCTCTATCAAACTTTGCCTCGGCCTCTTCACTGGTTTCGGCCTGGACAACATAAGCTGTTTTTACCGTCGCAGTGTATAAGATTTCAAATGTTTTCATCTTGTCCTCGAATCTTTCTAATCGAATTATTGCATATCTCCAGGATTGGTTCAAGCTCTTTATTGACACATTCCAGCATATCTTCGCTGTATCCACTGGCGCTACTGGTTTCACAATAGATACGAATACTTGTTAGGACTTTGAGCGCGTAATCTTTGACTTCTTGATTGTTCATTTGTTCCTCTCTTTGCCTAGGATGATGAATATCATACCGATCCCAGAACCTATTAGAACTACTGGCAATAGCTGGGCTCCCATACTGTTATCAAACATAGCATTTATCAGAGAGGCCATAGTAACCAGCACATACCCTAGCCAGACCAGTAACTCCAAAAATACTTTCTGTGCTTTGTTCATTTGCCACCGCCTTTATCAAAAAAGTTGAAGCAATCTAGTCTATCGATTCCATTAGTATTCAAATCTTCTTTTGTTATAATAAAGTGAGTGCCTATTGTATCAATAAATTTAACACTATACTCACCTACCTCAACAACTTTCAAAGCCTGAGCAGGTTTGGTTTTGTGTCGAATAATAATACATTCGCCCACTTGCAGATCCCTCACACATCCTGAAAGCAACAGTAAAGCCAATGTTAGGTATTTCATTCGGTCTCCTTTTCCTCAAAAAACACTTTTGGATAACCCAAAAGCTGTCACCATTGATAACCCACACCCACCATCACCGTTCCATTGGTCTCGGCTTCACCCTCCAGGCTCCATCGTCCACTGACATTCCTGCCGTAGCCCAGCCCAAATACCGCCATTCGATTCGTAGTAAAGACAACTGGATTGACTCCGCTCGCTCCTAAGCCGGTAGGACCAACTCCACCTAAGAGTCTCAGGTGGTTGTTCTGGACTGTCTGGACTTCTTTCACAACTTCTTTGGTCTCTACCACAACCAGCTTAGGACATACTGTAGGTGCTGGTTTCGGTTTTGGTTTCTGTGCCATTTTCTTATGGATTTTAGGCTTGCCCGGTGGCACGCAGAGCCAGCCGTCAGCACACTTCTGTCCATTAGGCATAGTCTTTCCATCTGCTAGAGCTAATCCGGGAACCAAGAACATCGCAATCATTAATAGTTTCATACATTTTCCTTTTTCCAGTATCCATTGACATTTTCTAAAATCCAGTCATTGAGCATTTCATCTAATTCCTGGTCAGACATATCTTCCTCGACTTCGAAAGATTCTGTTCTCTTGTTTTGACCAACTCCGTAAGCGAAAACTATTTTAATAAATTTAACATCGTCCATAAGTCCTCCTCAAAAACACTTTTCTAGTTACCCAAGCTATTAGTACAAACTTGACTACCCGCCACCCATGTAGCGTATTGGTTGCTACCCGCAGCGTAGCTCACCGTACTATTGCCATGACTGTCAATCGCAACACTGAAGTTACACCCGCTGGCATCGGTATCTTCATAACTCCCAGCTGGAATGAAGCTGAGTCGAGTCTCATCTCCGGACATAGTAGCACTGAAGTCCGCAAGCAATGTACCGTTTGAAAAACACACAAGCTGTTCCTTCCAAGGACTGCTCGCAGTTCCGCATGGAGCAATAAACTTTTCAACCCCAAGCATTGCCGGTGCATTTTGGCCAGCGGCTCCTGTAGCTCCTGTTTGGCCAGTCGCGCCCGTAGCACCAGTATTTCCAGTAGCTCCCGTTTGTCCAACTAATCCATTACAAACCACGGCTTGACTAGTAGATAACACATTTCCGTTGCCATCTTTTTCTGTAGTAGAATAAACTACACCGCCCGTAGTACATTGTGCTACTGTAGCCGCGATCTGAGTTACCTGAAAGCTATCGCCGTTTTGGCCATTCGTACCATTTGAGCCATTATTTCCATTACAGATAGTAGACAACGATGTAACTGTATCGCCGGTCTGAAAGATACCCGTATTGAAAGGATCGATAAATGTTTCCAGGTTAATACCACCAGCGGGACAGCTAGTAGCTTCGGTTACTTGAACCCCAGCGCCTTGCCCCTGCGCTCCTGTATTGCCCTGCGCTCCTTGAGGCCCTTGAAGTCCTTGGTAGAACTCCTGGCGTCCGCAACCCGTCAGCGCACTTACTGCAATAGCTAGCAATCCCAATCCCAACACCACTAGAGCGGCTTCCTTAATCTGCGTTTTCATAGTCTTCATATAGTCTCCTTTGTTAAAATTCACTTTTCAATTCTTATTTCCTTGCTTACGATTTTTAACTCTACCCCGGTATACCAGCGCCACGTCTATGCCTAGCATCAGCAGTCCCAAGACAAGCGCCTCGGTGTTCGCGAAGACCAACCCCAGCAAGGTATCGGTTAGACCAAGAGTCAAACAAACCCAAAATATAAGTGCCATACCGTTCTCCTCAAAAACACTTTTGGATAACCCAAAAGTTTGTTATCAATTTCAACCCTTACCCCACCTCTCCCAAAACCTCTACCTTGCGACACCGTACTTTCATAATGTTTTTGCCATAGACTCCAATGTCTTTAAGCTTGACTTTACATTTCAATATCTTACCTACATTGAAAGTTTGGGTTAATTCCGGAGTAGCACACAAATGCAATCCTCCTCCGCATTCCCTTTCCTTACTTGGATCAAAATCCAATGCCTCTACGGTACCCTCATACTTTACCTTACCTGTTTGAAAATCGCAGAGCGTATCAGGATTGACCGATTTATAAAGAATAACCGAATCATCCTCTATCTTTAGATCGTAGATGTCAACAAATGATTTAATGTTGTGTAGTACCAATTTACGCTTGATAACCGTAGCCGTCTTATCTTTCTTCGGCAATTTCACCTTAACGCCGTCAAGCGCGACAATTGCATATTGTTTAATTTTGTGCAAAATTACAAGCGCAGATAGTACGGCTATCATAGAATTTCCATACGCCGTAACCTGGCTCGAATCGCACGCCCTAACCTGGCTCGAACCATACGCCGTAACCTGGCTCGAATCGCACGCCCTAACCTGGCTCGAATCGCACGCCGTAACCTGGCTCGAACCATACGCCGTAACCTGGCTCGAATCGCACGCCCTAACCTGGCTCGAACCATACGCCGTAACCTGGCTCGAATCGCACGCCCTAACCTGGCTATTACTACGATGCTTTGTTACTTCAATTCGGATAGTTTTATCTGACCGAATTTCAATACAAGTAAATTCATTAAATGAATCCGGAAGTTTATCTAATTCTTTTTGTGTCTTGATTTCAATAGTTTTCATATGTTCCTCGATTTCACTTTTCAGATTGAATAAACCGATACGTCAAAATTAACTCCCCACCATCCCATACCTGAGCGGTATCAGCATCCACTATCTTTAAATCCTTAGCCTTTGGATACTGTAGCCACGTAGTCTGCCCAGCCTGGGAGCCTTCCAATAACTCGAATCCCACGCTTTGACTTTGTGGCTTGACTACTTTCTGAAGCATCACCTTGGGTCCACCGCGCAGATTGACCTGCCCGGTATTGCCATTCACGATTAAGTCGCCAAGGTGAAAGGTTTTCTCGACTACTTGACCCACTACTAGGCGTCGTTTGAAATCTGCTAATGTTTTCATATCAATTACTCCTCAAATTCCAGGCCAAGCCCAATTAGTGCCAATGCGTAGACGTGACTCTTTTGCATATCCCCATTAATATCTTTGGGATCTAGCTCATTTTCTTCACACCACTGAACGTAGTCGTCGGCTTCCTGATTTAAAATATGTTCGGCTACCAAAGTCAATGACTCTAATTTATTACTAACTTGCATATTAAGCCACCTTTCCCAATTCACTCACCGGCCTTAAGCCCAGCCGATTGTATTCTTTAAGCAATGCCAATGCCTCGGCCTTGGTCCGAATGTCATCCCTGACCAAGATACGGCTAACGGTACCGTAATCAGTGACACGGTCTAGTCTGCCAATATAATAGCGTCCGGTATCCGAATAGTGTCCGATTACATATAGTTCTAACTTCATACGATTCTCCTCAGTTTAGTCTGTAGTTTTCAATTGCAGCCTTCACAGCGGCGTCAATATCCAAGCCCAGCGCAGCGGCGTCTTGCCCAGCCTTGTATATCCGGGGAATAACTAGCATTGGAATTTGCACGCCGTTCCCATGCCGTTTGTACGCCGCTTCGATTTTCTTTTCGACTTCTTTCTTTTTCATTACGCCACCTTTTCTTTCTGAGTTTTAACAGGGAACACATTGCCGTATCGATCCATTGAAAACACTCCTGGGAAACAACCCGTTTCTTCCATATACTTTTCGATTAGCGCATTGCGCCGATCATAGTCTAGTTGTCCGTCGTCGTCTCTATAGTCGTCTTTGGTCAAAATCGTTTTCCTCGCGTCTTGATCGTAGACCGAGCCGTCATCGCAGACAATGATATTAGGACCCAGGTTTAGCATCAAAGCGTCGTTGTCGAAGTCGACTTCGATAAAATGGTATTCCCGCATATAGTTCTTAAAAAACACTTTTGAATCTTTGAAATCAGCGGCGTCAAAACGGACCCATGAGTATATCTCTTCATAAATGCCGTTGTAACCATACTCCTGACTTGACTCGACCTTAATAACGGCTTCCTTAATCGCTTTGTTCTTGACGAAAATCTTATCCCATGCCAGCTGTAACTTGGCTTCGATTTCACCAATATCAGCCTTTGCCGAGTCAAGTTTCTTATTCAGTGCCTTAATAGTTTTGTTCATATAGTTTTCCTTTGTTGTCTATCGATTAGATCGTAATATGAAATAATCCAAGCATTGCCACTACTTGAGACATACCAGATTTCTTCATTCGCCATAATATCATCTAACATTGTTTCACTTAACATACTATGCCGCTTTCTTAATGGCCTTAAAAATGCCATGAACCGTTCCAGGGGAAATAGTTGAACTATGAGGGACCATAACGACGACTTCTCCTTTTTGATAGACTTTGTGTGTACTATTACGGATTAAAACAAAACCTGCTTTTTCGATTTCTTTAACTACTGCCCTTAATTTCATTGTGGTGAACATCTTTTAATCTCCTCTTATACCAGACTATATAGCAATGCCCATGCCAGCCATAAATCAATATAAGGTTTTCTATAGAAATAGTGACAATAATTGGCAATTAAAATGCCCTAAATTGTCATATCGTATAAAAGTTATACGAGTTTATGATATAAGACAATCGTTAGACCTTCCATCCCTTGCGCAAGGACGGTAGGTTAGCAATTAACCTATCGTAAGGGATGGAAGGTCTCATGCAATCCAAACAATGTAAAACTTGTAAAGAAATCAAAAGTTTAACTCTGTTTCATAAAAGCAAGTATGTTCGGGACGGTGCGACGGCGCGATGCAAAACATGTATAAATGCGCGTAGTGTAGAATTGAATGGCACACCAGAAGGTAAGACTAGAAGGGCAATAAAATGCCTAATCTATTGAAATAACCCCTAATCGCTTTTAGAACGCGCAGAACAGCGCAAACGACTAGGGGTTACCGTATTGGGATAGGCCAGAAATCAAGCATCGCAGTAGTTAGTCAGAGTCACGTCGTCGTTGCCGCTTCCATCTTTCCTCAAATTGCCGTCAAAAAAGATCATGACATGGCAACCCAGCCGGTTTAAAAGCCACTCCTCGCCTTGTCCGGTCATTAACTGAATATCGTCATACATTTTAATTTGCATATTATTTACCTTTTCTAGCTGGCACCATTGCCATACCTGTTTTAAGCAATTGTTTGTAATGCGGATATAATTCGGATTTCAAGCCCATTTCAATTGCCTGTTTTTTAGTAACCTTAAACCATTCCTTTCTAGTTTTTAACTGACAGCCAATGGCGATATTGTCTGGTGTAATTGTTATAGAAAAACTCATTGCAATTACAAAGTTAACAATTTCTTCAATATTTTCTATTCGAGCCGAGCCGTATACCTGAGCCGAGCCGGATACCTGAGCCGAGCCGTATACCCGAGCCGAGCCGTATACCCGAGCCGAGCCGTATACCTGAGCCGAGCCGTATACCCGAGCCGAGCCGTATACCCGAGCCTCGCCGTATACCCAAGCCGAGCCTTCTTGACTTAGGTTACTTTCTTTTTCAATGTATCCGCCCAATTCTCCGTTGGATATGCGCTCGATCCTAAATAGAGTCA
>Ga0302185_10000770_pt1 | contig 23831 bp, 28 predicted proteins | sample II_Bog_E1_1_FD_200231 | JGI IMG/M metagenome (GOLD analysis project Ga0302185, IMG submission 200231) | Peat permafrost microbial communities from Stordalen Mire near Abisko, Sweden - II_Bog_E1_2 | ecosystem: Environmental > Terrestrial > Soil > Wetlands > Peat | place: Sweden: Abisko... | reverse complement strand
CGCTAAAAAATGAGGGCTCATTCGACCAGCGTTTAAAAACCAACTTCGCCTGGTATGACAAAGAGGGTATTTATTATTTTAATCCCTTTGATCCGTTGACCCACCCGGAAGCAGTCGACTTTAAACCGGTCATTCCGAAAAGGAAAAGCAAGGATAAACATCACCAACACCGGCATGATACAGACGGACACCACCGCAAAGGCGCCGGCAAGTATAAAACTGAAGTGCATCATGCTAAAAAGGCCAAACGGCACGATGAATAATGATGATTAAGCATTTGTTGGTAATATTTTGATTAGGTGTGCACTTCACCTTTAATTAGCCTTAATTTTATCGGTGTAAATAAAAGCCAACCCATACTTTGAGAAAGACCGCCCTGCCAATAAGTCACCGTTTTACCGCACTGGTAATTTTTTCATTCCTTTTAGTCGCATTTGTTAGCAATGCTTTTGGCCAGGCCGAGGTAGAGCCCTGGGGAAATATCACCGGCATACGCAGCCATGGCCAGCTTTTTGAGTTTGAGTCGAGTATAAGGATACAAAAGGGCGACCGTTTTACTTCCACCGGCAAAGAGCGCCAGCGCCCGCATTTTAAACGCAACGGCGACGAGCAGATCATCAATACTAATATCGACAGCCTGTATATCAAAGAAATCGTTAAAGATGAATCAGATGGCAAGGCTGCAGTAACGCTTACCTTGTATGCGCATGCTGATATCAGCTTCGATAATATATTTTTCACGCTGCAATTACCTGACAAGGAATATGGTGACGGCAGCTCAAAACTGGCCGGGGTGCACGACGCGATGCGGCACTATGTCAGTTCGGGTCAAAATTATGATGGGGTGGCCGGGGGCGCACAGTTTAAATCGGCTGCGAGTCATTTGCAGATAAAATTTGATGACCCCGAGATCATCCGGATCAGGAAAGATCTTTCCAGCACAAACGACCTTCAACTGTACATTTCGCTCAAACAAAACGGCTTTGCTATAGGCGACTCATTGCAAAAAACCTTTACTATTGAAGTTTCCGGCAAGATCGACACTAAGACCGCTAACCTGGTTATCAATACTGCTAAACAAGGCCGGCCCTTCGATGGTTTGGGTGGAAATTTCAGGCTGCAAAACCCGAAGTTCGACCCGGAAGTGATCGACTATTGCCTGCAAAACCTTAGGGTGGCGTTTGGCCGGGTTGAGTTACCCTGGCGTTTATGGCAGCCCAATAGGAATGTCGATCCAACTGCCACCGCTGATTCCGGCAAGCTGGCGATCCCTGTAAAAAAGGCCATGGAAATGGCGCATAGGCTGGATAGTTTGGGCATTCCGTTTATTCTTTCGGCATGGTTCCCGCCAAACTGGGCTATCGTGGACAAGCCAAATTTTCGCCCTGTGAATGGTGTTTGGGGCAACCCTTTGAACAAGGATAACATGCAGGCGATTTACAAATCCATAGCCGATTATATCCTGTATCTTAAAAACAAATATGGTGCGGAGCCAAAATATTTTTCGTTCAACGAGTCGGACCTTGGCATTAATATCCGCATCAGCCCGCAGGAGCACGACGATTTTATAAAAGGCTGCGGCGCTTATTTTGCTGCGCATGGCGTGAGCACTAAAATGCTGCTGGGCGATAATTCGGACGCTACCACCTACAAGTTTATTGATATTGCAATGAATGACCCGGCGGCAAAACCCTATATCGGCGCCATCTCCTTCCATTCCTGGAGGGGATGGGATACCAATATACTTCAGCATTGGGCCGATGCAGCGACACGCTTAAATGTCCCTTTGCTTGTTGGCGAGGGAAGTATTGATGCCGCCGCCTACAATTACCCTAATATTTTCCAGGAGCAAACCTACGCGCTAAAAGAAATAAATCTTTACACGCGCCTGCTGGCCATTTGCCAGCCGGAATCAATCTTACAATGGCAGCTGACATCGGATTATTCGCCATTGATTGGCGGCGGTATTTTTGGCAATAACGAACCCCTGCACCCCGGCCAGCGTTTTTGGAACCTGAAACAGTTAGCCAGCACGCCAAAGGGCCTGTATGCAATGCCGGTAAGCTGCGACAGGCCGAATATTACAGTTGCGGCTTTAGGAGATAACAGTAAGCATATCTATTCGATCCAGTTGGTGAATAACGGCGCAAAAAGGAAGATTGTGCTGACAGGCTTGCCTGCAAACATAAAACAACTACAGGTTTATACTACCAGCAAGAAACTCAACATGCAGGAAGGCAGCCCGGTAAAAGTGAAGAACGGTAAAGCCAAATTTAAAATAGAGGCAACAAGTTACACATCCCTGATGGGGCAGTAAAAGCATTTGCATATCTTTAGCAAATGAAAAACGATCCGCTGGGACCGATGCTTTTTGAAATGCGGCTGGAAGAAATTCACCGTGCAGACGCCGGGTTACGGTACGAGATTTCGCCACGCGAATTTGTCGCCTTATTCCCGGTAAAATACAAAAACGGAACGCCGGTTAAACCCGATCACCCTGCCGCATTCGGTGTTGACCGCGACGTTTTTCTGAAGGTGCTGGTGGCTTTTAAGCAGTGCTTCACCTGATTTGTAGAGACGCGATACGTCGCGCCTCCCGTATTAACCGGTCGTTTTGCAGCGGCTTTTTTGTTGCGTTCGCAACAAGTGCAACAGTGTGCAACAAGGTAGTACAGAACTGATTTTCAGATATTTAAGTACTGACAATATTTTGTCACTGACAAAACCCTGTCAGTACTTTTATCGTTTTATACTGGTGTCATCCCATATTGCTGAATAGTCTTGAGTTAAATCAACAAAATTCGACTTACGACTCAAGACTATGGCTTCTCCACCGTCACATCCTGCGCCAAAACAGCATCGTCGGACTTTTTGCCGAAATCCTGGTCAAGCGCAAATAGTGCATCGTCCTTCGCCGTCGCACCACCCGCAATTTTTACTTTCGAAAGCAGGTCTATTGCCAGCGTTTCTTCCTCGGTCTGTTCTTTTACAAACCATTGCATAAAATTCCAGGTGGCCCAGTCTTTTTGTTCCATGCTCATATTTACCAGGCTGTAAATAGCAGCGGTATTTTCCACCTCCGACTGGAATACTTTCTCAAAACAATCATTCACATTTTCCGGTTCAGGGCCCGGCGCGGGAATGGCGCTTACAACCACTTTGCCACCGCGTTTCAGGATGTATTCCAGGAATTTCATCATGTGGTTGCGTTCCTCATTGGCATGCCTGAACAAAAAGTTGGCGATGCCGTCGTAGCCCTTTTCGCTGGCCCATGCAGCGTAAGCAAGATAGATCTGCGCATTGTGCGCTTCATTGGTCATTTGCCGGTTCAGGGCGCCTGTAATAATGGCCGAAAGGCGGTTGGTATCCATAATAGTTTGTTTTATGATAAGCTAAACTAAAATTGCAAAAAAATGTTTAGACTATTTAATCATGTTTAATGAGTGGCGTAATCTCCATCATAAAATGGCGTTTTTGCACCCTCTATGAATAAATAATGCGAGCTATATTTGATAGACTAACTTAATCAACGCACCCGATAGCTATCGGGCCCAACTTAGTCAGCCCAATCAACTTAATCTAACTTAATCAACCACCAAGATGTTAAAATACACCAAAACATTCAGCAGCTTTTCGGTGAACGATCTGCAAAAAGCAAAAACATTTTATCATGAAACATTGGGTATCGATGTTTCAGAAAATGAAATGGGCATTCTTACCCTGCATTTAGGTAAGGGGCACGAAGGGATCATTTACCCCAAGCCCAATCACGAACCGGCTACCTTCACCGTGCTGAATTTTGCAGTAGAAGATGTAGAAAAGGCGGTAGATGACCTGATCGCCGCCGGGGTCACATTTGAACAATATGACGAACCGATAAAAACGGACGCAAAAGGCATTTTGCGTGGCGGTGGTCGCGGCCCGGATATCGCCTGGTTTAAGGACCCGGCGGGGAATATTTTGTCGGTATTGGCGGCAGGGTGATCGCATCTGTTAACCCTGATGACGCGCTAATATCGGTGAATTGAAATTATTGTACTATTTTGCGCAAAAAAAATCGGGCGCTCCGTCAATCATTTTTACGATTTAAAGATGATCGGCCTGCTTTTAGTTATCAAAATAGTATGAGATTTTTGTTTTTGACACTTTTTGCCGGTCTTTTAGCCATCAATACCTATGCCCAGGACGGCAGCTTTCACTATATCAAGCTTTTACACGTTGGCGAACATATTATGCCCGTGCGTACCTTAAATATAAGCGTAGGCGACGGGCACATCCGACAGGACTCGGTGGAGGTGTTAAATGATACGCTCGCATCAGTTTTCATTTCGACCGACCCCAAATCATACAGCGCATTGTCACACTATTTGTACGAAGCTAATTTCAAGATAAGGCCAGCGACTGGCAAGGTCGAATTCGGCACATTTAAGATCATCGAAGATTATAAACGCTACTATGTGCCGGATGTGAGCATAACCAAATACTTAAAAACAATGGTGACTTACCTAAAAAAGAAAAATGCGGACCCATTGTTGATACAGGCTATAATTGACAATTATCCCTGGGTGTTTAATCCGTAATAAGCCCTAAGGGCTAACCTGTCATTTCAACGCCGTAGCAGAAATACTCCAACAAAACTGACTAAGGTCATTATTCGGCTTGTTTTGCGTCACTGACCGCAAACAGGCATCAGATTAATTTTACACATCGCCGGCAGGATGCTGGATTAACTCGTGAATACGATGTTCCTCAACTTCTAAGGCTCGCTAATTGACCTGATATTGATAAAATGAAAACAAACGAACAACTGCTCGCGAAAACAGAACATATATATTCGGCGATGCTGGTCGCAGAAGATAGAAAAAAGGAAGTCATCGCCAGCGTAATGCCGTCATATCACGACAGTGCAGTCAACCTGGTTGATTACCTGGCAATCAGGGCACAAAATGTGGAAGCTTTGCAGAAACAATTGCACGGCCTGGGCTTGTCGTCAATGGCAAGTTGTGAAAGTCATATTAAAGCGCAGCTTATCCATATTATGCACTGGCTGGGCCATGACAAGACGGAAGCTTACGAAGTTGATGCGGAAAGTGGGTTCAGGCATTTGGAACAAAATATCGATTCGCTGTTTGGGAAACCTGTGAAGGAAGGCGTGCCGCCGGTAATGGTAACATTTGATACTAATTTTGCCGAAGATTTTCAGCTGATCTGCGACTTGCTTGAAAATGGTATGCAGGTTGCCCGCATTAACTGCGCACACGATGATGAGCAGGTATGGACAAAAATGATCGCTAACCTGAAAAAGGCAACGGACAAAATGAATTTACCCTGTAAGATTTACATAGATATGGCCGGCCCTAAAATCAGGACACAGATCATAAGCAAAAAACCTAAACAGGATACACTTAACGTGGAGTTGGGAGGTGAGGTTATCCTGACTGATGTGCCAAAAGTCATCAAACATAAAGAATGCATTTGCTGTACCCTTGAGGGGATCGTTAATAAGTTGAGGCCCGGGCATCGGGTTTATTTTGACGATGGCTTATTTGAAGCCGTTGTGCAAAGTGCCGAAGGCAACTACGCGACGTTGAAAATAACGCGTATTTCAGCTAAAAAACCGGTGATCAAAAGTGAAAAAGGGATAAATTTCCCTGATACCACACTTCAAATTAACCCGATCACTGAATATGATGAGCAATGCCTGCCCTTTATCGTTAGCCATGCGGATATGATGGGATTTTCGTTTGTAAACAATGCGGCCGATATGCAGCAGTTGCAGCAGCAGCTGGCCAGGTTAAACAGGCCGGATTTACCTATTGTAGCTAAAATTGAAACTAACCAGGCGGTTAACAACCTTCCGGCTATTATTTTACAGGGAATGCAGCAAAACTTAACCGGGATAATGATCGCGCGCGGCGACCTTGCGGTAGAAATAGGATTTGAAAGGCTGAGCGAAATCCAGGAAGAGATATTGTGGATATGCGAAGCTGCACACACGCCCGTAATATGGGCCACGCAGGTGCTGGAAAGCATGAACAAGGCCGGTTTGGCTACCCGCAGCGAGATTACCGATGCCGCCCATGCCGCAGAGGCTGATTGCGTAATGATCAACAAAGGCGGTCATACAGTTGAAGTGCTTAAAACGCTGAATGACATTTTGAGCCGCAGCCGCAAAAATAATTTTAAAAACCGCCGCCTTTTCAGGAAGTTGTCAATTGCCCACAATTTTATTGCGCAAAATTAGTCCGAAAGCCGGTAAAGCCTTACAATATTGCACATGGGGTTGTTGATTATAACATAAACGTGTTATAGGATGCAGGAAAATGAGCAGCATACATTTGAGCAAACACTAATGAAAAATGGCTGCAATACTCAACTTCAAATTGGCTGCTTTATTGGGCCTGTCAATGCTTCTGCTAACCGGCGACCTGGTTTACCGCGATGCCGAAAACGGGAAAGTAAAAATACTGGTACCCAATAATTTTGTTCATCAAACCAAACAGAATTATGTGCCGAGAAAGCCAGGAGAAGAAGCGCCCGACGATTATTTTTTTAACAAAGACACCACCGCGGAGCTTTTTTTTATAACCTATCCGATGCATGCCCGGGACTTGAACACGCTAAGGCCAATAATGGGCGCCACCATGAAAAGCGGCCCGAATAAGGTTTATTTTAACGATACGACCACCGTTAACGGCATAAAAATGTATATCACCGAATACGATATTTTGGAGGGCGCTAAAATGAAACATATAAAGGCCTTCGTATTCAATGTTGGTAATGATACTTTCGAGGGTGGGTTAACATGCAACGCCACCCAAAAAAATCAGTGGCAGCCCATTGGCGAAAAAATAATTAAGTCGCTTCGGATAAATACTAAATAGCGTGTTGCCTACCTCGAGTTAGCCTTTCAACCTTTCGCCTTTTGCCTTTCACCTTTTGTAAAAAGGCTATATTTGCCTGCATGAATTCCATCCTCATCAAATCAGCAACCATTGTCAATGAAAATAAGCAGTTTGTTGCCGATGTGCTGGTAAAAGATGGCTTGATAGAGCGCATCGACAAACAAATTAATGTAAAGGCCGGCAAAGAGATCGACGCCGAAGGGCTTTACTTATTTCCCGGCTGCATTGATGACCAGGTGCATTTCCGCGAGCCAGGCCTAACACATAAAGCTAACATTTATACTGAATCGAGGGCCGCGGTTGCGGGTGGCATTACCTCTTTTATGGAAATGCCCAATACCGTGCCCAACACGCTGACCCAGGAATTGCTGGAGGATAAGTACCGTATTGCCTCAAAAGACTCACCGGCCAATTATTCGTTTTACATGGGTGCCTCGAACGATAATATCGACGAAGTGCTGCGGACGGATACCGCCAATGTTTGCGGCGTAAAAGTTTTTATGGGCTCGTCAACCGGGAATATGCTGGTGGATAACCCCACCACGCTGGAAAATATATTTTCCAAATCGCCCATGCTGGTGGCCACCCATTGCGAAGATGAGGCGACGATCAGGGCCAACCTGGAGCATTATAAACAGCTTTATGGCGAAAATATACCCGTCACGATGCATCCGAAGATCCGAAGCGAGGAGGCTTGTTACCTGTCTTCATCGCTTGCCGTTGAACTGGCAAAAAAACATGGTACCCGACTGCATATCCTGCATATCTCTACCGAAAAAGAGACCTGGCTGTTTGATAATTCCATCCCGTTAAAAGAAAAAAAGATCACAGCCGAAGCCTGCATCCATCACCTGTGGTTTACCGACAAGGATTACGAAACCAAAGGCAACTTTATCAAGTGGAACCCGGCCGTAAAAACGGAAAAAGACCGTGATGGAATACTGAAGGCTGTTTTAGATGGCCGGATAGATGTCATCGCGACTGACAATGCCCCCCATACGCTTGAGGAAAAATCGCAACCTTATTTGAAGGCGCCGTCGGGCGGGCCTTTGGTGCAGCATGCTTTACCGGCTATGCTGGAGTTGCATCACCAGGGTAAAATTAGTTTGGAGCAGATTGCACAAAAAATGGCGCATAATGTTGCCGATTGTTTCCAGATAGAAAACCGCGGTTACATCCGCGAAGGCTATTGGGCCGACCTGGTATTGGTAAATTTGAATAGTCCCTGGACAGTGAGCAAAGAGAATATTTTGTACAAGTGCGGCTGGAGCCCGTTTGAAGGGACTACGTTTCAATCTAAAATTGCGGCGACTATTGTTTCGGGGAACTTGGTTTGGGAAAATGGCGGTTTGATTGAGGGAACACCTGGCAAAAGGATGACATTTACACGAGTTTAATTTGTCATGCTGAGCGCAGCGAAGGATCTTGAAGCGACATTACCGCCTGAAAAGCCCGGATGCACAGTGAAGAAGATCCTTCACTGCGTTCAGGATGACAAAAGAGCGCGGTCATTTAACCGCAAGGTAAATCTTCACCTCGCTTTCTTCAAAGTTTTTAGCGTTAACAACATAGTGGTCAAAATCAAATGTATAGGCCCTGGCCACATTGCTGTCCCATATTTCCTGCCAGGCACCCAATACCGAATGCAGGGGATCGCCCGCCAATGAGTATACCTGGTATTTGCCCGCGGGAATGGACAACCCAGAAAAACCTTCACTAATATTTGCCAGTGAATTTACTTTGCATCCCAGCAAAGCGGTATAATAACCGTTATGGTCGCTTTCATAGTCGGTGTAAAAACAATAAATGTCATCGGCGGCCCGGTCCTTGATTTGTGAAAGCACATTGTCCCCCATAAACCGCGTCCATAGCGCCATCATGTCTTTCTTCGATTGCCCGTTTTGGTTTATGGTACGCACGGTAATGCCAACAGCATAAAACGCAGGCAATTCCGTATGTTCAATTTTTGTAATCATTTTTTCAGCTTTTTTAATCACGCGTTCAGTTTTGGTCCATTTTATGGGTGGATAATTCATTCCCGGTTGCTGCGGCGATGGGTATCTTACTTTGGTTATTTTGCCTTCAGTTATCATTTTGTGATGCAATTGGGGCCACGCAGGCATGGTTGTATCCTCCTGCAGCCAGTGCATATACGATCCCTCGTTGCACCAATCAGGCAACCGGCGCATGGCATATTTATGCGGCTCGTTATTACGGAAGGCTTTCATCGCCTTTTCAGACTCCCAAACGGTGATCGTCCAGAAAGTTAGGGATTTGTCGATCAGTTCTTTTCCAGCTATAAAACCATCCAGTTTTTTGATCGCTTTGATCGAGGCTTCATTGGTGCTCAAAAAACGTGGTAAATAAATAACCGACCGTACGCGCAAACGGGTTAGCGAAATAAAATACATACCCTAAATATACCGTTAGCTATTCGTTTTTTAAAATTTCTTTCAATCCGCCGTAAACCGATTTCCAGTTTTGTTCCGAATGCTCCTTCGCCTGCTCGTTTTTTACGCCATCCTGGGTAATTACCAAAGTGGTCACACCATCGTGCTCATCCAATTCATAAGTAATGTTATTGTAATTCTCGGGCTTGTCCTCGGTGCCCGACATGCTGCTCCAATAAGTGTACTTAAGCAGCCTTGGCGGATCGATCTCCAGGATCACGCCGCCATCGGTATAGGTTTTTCCGTCCCATTCGCCGCTAAAGGTAATCCGGCTGCCCTTTTTAAAGTCAGAGCTCAAATTGGTGCCGAAGAAGTATTGTTTTACGATAGCAGGGTCAATCAGCCCCTTCCAAACTTTTGCTATTGGTTCGTCAAAAGTGATGGTTGTTTTTAATGTTAATGTGCTCATTGGTGTAGTTGATTAAGTTAGATTAAGTTGATTGGGTTAGATTAAGTTTATTAAGTTGAGTTAGATGACGTTCACAGAATTGCAACTCAATCAACTTAATCAACCATCGAAGATTCAATAAGTTTAAAATCGCGCTCGGGTATTTCAAAAAAGCCGAAGCGGAATTTATATCCCCATGCGGTCTTGTTCTCAATAAAATCCAGGCTTTTTATCAGCGGCGCGATCGGCGTTTCCCTGCATTTAAACCATTTGATGTTTCGGCGCCAGGGGATAAAATCATCGCTCATTTTATGCTGATAAACGTTGTCATCAGCAACACTTCCTATTGCCGTGAATGCCTGCAGCACCTCGTTGCCGGCATAGCTTTGCTTTGGCGAATAGCAGATCACACCATCGTTCGCGCTCATCCTTTTAAGTGGCCCGGCTTTGCCATGATTGGCCTGCATAAAGTTGCCTGCCACCCCGCGGGCGATATGATCTTTGGAAACGACTACAATCCAGTAACGCATATTCCCTGTATCCAAAAGGTAAGTAAAAAGATAATCAGCAATTGCAGGCCCACCAATATCGGTTTAAGTACTACTTTTTTCGCATCCTTCACTTTTAGGTGGGTATAAACTGCACCGGCAATTATGATTGGGAAAACTGCGATGCCAAAAATCCGGGTGGGGTTAAACAGCATTAAAGTGCTGCCCGCAACTTCGGCAAAGCCAAGCAGGTGCATAAACCACAAAGGGTAGCCAAACCGTTTAAAGTTTTCAACCGATTCCTTGTGCGCAAAAAGCTTTTTAAATCCAAAAATGTAGCCGGGTATTACAAAAGCGATAATCAATACCCAAAAAATGATTTGAATTGCCATGATGTTTAATTTTTATTCAAATTAAAAACAGGCAAGTGACAGCCCTATGTCAGTAGGAATTGGAAAGCTGCAGATTTTTTTGCGCTATCGTAGTTGCTATTTGGCCAACTTTTTCTTTCAGGCCGTCTGGTTGCAGAATTTCGGCTTTGTCGCCAAACATCATAAACCAGCGGGCAAAAGCATCCAGCGAGGTGGTGAGGAACGTCATTTCGAAAAGGTCTCCAATCCTTTTTTCGGATACGAAACCGCTGTAATACTTTTGATAGTCGAGATGGGCGTATATCGATTTATCCACCCGCATGATCACCAGGTCGAGCGCGTGCTCTTTGGCGGTTTGGTTAATATAGTCCTTCAGGGTAGGATGTTTATTGTCGAATATCTTTTCAGTTACCTTTACCTGATTAATTCTGTCGATCCTAAAATCCCTGTAATCGCCGCGCATCCGGCAATACGCAATCAGGTGCCAAAAGCTATCCTTATAAAAAATACCAATCGGTTCAATGTCCCTTTTGGTATGCTCCTGGCTATGATTGGCGAAGTAATCGATGGTGATCACTTTCTTTTGGGCAATACTGCCCAGCAGTGTTTGGATATGGTCCTTATGATCGACCCGCAGCTGGTGCGTGTTTTTCAAAACGGCGATACTTTCATCGATATCCTCCAATAAAGCCTTTTCAGATGTTTTAAGTATCGACCTGATCTTATACATCGCCGAGCGGTGATGCTCGGTAACCGAATTATCCGCCATTTTTTCAACGATCTTTTCGGCGGTTAAAAAGGCAGTCGCTTCTTCACGGGTAAACATTACCGGGGGCAGCCGGTAGCCGTCCATGATGGAGTAACCCACGCCGGCCTCGCCGATGATGGGTATGCCGGCTTCCTCCAGCGTTTTTACATCGCGGTAAACGGTACGCAGGCTGATGCCGAAACGTTCGGCAATATCGCTTGCTTTTACTATCCTGCGCGATTGCAGTTGGATCAAAATGGCGGAAACCCTGTCGATGCGGTTCATAGCAACCAAAATACATAAAAATGGGCAAAATGAATTGTAAAAGCGTTAAATTTGTTAAAATGAGCGCCGAAGATAAAATAGTGACATTTCAATCCTACTACGATCCGATGCTGGCGCACATTGTGCGTACGCGCCTGGAAGCAAATGGAATACCCTGTTTTATTGCGGATGAAAACACCATCGGCGCCAATCCCTTGTACAACCAGGCAGTGGGCGGTGTGAAGCTGAAAGTTTTTGAGCGGGACATCGAAAAGTGCAGGGAAATATTAGCGACTGAAGGCGACCTTCACGAGCAGGACCATCACGAAGTTGATGATGAAAATAATACGTATGTGGTTTGTCCGTATTGCGGTTCCACCAATATTAGTAATATTACTGCCGAAAACGACAAAGGACAATGGTCGGAGGTGCTGGATTCCATTGTCAATATGGTAAACCCTTTCCAAAGTCAAAAAAACTGGCATTGCAACAACTGCAAGCAGGACTTTGAGTAGATTAGCCCGCCTGCCACGTTCGGCAAAACCAGCCTGTATCAATAAAGATACAGTAAGCATATTTTCTTCCTAATATCTATATTAGCGGCCATGTATGATCGGCGTAAGTTCTTAAAAATTTCGGCTGCCGGCGCTTCCCTGGCCGCTTTTTCTTCTTCTGTTTTTGCTAAATCGGGTGTTCTTGACGCGCCGGCAAATGTTCCGATAGTTATCTCAACCTGGGATTTTGGTGTAGCTGCCAACAAAGAAGCCTGGAAAACGCTCAGCACGGGCGGCCGGGCATTGGATGCGGTGGAAGCCGGCGTGAAAATCCCTGAAGCTGATCTGAACAATCATACGGTAGGCCGAGCCGGCTATCCCGACCGCGATGGCCATGTTACGCTTGATGCCTGCATCATGGACGAGCTGGGTAACTGTGGTTCAGTTGCAGCGATAGAGTATATTGCACACCCCATTTCGGTGGCGCGGCTGGTGATGGAAAAAACCCCGCATGTGATGCTGGTAGGAGAAGGGGCCACCCAATTTGCCGTTGAGCAGGGTTTTAAAAAAGAAAACCTGTTAACGCCTGATTCAAAAAAAGCATGGAAGGAATGGCTTAAAACAGCCAAATATGCGCCCGTTGTCAATATTGAAAATCATCAGCACAAACCGGGCAGCAAATACAACCATGATACCATTGGCATGCTGGCCATTGATGCTAAAGGGAATTTATCGGGCGCATGTACCACCAGCGGTATGGCGTTCAAGATGCGTGGCAGGGTAGGTGACAGTCCGATCATAGGGGCAGGTTTGTATGTTGACAATGAAGTGGGCGGAGCAACCTCAACCGGTGTTGGCGAAGAAGTGATCCGCAATGTGGGTAGTTTTTTGGTAGTGGAAATGATGCGCCATGGCTACTCGCCCGAAGATGCCTGCAGGGAAGCGGTTAACCGCATTATCAAAAAGAAACCGGAAACCGCAAAAGAAATACAAGTAGGCTTTTTAGCGATCAACAAAAAAGGCGAGTATGGCGCCTATGCAATTCAAAGCGGATTTTCGTTTGCTGTTTGCAATGCCGAACAACAAGACCTGGTGATACCCGGAAAAAGCATTTATTAGGTTTTTTTTATCAAACAGTTAAAAAAAATCGCGCTATTTACCTGATGTTTGGCGGTAACCAATTGAAAAATTTTCCGTATAAGGTCTTTGGCGACCCCTGCGCCATTATTTTCCGGCTCAACAAAGTAATTTACATTATAAATGAATTCACCTGTTCTGCTTGAAGTCTGTGCAAATTCGGTAGAGTCGGCCCTGGCTGCGCAGCAAGGCGGCGCGGCGAGGGTGGAACTTTGCGAAAACTTATACGAGGGCGGAACGACGCCATCCCATGGAGATATCCTGCTTGCCCGGAAACTGCTTCAAATCAAACTTTACATACTAATACGCCCGCGCGGCGGAGATTTTTTATACACCGATGTGGAGTATGAGATTATTACTGCCGACGTAAAACATTGCATCGAGGCCGGGTGCGACGGTATTGTAATCGGAATGCTGAACGCAGATGGTACGGTTGATACGGAACGCTGTGCAAAGCTGGTGCAAATGGCTACACGGATGGGCGTAGGCGTTACGTTTCATCGCGCGTTTGACATGTGTGCCGATCTTGAGCAGGCGCTGGAAGATATTATTAACCTGGGCTGCGAACGGATTTTAACTTCGGGTGGTAAAAGCACGGCCATTGAGGGTTCGCGTGTCATTGCCGAACTGGTTAAAAAAGCGGCGGGGCGGATAACGATCATGCCCGGTAGCGGTGTTGATGAGCATAACGTAGAGGACCTGGTGCGGTTTACCGGCGTTCGCGAAGTACATTCATCTGCACGGTCGCGTCAGCAAAGCCTGATGCAATTCAAAAATGACCATATAATTATGGGCGACAATTACGGCAACGAATATGCTTTTGATCAAACAAACGTCGACCGGGTGAGAACGATTCTGAAGAATGCCAATTTTGAAGAATACACCCTGTAGGGGCACAAAATTTTGTGCCCCTACAGGGTGGTGCGCGATGCAGAATCATTAAATTTCTTTACAAATCCCTCATAAATTCCGCCTAATTCGATCCAGTTTTTCCCGGCGATAATGTCTTTTGGAAATAAATGACTGCCAATGCCTACCGCTTTGGCACCCTGTTCAAAATACTCCGTAAAATTTTCTAAGGTTACCCCGCCTGTTGGCATCAGGCTCACAAAATTTAGCGGTGCTAACAGCTCTTTGATGTTTCCCGGCTTAAGATCGCTTGCAGGAAATAGTTTTACCATCGTAGCGCCCATCGACCACGCTTTGTATATTTCAGAGGGCGTATAAGCTCCGGGAAATATGGGTATTTCAGCTTCAACACAGGTTTTGATCACTGCTTCATTAATGATCGGCGTTACGATAAATTGTGCGCCGGCAGCAAGGGCTTTCTGCAGGTCAGTGATGCTGCATACTGTACCTGCACCGATATTTAACCGCCCGTTGTAGGTTTCAACCAGCGTTGCGATGTGCTTTTCGGCATTTGAAGAATTCATGGTGATCTCCAGGCAGGTAAGGCCCGAACGGTAAAATACCTCGGCAATTGGTTCAACACAATCATCCGGAATATTACGCATGATGCCGATAACAGGCATTTTTTTAAAAAGCTCAAACGAAAAAGCATCGTTCACGTCCATATCTTTAGTTGTTTTGCGATGACAAGCTGACCCCTGACCGTAGTTTGATCCGCTTGTTGAGGAGAAAATACAGATAGTTTTTTACCCGGCGCCAATTCCGTCAGCGCTATTTGATAAGATAACTGGAGCTCGGTGCCGGATACCAGGTTAGTAGCTTCCACATCAGATGAAGCCAGGGCGTTCAATTCCGAACCGATGAGCAGACCGCTCAGGTAATGATAATTTTCATTTTTCGCCCGAATATTGAACAGGCCGTTCGTTCGCACTTTAAAAATCAAATGCAGCAAGTCATCGGTTGCTGCATCCGTAAGTCCCTGCGTGAATGCAGCGGCGTTAAAAGGACCCGCCTCAACGCTGTTTTTCAGAATGCTATTTTGGGCTAACAGGCTAAATACCTCCCCGGTCATGTAGGTCTTCAACTTAACAGCCTCATTGTTTTTTACAACGATATGCTTTGAGTGTGTCCCCGGAAAGATAAACAGTTCATTTTTTACCGTTTGGCCGGGCGCAACGCTGCCGATGAGTTGAGTTTCTTCTCCTCTCATCACATCGCCGTTCGTTCTGGCGCCCGAAATTATAAGGACATCATGATCAAACGCTTCATTTGCGGTGACCCATGCAGTTGTCACACCCCGGCCATCGATATTAAATGGCATCGAAGTATATGGCAGATCGATAAATCCAATGGATGAGGAAGCCATGCCGGATAACACAAGTGGCAAATTGTTTAGCGGCTGCCTCACTTGCTTTTCCAGCATCTTAACCTGCCGGTCGATCACATCCAGGTAAAACCCAGCTTTTTTATCCTCCGGCAGGCCGCTTAGCTGCCATTGCTCAAAAGTATGGGCAATACCTTCGGCAGACCTGGCTTCAGCCAGAATTTTGCCGTCGCCTGTATCCGCCAGCCTTAACCGTAGTGAAGAGGTTCCCCAATCGCAGCTTAAAAATTGTTTCATTACTTTCCGGTGTACTGAGGGTTGGTCCGCGTCAAAAATGAGATTATTTCAGGCAACACAAAAATTATATTTTAGCTGCTATAGATTTTATCTTTATAGAAAGTTCAACCTAACAATCTTTAAAAGCCATGGAACAATGGTCCAACTATTTTATAGCTACCGCAGGGGGCGCCGCTGCGCTGGCGGGCTTACTTTTTGTAAGCGTTTCGCTTAATCTCAAGCAAATTTTAGCCGGCAATCATCTGCCCGGACGAGCGCTCGGGTCGCTAATATTGCTTACAAACATTTTGATCAGCGGCTCCTTTTGCCTTATCCCGGGGCAGTCGCCATTTTTGTTGGGATGTGAGCTCCTGGTTTGTAGCGCAACTATATGGATTGTAATTACCCGTCTAGACATTATGATGTACCGTCGTGTTGAAAAATTGTACAAAGTCCACTATCTGCAAAATATATTTTTTACGCAGCTGGCCATCCTTCCTTATATAGCAGCCGGCATCCTGCTGTTAAATAATTCGAATGCTGCGTTTTACTGCCTGGTGCCGGGGATCACTTTTTCATTTATCAAGGCGTTAGTGGATTCATGGGTACTGCTCGTTGAGATCAACCGCTGAAATTCAATTGAGGCTATTTTGGTCAGTGCCGATTAGTTTTCTGTACAACTTCGATATTCTTGTTTTCGTATTAATTTAATAATTAAATTATTAAGAAATAAATATGATCAACGATATTTGTTGGCATCATAAGTGATAAACTACCTGTTATGAGAATAACACACGAACATCAGCCATCCCGGGTATCCGATTCGTTTGATAACACCGCGATAAATATGAAAAAAATACTCTATTGGGTACTGGTTTTTCTTGCGCTTATAAGCGTTATATGCATTGGAATAATCGTAATCCATTGGAGCATTAACTGGAGAATGGCTTAAAACGGCATACGAGGCCGCGATAAATTATTGTTAATACCACTGCCAGGCTTGGGTTGCATACAAATGCTATGTAGCGTTTATTGTGCGGTAAACTCTATCTTTGCCGCATGGCAGCAGGTTTCGAGGATTTTAAATTTAATAAACAAATACTGACTGCCATTGCTGATGCTGGTTATACAGAACCTACGCCGATACAGCAAAAAGCCATTCCGCCTATCTTAAACGGGCAGGATGTACTGGGTATAGCACAAACGGGTACGGGTAAAACTGCCGCATACATACTGCCCATCCTGATGAAGCTTAAATATGCCCAGGGTGATCATCCGCGGGCCCTCATTGTTGCCCCAACCCGCGAGCTGGCAATGCAGATTGAGGAAAATATTAAAACCCTGGCCGCCAATACCGATTTAAGGGTGGTTGTTTTATATGGAGGCCTCGGCCCGAAAAGTCAAATTGAGCAAGTAAATAAGGGGAGTGACATTATTGTGGCTACCCCCGGCCGCTTTATGGATATTTACCTTGCCGGCCATATTTTTACTAAAACACTGCAAACGCTGGTGCTCGACGAAGCGGATAAGATGATGGATATGGGCTTTATGCCGCAGATCAACCGCATTTTGGAAGTGGTGCCTGTTAAAAGGCAAAACCTGCTGTTTTCGGCTACCATGTCGGACAAAATACAGCAGCTTGCCGGAAATTTTCTTGAATTTCCTACGGTTATCGAGATAACCCCGCAGGCTACACCGGCGCAAACGGTGCAGCAGTATTTGTATCATGTACCCAACGTCAAAACCAAGATCAACCTGCTGAAAAAGCTGCTGGATGAGGAGAACGAGATCAAAAAGCTGATCATTTTCTGTAAAACCCGTGCTTCCGCGGAGGATGTATATAAATTCCTGCTGCGGAAATATGGAGAAAAGGAAGTGAAGGTCCTGCATGCCAATAAAGGGCAAAACACACGGATCAATTCCATGAATGCCTTTAAGAATGATGAGGTGAAAATTTTAGTGGCTACGGATGTGGCCGCGCGCGGAATTGATGTAAGCGATGTAAGCCACGTAATCAATTTTGATGTGCCCGTGGTGATTGAAGACTATGTGCACCGCATTGGCCGGACGGGCCGGGCGTACAACCTGGGCGAGGCGATCACTTTTTGCAACCCCGCCGAGGAATATTATATCCAAAAGATTGAAAAGCTGATCAGGCAGACTATATCGGTAAAGGATATTCCGGCTGAGGTATTTGTAGAATCGACGCCCTACGAAGAAAAGCAGGACCAGGCTAAGGAGATCGATATGCAAAAGCGACGTGAGAATCCTGAATTTAAAGGCGCATTTCATGAAAAGAAAACTCCGAATCAGCATAAAAAATTCGACGCGGCAAAGGCAAAGAAAAACCCGCATGCAAAGCCGGTAAACAAAAAGATGCCCAGGCCGTCAAGAAAAAAACATTAATTCAATGAAGCTTCGAATCACTCCGCTCAATTTTGCGAGCGCATTTTTTTTATTTGCCGCTGTTTACAGCTGGATTTTTGGCGTTAAAATTTTAGGGCCCAAGCTAGTTGATTTGGGTACCGCCATAGGCTGGATATTTTTGCTGTTTGCCGTTGTAGTGTCATTTCTGGATATGATCCTGCGCAATTTCTTTCACGAACTGAAAAAGTTATGGATTGTAGAGCTAAGCTTTATAACTTTGACGGTTATAATATTTTTGCTTGTTAAATAATTGCGAAGCAATCATGAATGCCTTTGAAATTAAAATCAACCCGAATAACGATGAAGAAAGCCGAAATTAAGCTTACGATTGAACTGGACGATCAAAACGTGCCGGAACGCATCATGTGGGAATCGACAGATTCGCAAAATAAAGAAGCGCTGCCGGTAAAGTCCCTGATGCTGGCCGTTTGGGACCCCAGCTATAAAAACACCCTGAGGCTTGACCTGTGGACAAAAGATATGCCGGTAGATGAAATGAAGCGGTTCTTTTTCGAGACCTTGCAAACTATGGGCGACAGCTTTCTTCGCGCAACCGGCGAGACAAATATCGTTGAAGACCTGCGCGACTATTGTGCCCATTTTGCCGAAAAGATGGAATTAGCTAAGAATTGAAATGCGCCTTAATAACCTCATTTCCTTCGCGGGATTTGTAATCCTTATTGCGGGCACCTATTGCCCTATTCTTCGTCCTTTGCACCTTTTCAACTGGGACGTTTATGACGGTAATAAGCCTTATGGCATTGTGATGCTGCTGGTGGCCGTCGTCGGGATAGCAGGCACGGTGATGGGCCAGCAGAAAATTGTAAAACTAACCGCATGGCTATCGCTCGGTTTGGTTGCGCTTTTTCTGCTCCTGGCATGGTTAAAAGTACATACATCATTCAGTTTTATACCTTTTCGCGCCATCGAAAATCTCGCCATTAAATCTGTGAAATACAAATGGGGCTGGTACATGCTGTTTGGTGGCGCCACCCTGGCAGTTGCCGGGGTGCTTTCAGGCCGGAAGAATAAAATTAAAGCTGTAGCATAAGAAGATGCAGCAGGATATTGGCCAACCATACAAAAGCGTCGACTGGGTGCAGGACTATCAATGAAACAATGAATACCGCTTTACCAGATATTTCAGCCCAGGAAATAGCCGAGCTTGCCGAAGCGGTAATGGAAAACCACGGATTTGATTTTTCAGCTTATTCGAAGGCATCCCTTAAAAGGAGGATCGTCAGGGTGATGATGATCAGGAAACTTAGTTTTTCGGATCTTAAACACCAGTTGGTCAACAACCCCGATTTTTTCCAGGACTTTTTGGAAGAGGTAACCGTAAACGTTACCGAGATGTTCCGCGACCCGACATTTTACCGCGCACTCGCAAATGATATTATACCCCATTTGGCAGCGCTTCAGCAGGTGAAAATTTGGTCGGCGGGTTGTGCATCGGGCGAAGAGGCTTATTCATTCGCTATTTTGATGGATCAGTCAGGTTTGAAGAACAAAACATTTATAAGCGGTACGGATGTGAATAGATCGGTTTTAAAGGAAGCCCAAAAGGGTAGCTACAGTTCGCGAAGTATGAAGACCAATGCGGACAATTACCGGGCCTGCGGCCTGCCGGGCTCTTTAAATGATTACTTTACAACGAGCTACGATACGATGTCCATTCACAGCGAATGGAAGCAAAATGTACTTTTTTCGGTTCATAACCTGGTCTCCGACGCTGTATTCGATGTATTCAACTTAATTAGCTGCCGGAATGTTTTCATCTATTTTGAAACATCGCTTCAGGAGCAAATACTGGATGTTTTTTATCGCAGCCTCAGGCCGAATGGCTATTTATGCCTGGGCAGCAAAGAGACGATCAGGACGGACAGGTTTAAAAAGAGATTTAAACCTGTAAACACACAGGAGAACATTTATCAAAAGATTGATTTCTGAGCGTTTGCATTATAGATCGAGCCTGGTTTGTCCTATGCCCAGCACCTTGGCCTCGTGCTCCAGCAGCCATTTTTTCCGCCAAAGGCCGGCGCCAAATCCCGTTAAACTGCCATCGGAACCTATAACCCGGTGGCACGGAACTACAATGATCAAATGATTTTTACCATTGGCTGATGCGATAGCCCGTATCCCCAGCGGGTTGTTCATTAATTTCGACTGGTCCAGGTAGCTGATGGTTTTGCCATATTCAATTTTTGATAATTGGTCCCACACCTGCTGCTGGAACCCGGACCCACTTTGTTTTAGCGGCAGATCAAATGCTTTTCTTTCTCCCTTAAAATACTCATCGAGCTGTTGTATAGCCATTTTTAGCAGGGGCGTTTCCGCAGGATATACCTCAAATTCCCTGTCAAGCATATAAATGGATACGATAAACCCATCTTCTTCGGTTATTTTTACAAAACCGATCGGTGTTTTAAAATAGGCAATGGGCATTTATATGGCAGATTTTTTGCTAATTTATGCAATTGGCCGCGTTGAAAATAATGTATAAATAAATTGCGGAGCGGGCACCCACAAGGGGCGCCCTTACAGGTCTATAACCTAATCAACCAATCAACTTATTCAACCTAATCAACTAATTCACCTATCTTTGCCCTATGCAGTTGTTCAACCAAACCTGGTTCCTGTTAAAAAAAGAGATATTGCTTGAATGGCGGTCCAAATATGCCTTTAACGGTGTGCTGCTGTATGTGGTATCCACCGTGTTTATCTGTTATATTTCTTTTAATTTAAACGGCGGTTTTTCCGGTACAAAAAGCTATCCTATCGTTTGGAATGTTTTGTTTTGGATCATCATGCTTTTTGCGGCGGTAAATGCCATCGCCAAAAGCTTTTTACAAGAAAGCAAGGGTCGTTTGTTATATTATTATTCTATTGCCAGCCCACAGGCTATTATTCTTTCAAAAACCATTTATAATAGCCTGCTGATGTCGCTGCTTAGCATCCTTGCGTTAATCGTTTACCTGGTTTTCTTTACCAATACCCTTGGCGATCCGCTGTTCTACTTTATAGCCGTCATTTTGGGCAGCATCAGCTTTTCAACCGTTTTCACCATGATCTCGGCCATCGCTTCCAAAGCGGGCAACAACGGCACCTTGATGGCTATCCTTAGCTTCCCTGTGGTAATACCTGTTATCCTGGTGCTTATCCGCCTCAGCAAAAACGCTATGGATGGTCTCGCCCGCAGCGTCAGTTACGGCAGTATGGGCGTTCTTTTGGCTATTAATCTCATCGTGGTTACTACGGCACTGCTGTTATTCCCTTATCTCTGGCGGGATTAGATTGTTGTTAGTTGGAACACGTTGTAAGGGTTGTAACAAGTTGGAATGATTATACCTTTTTCGTTTTGTCCAGCCTTGGATCTTTGACCGTTACAACATCTATAACTCTCACAACCTTTCTGACTTTGTTGCAAATACCATCGGCAATGCTATCGAACCAACAACGGGATTAAGTTTAGGGGTATCGAAGTATTTTTAATAATCAGTGAAGGCGGTCGGCCGGAATAGCCTTAATCATTCGAATTATCTTTTTTGCCTTTTATTAAATTAACCGATTCAAGAGCTATTCAAGGATTAACAATCAAATCGTCTTCCAATGTTTTTGTAGCCTCTTTAATGGAAATGTATTTTTTGGCGAGCGGTTTGAGGTTTTTTTTAAATTCTTCGGAGTAATAAACAATATTAGCCATCCCAAAGATCGTCAAAGCTTAATGGTTTCATTTTGCCGGCTTCAATCAGTTTGGCTTCTCTTAAGCCTCTGTTAAATGATAGCTGTTCTTCTTTGGATAGATCACCCTCAGACGAAGCCAAAACGTTACCGCCTTTTTTCTTGATAATTTCAGAAATATTTTGTGCGGCCTTATCGGGTATCTCAATTGTTAGCACTGTCATGACTACTTAAATAAAACTCGCTAACAAATCTAATGAAAAATTTCTGGAACGATTGACCAAAAACCGGGCATTGGCGTTTAGCAGATTAATTTCCGTTTTTAACGTTATTTAACCAAATTCAATTGCTCCTTTTCATAATTTATTCATTTTTTATGCGTTTTTTCGCGGACAGAAAATTAATTGTAATTTTATCCGATGCGACTCCCCTGGTTCATCTTGTTTTGTCTCCTGTTTCCTTTTACTGTGCTTGCGCAGTACGGCACCGTTAGTGGCATTGTTACCAGTGCCGATTCAAAAAAACCGATAGTCGGCGCCAGCGTTTTTTTAAGCAATTCTTCCGTCGGTACGGCCACTAACGATAAAGGTGCGTTTACCCTCTCCAACGTCAGGCCGGGCCAGTACACCCTGGTGGTCAGTATTTTGGGCTTCCAGGATTACGACAAGACTGTATTAGTCGGCCCTGAACCCATCAAGATGGACGTTCAAATGACGCCCAAACCCCTTGAACTTCGCGAAGTGGTGATCTCGTCCCCGGCGGACTGGAAGAAAAATTACGAAGAGTTCAGGAGGAATTTCATCGGTGTGGACGAGAACGCAAAATATTGCGAAGTGCAAAACCCGCATACCCTTAATTTAACTTATAATCAAACCAAGCAAATACTGCACGCCGATGCCGACCAGTTTTTGATAATAGAAAACAAAGCGCTGGGTTACCGGATAAAATTTTTAGTGAGGGATTTTAACGTCGATCACATCCAGAACATTATCAGCAGCGACGGCGACCGGGTTTTTGAAGAATTACCCGGCAGCGCTGCGCAAAAAAAGAAATGGCACGACGCCCGTGAAGCAGTTTATTATGGATCATCGATGCATTTTTTTCGTTCTATTATTGCGGAGAGCTTGATAAAAGAAGGTTTTGAAGTTTACACGTTAAAGCGATACCTGAACCCCAACAGGCTGAAGGAAGAAGATATTAAACGCGGAATTAAAGTTGCCCAGCAGATGCAAAGGCGCGACTCGTTTAATTACTATGTCGACATGGAAAACAACGTGCCGAAGTGGGTGCACGAAAGTTTAGTTAAGCCCGCTATGACCGAGTCGGACATTGCAAGCCACTATGACAACAGCAACGGCTTATTTATCCTTCATTTTGATGAATTTTTGTACGTGGTATACACCAAAAAGCGCGACGAGACAGATTATAAGGATATTTACCGCCCGCTTGATATGCCGAATTATGAGATTAGTGTTATAAGCCCCTTAAATGGAAGCGGCTATCCAATATTCGACAGGAACGGAATTGTTGTGGGAAATGGCATTTTTACGGAAGGCACCTGGACAAAGTCGCGATTGTCGGACCTGCTGCCGGTCGATTATGTACCTGATCAGCCGTAGGTTGGTCATTGGTCATTAGTCATTAGTGGATTGGTTAGCCGCCCTTGATAAATGATTAATGACCAATGACTATTGACGAACCGTCGAAAATCAGTTAAAAGAAGTACTTTTACACCCGAAAATTGTTATGAAAATTATCTATCAAACCTGGTGGAAAGTATTGGCGGTACTCGTGATTCTTTACACCCTAATTGCGGGCTTTTTGTTTGACGTACCACGCCTGTTTATCCTGCACGAAACCATCCGGAACGTTTATTTTCATGTGCCGATGTGGATTGCCATGTTCACGGTTTTTACTATATCGGTTATCTACAGCATCATGTACTTGAATACAGGCAAGGAAAAGTATG
>Ga0302185_10000769_pt1 | contig 23879 bp, 28 predicted proteins | sample II_Bog_E1_1_FD_200231 | JGI IMG/M metagenome (GOLD analysis project Ga0302185, IMG submission 200231) | Peat permafrost microbial communities from Stordalen Mire near Abisko, Sweden - II_Bog_E1_2 | ecosystem: Environmental > Terrestrial > Soil > Wetlands > Peat | place: Sweden: Abisko... | reverse complement strand
ATTCAGATGGAAGTCAACAACATTATCAGCAAAATCAAGATTGCAGTATGTCTATGATTACTCAGAATGCCAAAATTAGGACAATAAGCGAAATATTTCCGCAAGCCTGTGTTAAAGACCTGGAGGATCTGTTCTCCTATGATATGACTCACCCTCGCTGGCAATGGCTTTTTGAAAACGAGTATATTACATACGTTTTTCTGGATGACCAAGCATCCCTTCAAAAATCATTTGGGTAGATCAACGAAAATGTACCCTTCGCTGGATTCAGCTGAATGTTATTAATGCTACCATGAACATCATGGACCAAAACCACTTCGATAAAAACAAACCTCTAAACTAAAATCTAAAGAATATGATCGAAGCCTCGGTTAAAATCCTAAAATGCGCGATATTTAAAAGTTAAGCGCATTTTCAGGCTGAAATCATGATATCCGAACCTAGAGATATGCTGGCTAAGTAGATATGGAACTTGCCTGAGAACAAAAGGTTTCGGGATTTAATTGAGTTTTCCCTGCCCTCGATCCAATACTCTGAAGTGTTATATCTTCCCCGCATATTCAAAACATATTTTTTGTCAAAATACTGGGAGGGCATCTAAACTGAAATGCCTGATTTGATCATCGGGCATGGTACTGCATATGGGGACGAACTGTACCACAAAAAGCCATATTCTGACAGTATAAGAATAAGAATTAATTCGCATGTGCGATTGCAACGTAAGTATTATACTCTCACAACAGAGGAACTGGCAGCTTTGAATGAATAGAAATCGCGATCAATGTTTTATAACTTATCATCGAATTTCAGCACTCTAATCAAAGGCATGGCCTCTCTTTTCAAGCAGTCACACAAAATGCCAAAATAAGTGATCTTCCATATTCATGGAGGCGGATTTATTAGCATGTCCTCTTTTATCCATCAGACATATACCAGAATATGGGCCAACAATATCAAAGTACCAGTAGTATCCGTTGATTATGGAAAAGCGCCAGATCGACCTTTCCCCCAAGGGCTCTATGACTGCCTAGAAGCTTATTTGTGGACTTTACTCATTTTTAAACAAATTTACGAAATTTCACCGGAAAGAATTGTGCTGGTGGGAGATTCGGCTGGAGGAAATCTTGTTGCTGCGTTAACTACATTATTAATTGAGTGGAAATTACCGTTGCCCACGGGGATTGTTCTAGTATATCCTGCTTTAAACCTAAACACCGGCGATTATACTCCCAGCTTGCTGACTGCTCTCAACGACATGATTATCCCTCACACTTTCTTAAAGATTTGCGCTAAAGCGTATTTACAAAATTGTAATGGTCCAACAAACGGCAACGCCTTAATCAATCCTATCTTTACTTGCGATGAAACCTTAAAAAAATATCCTGAAACCCATATATTTGTTGGCAATAAAGATCCCTTTCATGACGATTGCTGTCGCTTTGTGGAGAGGATCAAGTAAATATCTTGTGATTTAGTAAGCTCAACAAAGATAGAGCCAGATTAACAGTGTTCGATGAGTTTCCTCATGGGTTTTTACAGTTCGACCTCAAGTTTATGCCCAACTAGTACAGTCGGAAAGCAACAAAGCAGGTGGAATAGGCTCTCACGTAACTACTTCAGCAAAAATGATCTTTATCAGTCAAGTCAATCAAATTTGTCACTCGTTTTGCTCTAATACATCCATCATCAGAAGTAACTCATAAATAATACACAAAAATCAGTATATTTTCTCCAGTTTAAGTTTGAGTTCAATATTGTCGATAGTGTTGAAAGTGGGCTGAATCTTTTTCCAAATGACTTGGCCCATATTGTCTCCTTTCCTGAGGATGAGAATGGTGGTGATGACGTCTTCGACGAAGCTGATCTTGAGCTTGCCATTATTCAGATTTTAGGGGATATGCATCCATATCTTCTCGATGCAGATATCATTGATATGTCTTTTCAAAGCATTATAACTCTATTTTATTAGGATTTCAAATGGTTCGCTTACAAATCCGTGCTTCAGATAGATGTTTATGATGTCTGATATGTCCAAGGCATTTATTTATCTTTGAATCAACATCAATTTCTTTAAGGCTTTTTCCAGAATTTATGCAGTCATCATTTCGCTCAAATCGTAACAGCGAAGCATTGTCACTGTTTAGATGCAATTGAAGGAGTCCAAAGAGTCAATCAAGCTAATATCAACCTTTCGGCCATTATTGGCAAGAGAATAGTTGATCGAAACTTTTTCTCTGGGTTTCAGCTCGTCCTTTCTCTTGTAGTATAATTTTTCGACAATATAGCCAAACTCCTGACTGTAAGGTGCAATTCGAGAGCAGGCTGTCACCATAGTCGTCAGAGACTGAGGGGTAGCGAAAGGAAGAATTAAGCTGATTTTTGTTTCATAATTGGCTGTAGCCTTCTTAGCTTTTGAAAGAGCGTATAATATCTTGGAATAACTGCGAATAGTCACCGGATCTGTTGTGGGAACCAATCTGTTCAAGAATTAGTTTTCGACTGTGGACCAAAAGATGGGCGATTTCTCCCTCTCCACAAGCAGATGGTGAATTTTAACGGACATATCCTTCAAATTCAATGAGGTAATTGACTGAGCAAGTTCAATATCGGCTTGACTTTCGTACTGCTCCATAATTTTTTATTTTTTCGGACGAATCGACTCCATCTATACTGAATTTCTGGGGATAAGATGCTGCGGTTTGCCTTTAAAGAACCCATTTCGCAGGGCGATGGTCATTCGGAAAATAAAGGGCGAGATGAACTTGTTTAGGATCATAATTATGTCAACCTATAAAGGCTTCAATTAAATATGAATTTATTACATACCGCATTTTTAGTAGAAGCGTGCCATGGCCAAGAAATTGCCCGCGCAGATCAAAGTATAACCAGTCAAAGAGACTAAACCCGCAAAGAAAAGAGGTCGCCCTCGCAAATAGGTGTCTCATATCTTGCCTCCATACGAATAATTCAACCGCGATGAGGAAATAATAATCGAAAAAGCGCTTAAGAAAGTACTGACTCTGCGTCAGGTATCAAAGCTTCAACAACTGTACGAGCAGCTACCTCGCATCAAAAGGTATGTGTCCGATTCATACGATTTTGGCGAGCTGGCTTCTCTGAGTAAAAAACCAAGTGAAAAATATCTTGAGGAAAAGTTGATAAAGCAATTGGGATGATTTTTATTTTGAGGGTTCATCTTGATTTGTTAGTAGGATAGGGATAAAGGAAGGAATTTGAATGACTAAACTCTTTTATTATTTTTTAAGTAAGTAACAAACTCAATGAAAACAGCCGAAAAGCTATTCACCAACAGCACCAATAGATAGCCCGTAAGTCTCGAATAACCCCTTACCTCATACCGTATTTCCTCCAAATTCATGCCTGTCATACTCGCTCCCTCTACTTTTTTCCGGTAAAAATAGTTGACAGTCCTCCAGTCTACCTCCGCCTACCTTGAAAAGCAGCTCGATTAAGCTAAATAATAACAACGTATGATGGAATAGCTTTTTGAGTCATTGAGTCGGGTTGAGCAGGGCCAATAAGCACCATCCAAGAAAGGAAAGAGGAGATGCAATGATGATATCGTTGTCAGGTACCGTTGCCCACACAGCAACTGCCAACGCTACTACAGCTCGCAAGATTCACTGCACCGGCACGCCAAGATGAAGCACAATACTGTTAAGACTTAACCCCCTTTGCTCTACCGCGACTTACCTCCCGAGCCGAATCTCATCACATTAAGAGAAGACAGACGAGATGAAGAAGAGAGTGTTGAAGAAAGCTAGGTTGATGGCGAAAGCAGTAACTAAAATTCATGATCCCATAATCGAAATCTCATGAAGCAATTGCAAAATTAATGAATTCTAGGATTAAATTATAGATTTAAGTGTTGTAATAATGGAGGCCATTCCATCTGTAAAATATTATGCTAAAATTGAGTAGCAGAGTTAGCAGCATTATCATTTTCGGATGATAAGAGATGATAAGATAAGTATTGTTAATGAAATGTAAAATGATCTGTTTATTCACAATCACATTTTGTCGATGTAGTTTTCGAGAACTGGAAGTTCCTCCTTCAGACCTTTTCTCTTTCTAATGCCCAAAACTAATTCTCCAGCCTTTGCGTCAGTTAGGGGGAGACCCTTGATGGCTTACCAGTGGTCGAACACACACTGAGGGAAGGCCTTGCCTTGAGTGTTTCCTCTCAACATGCCGGTGAAACCGAAGGATTCAGAGACAGGCAAATAGGCTTTAACCTAAGATTAGCTATATTAGTACCAAGTTAAGGGGTGTTCCGGAAATTTGGATTTCCTCGATGACTTGACCTCTTCTCTGGTTGAGGGATTGATAGACTCCTCCCATGCTGTCCATAGGGGCAGTGATATCACAACTGAAGATAGGCTCAAGAAGAGTGGGCTCAGTGAGTAATTCCAAAGCGTAGAAGAGTCTTCTGGCGGCAGGCATAAGTTGACCTCCTCCTCTGTGGATGGCGTCAGTGTGGAGCTCGCAATCAATGATGTTGAATCTCATTCCTCGCATGTTCTCCTCACAGAGTACACCCTGTTTGGAAGACCACTGGAAGGAACTGACCACAGACTCCTTGATTTCATTCATGTATTGGACTCCCTTGGTGATATCAACCACCATGTTGGGTCCAGAGTTATCGGGGCCGAAGCACCAAATCTTGGTTGTATCATCCTTCTCCCATTCGAAATCGTCACAAAGAATCTTTCCTCTGCCTTTGATATCCTGAGAAGCAGTAACGTCTCCGTTCTCAATTAACTCAGAAAGTTCGTTGCCCAAAGGTCCGGCAGTTCCGTGGATTCTGTTATGTTTGTTCTGAGATTTAGTCATAGCAGTTTGACTGGAAGGGGCAGTCATAGTTTCTTTGTAGGTGACGACAGGGTCGGATCTAATAATTTCGCATTGAGCAAAATCTTTCTCAAGATCGTTAAGGCAGATTTCCACGTGTAATTCACCGCAGCCTGCAATAACATTCTCTCCACTTTCTTCATATTCGCAGAGGACTAAAGGATCGGATTTGGAAAGCTTTTTGAGACCCTCAACGAGCTTGGGGAGATCAGCAGGATTTTTAGGTTTAACAGCAACACGCACGACGGGTGAGACTGAGTATTTCATGGCTCTGATTGGGTGAGATTCTCCTTCAGTAATGCTGGTGATAGTTCCGGTCTTGATCAAGTATTGATCGATTCCTGAGAGGGCGACAGTGTTTCCGCAAGGAACATCAGGGATGGACTCGACGGTTCTTCCCATCATCAAGACTGTTCTTTGGATGTTCTTCTCATAAAGATCGTCCTTCTTGCCGAGTTTGTAGTTGGCACCGAGAATTCTAACTTTCTGGCCTGAGGCAACTGTTCCGGAGAAGACACGGCCGAAGGCATAGAAACGTCCCTTATCAGTTGAAGGCACCATCTTTGAAATGTAAATCATAAGGGGACCCTTGGGATCGCAAGCTCTCATAGCAGTAGCAACCTCATCCTCTTGAGGACCTTCATAAAGATAGGAAGTTCTGTATTTTTGGGCAACTTTGGGTGATGGGAGGTGGAGAACCATCATTTCAAGTAGGCAGTCGGCAGCGGGAAGCCATTTGCTCATAACAGCCTTGAGGAGATGCTTTCCAGTAAGAATTTTTTATTCTTGAGTGAGATCAACCTCGAGAGACTTAAGCATCTTTTCATATTGTTCAGTGTTTCCTTCCATGATTGACTGGCACATCTTGCAGACGGGGTCCATAATGAACTGAGCGAAGGCACGTCTAAGTCCTTTTCCATCAGAAGTTTCACCATCAGTCCTCCATTTCTTGGCAGCAGTATCGAAGAAGTTATCTCCCCAAAGCTTGTCCATCATCTTTTCTTGACTGATTCCGAATTTCTTAGAGTAGATTCTGGCGAATTTACAGAGAGTGAAAGCCCATTGATCCTTTCCAGATCCGAAGGCAACATTGCCCACTGAGGGGTTGCACTGAATCTCTCCCATATCCTCGGCTCTGTAGGTCTCAATGGTGACATTGGCCATATCGATGACTCTCAAGAAGGATTGATACATAGCTTCTCCGTCAAGTTTGAGTTCCAAGATGGATCGGTCAATCTTGTTAACCATGAGCACTGGCTTGATTTTCTCTTGCATAGCCTGTCTGAGCACAGTTTCAGTCTGAACTGAAACACCCTCAACAGTATCGACGACGACTAGGGCACCGTCAGTGACTCTGAGAGCGGCGGTAACTTCTGAACTGAAGTCAACGTGTCCGGGGGAATCGATCAAGTTGATAAGATATTCCCTTGCATTTTCAGGTTTTCCACTGTTAGTTAAATCGTATTTATAATACATAGAAACACCAGTGGATTTGATGGTGATACCACGTTCCTTCTCATCCTCACGAGTATCAGTGTATCTGGCGTCTCCTGCGACTTTGGAGGAGATGATTCCGGCCTTACAGACGAGGGCATCAGAGAGAGTACTCTTGCCGTGGTCTACGTGGGCGATAACTGACATGTTTCTGATGTTATCCTGATCATCCATGATCTTCCTGATCTCTTCAATGGTGAAGTTTACCATCTAGATGCTTCAACAAGTGATTTTAATTATATCAACAAAACTTAATTCTTTGATTAATATCCATATTCTACCGCATCATTTCGCCATAGCATTATCCAACCAGCCATTCCTAAGACAAACACCACAAAAAGCTAGGGCTGCCCTTAGATCAGTCCTTTCGACTGTCATTGAGCCATCTGTTTACATTTTTAGGCAACCATGATTTTCCAATGATATTTTCATTTAATCCATATATCAATATCAGATGGCAGGAAAATCATAGGCATACCGCATATAGTAGCATCAACAGCAAGCGTGCTTTCCCTCCCTCAGCTCTTGATTTCTATAATGAGCGAAGAATGCTTAATAAAGCCGTGCAAATCTAAGCTAAAACTTTAAAACTGTCAAAAGTTGATTCTCCCTGTATTTATTGACTAAAATGATTGCTTTATCTATTATAACAGCTGCCAACTTGTATCTAATTTATGATTTATCTGATTTTGTTTAAATAAACAATATTGAGAATAGTTGGATTAATGCTAATTTGGACCATCAAAGACTTGATGCATTGCTGCGGCCTGATTAAATTGTCTGATTATGATTTAATTGACTGCTGGTTTAATATCAGACATTTCAAAAAATATCCAATTTATTAACTAATCACGAATCAACACTCTGCAAAATTGGTTCAGCCTTCAGATTTTGTCTAACTGGGCACTGCTTCAGCCATTTATTCAGTTTTTTTAAACTTTTGATATTAAATCTACATGAGTCTAGATGGTAAAATCAGGAAAAAGCAATGAATAAAGTGAATGTTTTGTATGTATGGGTTTGATTAAGGGATGGATGATCATACAACGAAGCCCCAGAACTGCTCGCAATCCTTGACACCTTGCTTTCCGAGGAAATATCCGAAGATGGCAACGATGAGGTCGTTAGTCCAGTCAGTGGGGGCTTGAACAATGGTGTCGGCCAAAAGGAGAACGACTCCGACGTCCTTGAAGCAGTTGGAAGCAAGCAAGAAGGAAACACCCTCCCATTCAACGGCATCTCCGAAGGTGGGTTGAGTGCTGCTCTCACACTTGGCGAGCATAGTTTTTCCCTTTTCCATAAGAGCCAAAAGTTCAACCTCAAGTTCGAGGTTCTTTTGGTCTTGCTTGAGCTCAGCAATCTTAGCATCAATCTCAGGCTTGATTTGATCAAGAGCATCAGCAACACATGTGTCTTGAATGGCTTTGGCCTTGAACTGTTCCATGGGGCTGACAGCCAAGAGGCATACCAAGAGGCAGGCGAAAACAATGGTCTTCATGTGTAAGAAATTAATTGCAATAAAATCACGCGTCTTGCGATTTAAATCACATATTAATCCATTACGTCATTCTCAAAATCAACAAATTATCACATTTTTTTAGCAGCAACAAAACACAGAAACACGCTGCGCGTGGGGTGGGGATGTTCTCAGTTCTAAGAAAATGGCACAAAAGTTGTACTATAAGATATATTATGGCAAGTTAGCTATTAAATTAGAATTAGCAAATTAGTTATAGGGTTGGTGTGCATAGGCAGGAATTGATCTAAAACCCTATCGTTACTATGTTAATATATTTTGATTCTGTTCGAAGATTCTTTAAGTTATATATAGAAAATAAATATAACAGCACAGGCATGAATCAGCGATCAAGCCACTTTAATTTTGGTGCAACATCTCAGAACTACGGCTCCGTCTACGCCAAAGACTATGGATTCAAACAGCCCGATCCCAATGATAACAAAGGACCCAATCCCTTTCGCGGAAACAGTCTAAACGTAGGATAAAAGGGAACATTTACCACTACTAACAAGATGCTCTATCGGGCTTGGTAGAACGTTGACAAAGCCAAACTGGACGACCAAAAGCTGCAATAGCTGAAGGCTCATCACTTCAAACTGGGGTCGTACAATCCTAATGAAGTTCGAACCACCAATAAAATTTATTACGATCGCAAGGAAATTACTGGAGAGGCGGCGAAGACGCAGGAGGAGAGTAAAAATAAGATGAGGGCGCACTATCACGACTTTAAAGAACAAAATTTCACCAACTATAAGTCATCATATGCAAATCAATTCACGCCGAAGGAAGGTTAGTATAGCGGGAAGGTCGGTGAAGTTCATACCGAAAACGCAATTGTCTTCGGCAACCACCAAATTCCCATGATAACTACAAGCAACGTATCCTTCACTCCGAAATCGATTGAACCTTCCTAAATGAAGATAAAGAATGAATCAGTTCAAGGGATTAGTCTTGGAGATAAATCATAACCAATGGAAACCATCAACCAGCAGTATTACAATAAAAAGGAGATTATTAAATCAGCCCTCCCAGAAAGCACGATGAAATAACTTAGGAACACGCACTTTAATTTAGGACTCATGCCTCAGCAGTATCAAACAGAAAACCATCACTACGCTAAGGCTCAGAATAACCTTAAGGAAGGGACAAACAATCAACTGACCTATCAGATCCCTGTTTATGAGAGTGGCACTTGGGTTGATAGATAAGCTAGGTTTAATGGTGGCACCACTAACCAAAGAGAGTTGCCAGTCAGAGATACCAAACCTTTTGAAAGGGCAGTCCAAGTCACTCGATCAGGTATTGATCTTGGAGGCCATTCATCTAGCTACCAAACCGAGTTTAAGGATGGGTATATTTGGTCTAATTTAGCTTTACAGCTCCAACTGAGTTGGACCGAGCCGTAATCGATATCAACAGAAAGAGTAATGTGGTAATTGGTAGTAATATGGGTTCTTACGTAACTGAGCACAAGTCAAGTTATAAGCCTAATGACCTGACTCAATGCAAGATGGAGATCGATATAAAAAAATTATCGAGGGAGGATCATTTCCAAGTGGGCGGCAGTACGATATAAGCTAAGATTTCTTTATATCAGGATGAGTATCGGAAAGACCACTAAAACAGAAATAAAGTTTTTCACAAATCAAATGTTTGATACATGTACGCTATTGCTTCAAACAAATAGGCCTTATTCAAAATTTTATCATTATACACTATCAAATAAGGGAATGATTTCATTCAATAATTTACTGCTTGGCGTTCAGACGGATGGTGAAAGTTTTCTCCTTTTATGGAACATCGATCAGCATGAAGTTACTGTAGAAGGTTAGAATTAATTCGGAGTCATTGGGAAGTAGATTGATGGCGCAATTGAGAGTTTTGCAATGAAATTCCAATTGACTGTTGAAGGCGTGCCGTTGCACTTGTTCTACCTTTACCAGCCACTTTATTTCCTCTCTCTCCTGTCTATCCGTTACCTATAACTTTTGACTAACCGAGTCATATCTAAACCAAAGGGTATTGAGTTTGCATGTTCTAGCGTAGCTGAGAATACTCTCTAAAATGCCAACACGGCTGAACTTCAGCTGCATACTATCCTCCGAAGAAGGTCTCAGTTATTCCTCTTGGATAGTGAACTCCTCATCATCTTGATCACAATTGAGAGCTTCTCCAACAAAGCAAGTCCTGCCATTTGCGCTATTGATACTAAGCACCAATCCTTCTTTGCGGACCTCCAAGTCAAGGACCTGCTTATTATTTTAGAAGATGTATCCTATACCTGTAAAATCAGCCAATTGATATTTGGTGAGTGTGGATAGTTCTTTAGCATAGAGGTAGTGATGGAAAAGATTCTTTTTGAGGATGATGGTTATTAGTATATCTTTTGCTGCAGATAGAAATTGCAGGTTCATGTTATCAATGCAACAAATTACATAGAAGTTCTCGACCCCCTTCAGGTTTTTAGGACCCAGGTCTTTGAATATTTATTTTATAATTTGTGCCTTTATCTTGCCTTGGAGAATAATATCGCTCGACTAGTCAATCATGCAAATATTATAACGCCCGCCATATTAACACTCACATTATCAAACCATCATTTCGTTCTTTAAGGCATAAGCTAGCGTCACCAATCCAGAACAGACACTCATATTACAGATGCCTCCATTTGATGAGCATGCCGAGTAAAGCTGGGATAAGTCACTGTCGCCAGCGTATTTCATTATCATTTCTTACAGAGTCTCAACTAAACTTTCTGGTTTCTACTACTGGCAAGACTCTTCCTTCTCCGACTAGCTAGGTAAGTCTTCTATAGGATTTAGGTCTGCAATTTCGATTGCTCTTTTTGGATTCTACTTGGAAGTTAGTATTTTTTTGTCTTCCACAATTTCATCTTTGATTATATAAATTTCATCAATGAGATTCTATGACTTCTTTTTAAAGGGATCCTTGTGTTGTGATTTTTTCTTGTCCAAGTTTAAGAGCGAGTTTATCTTGGAGACTGCCTTGACTTGGCTTTTAGGAGTAAGGTTTGGCTCGGATATATCTCTTCGACGTAGTTCACTCTTCTTCGATTTTTTATCCAAAGGCATCCTTTGGTCTTTGGTATAGTTATCCACTCTTTTTACTGGCATATCGCTATGCTTAGCCGGCATTGATAAATTCGATGAGTTTTTGGGAGAAACCACACTTTACATTCCTTCTTACAAATCCAATTAGCAATCGATAAACATGCCTCGCGAAGGATGCTTGTCGAAAATATTTACTGTATGAAGTGTTGTGTGAGAAAATTAGCTGTCTCTTACGCACTTGGGTAAGATTGAGTCTATTTTGGAGCGGATCAAAGGAGTCTTCAGCACTTCATTGATCGTTGGCCTTCGGGAAGGATCCACTTGTAGCAGTTCACTCACCAACTTCCTCAGCTATTTGGAATATTGTTTCGGAACAGGGTTATACTATCCCTTAGCAATTTTCAAAGCGAGAGCAGGTAATGAATTCGCATCAAAGGGAGGTCTAAGGAGACACATTTCTAGTAAAATAACTCCCATTGACCAAATATCAGTCTTGAAAGAATACTCCTTGTTCTCGCATATTTCAGGCGACATGTAATACGGGGTTCCAACCACGCTTTTGATCTTCTGAAGAGTAAGTTGTAAGGGCTTGGCAATGCCAAAGTCTCCCAGCTGAATATCTCCTCCTTTTGTCATGAACACGTTTTGGGTCTTGATGTCTCGGTGGATTATCTTACGATCATGCACGTGCTTTATTGCTAAGCACATTTGTGTAAACCAGCGTACAATTTAGCCTTAAGAGAAATTGCTTTCCTTACTACGCATCTCTTTTATTTTTTGATTCAGATCGCCCCCATCAGCATACCCCATAATAATGTTCAGATAGCCCTCTTTTGTCTGGAAAGATCCTAAGAATTTCACGATAAAAGGGTGGTTCAAAGCCTATAGAATGTGAGCTTCTCGCACTGCTTCATTGATTTCTTCCTAAGACATGCCAAAAATTTCGATTTGTTTGAGGACGCATAACTATTGACTTTTCTTGTCTACTACGAGGTAGCATTTGCCGTAGGTGCCCTCCCCTAATATTTTAATTTTTTCAAAGCTATCGACCTCCATTTTCAAATTATGATCTTATTCGTACATTATAAGCGGTTAGTGTTTAATAAAGCCAATTGATTGATTAAATGTAGGTGGGAGTTTAGAATAAATTCAAATTTAGCATACCCATTAAAATCACTATAATATTATGGGAAACAGCAGTCCAACCAAACTCAATAAGGACATCAATAATGTCACATTCGACTCCAGTGATGATTAATCCTTCTTCTGTAAACCGCGCCACCATCACCATCATAAAAACAAGCCCAAAGTGGAATAATCACCTGATATTTCATAAGCAAAAAAACCTGTTTTGACGCCAGCATTCAGCGCTGCGGAAGGTATACTCATCGATTCGTAAAAGGAGGGAGACGACTCGCCATAAAAAGCTGCAAAAAAGAGATAAAAGTTAAAATCAAATCAAAGGATATTGCACATCGTTAATGAGATTATCGGGTAATAAAACATGACTCCGCAAGTGCATCGCAATTTAAAGAAGATAGTGTCGACTGTGGTGCATTAACCCAAGTCGAAGGAAGAAAAGTAATACGAGCCATTGAAGAACCAACCCAAAAAAATAAAAAATTTAACCCCGCCAGAAACGGAGGAGATGAACCGATTACACCGCCACATGATTGAAAGACTCATCCGCAAGTATGAAAATGAAGTTGATTTGGACACAGAAATCCCGGAGGATCAAATGGAAAAATTGCAAAACGAAGTACACCTCGTTAAGATGGAGTCCAGCAAGTACTACACCGACGATTGATACTATCAGCAGTCATCAGATATATGTCTCAAAGCTATAATCAGTCAAGCCCGAACTCCTTTTCCCTGCGTTCATAGAAAGAACTGAAGTCCAATTGGCTGTTTTCGAGCAGTTTGTTCGTGAAGAGAATGTTATTAGCGATGTAGTCGGACAGAAGTTGGCACACTCCCTTCTTGGAGCTGCGAAAGATCTATTCGTTAAATTTCATAGCCTGTTCGAATATTTTGTCGAAATCTTTATCAAACTTCTACATGTTTCGCTTCGTTTATGGGGGCAATTGTTTGTTGCTGAGCTTTTGCTAGATTTCACTGCGACAGCTCTTTAGCAGTCTAAGTTAGGACAGAAGTACAATATCATAAGCTTCAGGTCGTTGGAGAGCAGCCCCTTCAGCTAAGAATACTGGGGAGTCTTCTTGTAATTTAGCCAACGAGGACGACAGAGTTTGTTATTTGCCTCGAAGTCCTCACATATCTTGAGAATGATGTCGTAGGTGCGGCGAATCAATGCATACTCGAATTACATGAAGTTATTCACCTCCTTCGGTATGATGGTAATGTTGCGGTAGTAGAGAGCCAATACATACATGTGCATAAAGCCAACATTGCGTCGAAGAGTGAATTGATGTGCTTCTCTCTCTGCCTCAAGCTCGTCCTCGGATTTGCCTGTCGATCCGAGTGGTTTTTAATTTGGAGCGAAAGTAACCTCTGCCTCCATATTCAACAGCAAATAGGATTTAACCAAATAATTGCGTAGATACTCGAGTAATATCTTCTTTGCCTCAGTAAAGCTCATTTCCGTCTTTTGCTCCTTAAGGTTAACGGGCTTAGCAAACAATGGGTGTTGGACCAAAGACTCCCAGGTGGCACGTTCCTTCGGCTGCAAGATCAGCATTTTGGAAATGAGTATCTTGATCTCAGGATCAATAGTCTGTTTAAACTCGATCTTGCGTTTTTAAATGTTGTGTTTCAAATCCTCCAAATCCTTTCCTATCCAAGGAGTACGAGCGTGGAGCATTTCAAAGAAAACGATGCCCAAACTCCATACGTCACACTTGTTAGAGAAGTCTTTATTTGCAAGGATTTAGGGAGCAGTATAGAGAGGAGTACCCAAAAGGGTCAATTTTTGCGACTTGTTTGGGTCCTATACCACTCTGCTGAAGCCGAAGTCACTGAGCTTGGCAACTCCCTGCTTGAGGAGTATGTTGGCGGGTTTGATGTCGCGATGGATAATACTCTTATTGAGGAGAGCGGAATACCCATGCATCAAATGCCGCATGAATGCCAACGCCTCAGCTTCTGAGAGTCCTTAGTTTTTCTTATTCTTCTCCAAATAATTTTTGAGATCTCCATCCTCGCAGTACTCCAACACCATGTAGATGTTATCGCCAGAACGAAAGTAGTCATAGAGTTTAACTATGAAGGGCGAAGACAGCGTGGTCAAGTTCTTAATTTAGTTTTCTACCTGTTTTTAAATGGATTTGGTTATCTTCTTGATTTCAATACTCTTGACGGCGACTTTCATTCCCTCCTTGTTCTGTCCAAAGAACACCGATCCAGTTGCCCCCACTCCTAAGGGCTGCGATTTAAGTATGCGATAGTTGCCAATCTCCTCGATGACCTGGTTCATCTAATTATTATTGTGTATCTTTGAATAGAAGATCAATCTATTACGGGCACACTTTTGTGATAATGAAATCCAACTTAACTTATAAATATCCCTTTTATTTATTAGTAATCCGCATGCCTGAAGTTTTACTTTAGCTCCAACTGCTGTGGCAATGGTAATACTCACTCCATATAACCGCTGCAGCCGTTTTAATACTGCTTTATATCTGCTACTACGCCAAGTTTGCTAAAGCTCATTTTGTGGTCAAAGGAATCTACGAAACCAAAAAAAAGAACATTGGAAGACCACCTCCCCCTTATCCTAATGGATGGTACAATGTAGCTAGTGCTGACTAACTCAAGCCCGGAAATGTCAGACCCATCGATGTGGCTGGCCAGAATATAGTTCTGTATCGCGGAAAGGACATGCAGGTTTATGCATTGGAGGCCTACTGTTTACATATGGGTGCTCATATGGGAATAAATGGAGAAGTTGTCAACGACATCTGCATTCAATGCCCTTTCCATGGCTGGCTTTATGATGGCAAAACGGGGCATTGTGTGGGTAGATATCCTTCAATTTAGATCATGACGGCAAACCTCTATAACTTAAAACTGTGGAGTACAACAGCGACTTATGTGCCAAAGATGGACAGCTGGAGTGGAAGTCAGGTGGTCCGTAGAAAACCAAGCTACGCAAATTTCCAGTTAGCGAGGTAAACGGAAATATTTATATTTGGATTCATGCCATGGTGGAGCATCAATAATAGCCCATCTATCCAATGCTTAATGTTGAGGGTTTTATGCAGGGGCTGTCGTACCGCGGCAAAACAGAACATCACATTCAATGCCACATCCAGGATATACCTGAAAATGGAGCAGATATTTTACACTTCCGCTACGTGCATAGCTACATAACGCCGGCCATTCCAAGCATATTCTTTAACTGGCAGGCAAAGTGGATGAGAGGGGACAATCCGGATCTTCCTTCGCTATTCGAGCACAAGAACAAATCGACTCGAGACTTTAAGCAAAGAGTTTATAAGTAATTGATTGAACCTTTCCCGCACAAAGAAGCTTTGAGCATAGGTAACCTATAGAACTACATTCATGTTCCTATTCTCGGTTAATGTTTTATGTTCAGCGCAACCATCATCCAAGTGGGCTTGCCTGTAGTGTTTATCATCTTGAAGAGCCCTCTCTATAACTTGGTTTTCCAACATTACATTCGACCACAAGCCAGAGCCAGTCAGATAGTGTTTCACGATTGCTACATCTCGCCTTGGATACCTTACTTCGTCAGCAGCATAGTTTCGCAGTTGGAGGGTGGACAGGTGACTAATGACTTATATATTTGGGAATCGAAGAGATTCGCGAGAAAAGCCTTCCTTCATGAAAATAGGGAGAGCGATATGTATATCAAGGAATGGCGGACATGGGCGAGCCAGCATTACCAAGGATGTGAATACCAGCAGAGCAAATAAAAACTGTCTTGGTGATCATTTAAACAATCATTCATTATTATTATTAGTACAAGTACAATGGCCGAGGGCGCAGAAACTTTGAGGAGCAGACTATATAGACTCGAAACCCAGAACGGGGAGGAAGTGTGGGTCTAGCGTGGGGAAGGCTATCCCGAATTCAAACGCGAAGAGGTAGCGATGTGATAATTTAGAGCCTGTTCAGGCTAAGGTACTACTCGACACCTGGACGTGATTTGCTTTATGACATTACTGTGGATACTAACATCCAATTCTAGCGCAGCGAAAGTATTCCTTGTGGTAAATCAGACGGCATTCAATGGACTCAAGTGAGGGAAAACTAAGTGATGGCGATAAGTTTCAAGGAGCAGTTCAGTGCCAACGCATTCTGGCAGCTGATTGAGTAGTATCAGAAAAAATATGCAATATCAGTACCTGCTGCTGACGGCATCTATTTCTATTTTGAATACAAAGTGCCAGATCCCAGTCCAAACAACCTCCAGCAGGTATTGTCTGAGTTGTAAGCCATTCCAGAGGGCGAGCGACATGAAAGAGTGGCTTCTATTTTTCTGACCAAGCGAGATCTACTGCCTAGACTATTGGGTGTGTTCCGTCGTGTCTAATAGACAAATGAGTTACCTAAGCTATAGCTTTTGTTTCAAATCGTGCGTATAATTTTCAACGCCAGCAACGAGTAGCTGTTCTACGAGCTGATGTGCAACTAGGCATTCATGGGGATACTAGGCATTTTGGAATGTGCTTCCCTCTTTAATTGTAGATGATCCCAACTTCCGCAGCCAACGCCCAAGACACCGATAGTTCATGCTAAGTCGGTCCAAACTGTTAGAGGTGGTCCCTTTCCGGAGTGCACCTGAACTGCTGAACCTAGTCGTGTTTACCTACCGACTGTAGTACATCCGCGAATGCGTGCTGTTTCCCTACCTGAACGACAATGGGTTCGGTTCATCAGGATGTGTAATTATTGGCAGAGTCAGATTATTCGAAACAACTACAAAAAGATATTCAACAACATCTTCAACAGCAAGCGCAGAGATTTCATCAATTCACTCTACGATCTACTCCGACTCCAAGACTTGCCTGCTTTTAAATTGCTGAGAGAACTTTTTAGGATTGCTAGAATACATTACGCACTTTTTATGATATGCAGATGCCTGAAATATATCGAGAAATTGCCGAAAGAGACACCTTCGACATCTTTATCAGAAATTTAAGGGAGTTCCTACTGCCAGATGTTGCCGCTAATAAGAAGAGGAAAAAGAAGCCAGAAGAGATGGAGCAGATAGCTCTAGCTTGTCTTGAAATTCTCTAACAGTACATGGAGCATTAACCCATTCATCTGAGAAATTACCTCATTTCTGAAGGATAAAAAGTGGCAAAGTTTCCAAGCTGTGAGTTTTTGTTGGACCAGTTTCAAAATGGGCCACCTGTCATTTCCCAAAAGGTATATTTGATTAAATGCAGCTTGGGATAATTCTAAAATCTCTGTTCGGTGTAGAGAGTCACCCTCTAAAAGACATTTTCAAAGGAAAGATACTGTAAAAGTTTTTATCAGAGAAAGACAGTAGTCATACAATAAAATGGATGCCTCTATTGGCACAGATAATGCTTCCATTAAATGAAGAAATAACTTCAAAGATGTCAGAACTGATACCACTGCTGATTGGCACGCTCAAAATCGGAACCAAAACACATCAAATCTTTCATTTATCAACCCTGAAGATATTCTTCCAAAATTATTTTCCTGATCAAGCAAAAATTGAGGAGTTTCTTGTCCCTCGAGCCAACTAACTGGTTGATTATCTATGGAAAAACAGAGGAGCTGACGGCATTCGCGTTTCTGCTTTTCTTTCTCTGTTTTTGCCTTTAAGATTCATTCCCCTTCTCGTTTAGATGGTAAGCAACTTCATTACATAGATAAAGATTTTGCAATAACGAAGTCAAGGGAATGGATTGATTTAACGCTGCATCAGTATGCTTTAAGTGCTAAGCAAACGCAAGTAGATCTGCCTACCGATCGCCCTAAAACGTGACAAGTCCGAGCAGTATCTTGACGAGGAGAATTTCTAAAAATTATCAAAGAAAATCAAGATTGATTGATTACAATGATTGTAGTCCTTATAATAGAACGTAGAATCGTTAATAATGAAGGTGGTAAGATTAGCCTTGCTTTTATTGGGCATCTTTATTGTATCTTCAATTCATCTGGAGCACTAATCTCCCACTTGGCCTTGGATCACCACTGGTGTTCATGATTCTAGTTGTTTTGTTGAGGGAATCTCCTTTATCAATGACACTCATCTGCTGGAATCTTGTGGATAATATGGACAAAGCTATTTTCATATTATGGAATATGACCCTAGCGTACCTTCATTACGCTAGACCTACAGATCTGGACTATTTCCTTCATCAATATTTGGAGAGGGCAGCATTCTTTTCCCACCAAATAATGTTATCTACATGCTTACATATCACTAGGGCGTTGTATATCGCTTTAATGGAAGCGACTACACCGAAATTACTCCCAAGCTTCAATGGAAGCAAGGATAAGGTTGGAGTTTAACTCATAACGGTTCTCATATATTTGTCAATAATGGTAGCAACCTTATTTTTGTGGTTGATGCCGATTTCAATATTCTGGAGACGAAGTTCATAGTTAAACAGGACGGAACGCCAATGATGAGAATCAACGAGATGGAGTGGGTGCATGAGCAAGACGGAGATTATATATACTCCAACATATGGCCAATAAATACCGTTCTTAAAATAAATCTAAGTACTAATAAAGTTGAGAAGACTTTCGACGAAAGTGATATGGTTAAAGATGCGAGAAATAGAGCAGAGGGATGGAGGGAAGAAGTGTTGAATGGAATAGCGTACGATCGTCTAAAGGATAACTTTATAATGACTGGGAAGGACTGGCCCCTCTTCTACCTGACAAAGCTGGACCACAAATGATGTTGTATTGCAAATAGCTAGAAACTAATAATTAGTCTTTATTATCATTGGTTGAATTAATTGGTTAGGGATAGTAAGTTTCATTTGTTTATAAATAAAAGAAGTTCCATGTAAGAGACCATCTACAACATCATTCCCAAGGAATACACTCCTCCCGCCAAAGAACCACTCTATAAATCTAAATTTCCGCCCAATATCAAGCCCACAGGCTCCACTTTCTGTAATCATACAACTTCCAAACCACTCGTAATCATCTTTTAACCAAGGCTGCCAATTTAGGAGGGGAATTCGGAGTCGGACTACAGGCACATACTTAGTTTGGAAATACCAAAACTTTTGGACATGTCAAGGGAGATCGTAAACCAGTCCCGAATAGTTTTTTAAAAAAGCAAACGGGAACAATGGGAAATTAGACATTGCCTCCAGGTATACGTATTAATACTTTAGTTCGCAATTTTTCATACGATTGTACTCATAAAAAAGATGTTGTGCCACGAGTCGGTGAAAAACCAGTAATGGGTCTAAGTTCAAAGAAAAATTTCATTGTAACGAACGCAATTGAGAACATCCTGTCAACCGCTAAAAAGTCAGAGGATCCTATCGACTGGCAAAAGAAGAAGGATTTCGGCCAAACTCCAGAATATTTAAATAGGATAAAGTAGAACATTCAAAACGAATATAAGATGATCCAGAATTTGCATTCGCAGAATAATGAGTAAAAGTATCTGTTTGGTTATGTAGGCAGTGTTTGTCGGAAGAAGAAGTTAGGGAAATTAGGGAGGGACTTAAGAGAAAATGGGACGAGGTCAACCGCGAGTATCAAAAAATGACTCACGTTCGATTGGTGGACACGACAGGCTCTAAACGTAGAAAAGAAGGATATGAGAAGGAGTTAGCTGATATTGAGGCCGATATCAAGAAGCTAAACAAGTTATATGTGTTTATTGATTGAACATAACATCCACTTTTATATTTATGCTATGTATAGAGGAATCTTTCCGCCTTATAGGACCATTTATGAGGATGGATATTATATTGAGTTATAATATATACAATATTTGGATAAAGTTCGCGGCAATGGAAATCGAAAGCAATTCAGTTGATGATAGAAGAAAGTAACTGGTGTTCCCCTATGTCTATGGGTCACTTGCTTTTTCTCTCGGGAAAAAGGGCGATTCATACACTCACAAATGGATCTGCTACTTGAGAGGCGTCAACAATGAAGACCTCAGTTACCTTATCAAAAAAGTTGTGTTTGTATTGCATTCGTCTTTTCAAAATCCAACCAGAGGTAAGCCTGTGTGGAGTTAGAATTGTATAAACCTCCGTATGAGATTCAAGAAGTAGGTTGGGGGTAGTTTTAAATAATGATTCAAGTTCACTTTAACCACCCTACCATGCCTTACATAGAGGTACCCCACATGCTTAAAGTATAAATTTAATAACATAGCTGCATCATACCCATACTACTGGCTCACAACAGACGAAAAAACCTCTTTGCTCATAAATTTACGATTAAATCGTATTCACCTAAATGGATGTATATTTACTTGGATGAAGAGTGATATCGAGAAGATTTTAGAGGCAAAATAAAAAATGCAGGAAACAGATATGATTGGAGAATTGCAGCCAAATTAGGAACTTGAGGCTGCTGTGGTTGCCGATCAACCCCTCAAAAGCATTGTGCAGTATTCTAACTATTACACTGTAATAGATCCAAACGACCACAAGACTCGTCTGTAGGACGCCCTGCGATTTATAAAAGGTTAGATCTCCGGTCTGGAGTAAAAAATGCGAATTGCTGATCTTGACATTCAGAAGGTGTATGAAGACGTGTATTCTAAAATGAGCTGATGATGTTTATCTGTTTACATCTATAATAGGGAAGTATAAATAGATCAAAATTCTTCATAGATTGACAACGATGTTTAAGTCCTTATTGAACTGCTTGAGTATCTCTATCTTTTCAATGTCGGAAGCACTTAATTTGCAGTATGAGAGGTCCAACCATTATAAATATTTCAAGCCAAGTAGTATTTCAGTGACCACCTCTGTTGTAATTTAATTTGCCACGATACTGAGTCGTTTCAGTTTAATGCAGTTTTTGCAAATAGCTAGAAATCCTTCCTTCTTCATGTCTGTAGCTCCGATGAAAAGTTCCTCAATATTCTTCAGAAATTTGCCAATATTCTGCCCGCCCTTATATGTCAGTTGAGTTCTAAATAGGTGGATACATACTTGGCTATGTGCAAGACCTTAAGATCTTTGGATTGCTTATGAATTAATTATATGGCTTTGGCAGTCAGTTTATTATTGTAGGAAACGTAGAATTCTTCCAATAAAATTTTATCGTCCTAAAACATCTTTCCCAGCCCATCATCAGTAATATGGTTGTCAATCAAGTAGAGAACTTTTAGACGAGGAGTAAACAGCTGGCAGATATTAGCTAGCATGCTGTCACCGATTTAACAACTGTTTAGTTAGAGGTGATTCAGGTTATTGAATGATCTCAGCAACTTAATCAGAGTGGACTCCTACACTTTGGTAAAATTGTATTTTAATTTTTGGATAGAGCTGATGCCTAGTAGTTTCTAGAGCTGGTCTTTGGTCAGTCGATGATTGCTGATGTCAAGAGTTACCGGCTGAGGGACTAGTTCCAATAGGAGAGCAAATAATTTATCATCGATTTACTTTCTTTCGAAACACAACGATTTGCCATTGTCTCCTATAGTGCCGTTTTTGATGAGCATAGCTTCCTTCATCTTCCTTTATTTTTCTATTTGAAGCTGCTTCTACTTTTGCTCTCGTTCTTTCTTTTGCTCCCATGCCTGTAACTATTAAGTTAATCCCTCGATCTTGTCCTACAGTTGAGATATCTTGATAACTTTGTCCCTTATCTCCTTCTTGCTGTTTAATATCTCGGAATCCTTCATCTATATTGCCCTCTTCGATTGGAGAACGTTTGTTTACAAAGAAATACGATCAATGGCCACTTCGCTGCTAGCGTGATAGCGTTTAAAGAAAGACAGTTAATGGTGTGATTCTGAATGAACACTCTCAGCACTGTACTTGTTTCGCTGCAGTTTAATGGAGTTGCTAATCATTTTAGTGATTACACTGATCATTGAACGTATCTCAACAACGATACTAGCACACATCTCTTTGGTCGTATCAGAATACCATCTATATCCTTCTCCGTTTTCAAGTATCCTTCCCTCCCGTCGGTTGATAATCTCTGCTTCGTTTATTGTTTCCTCCAATAGTTTATTAGGATCATTCTTTATTTTACTTGTCTCCGATTTCTTAATTTATTTCTCAGCCTAGTCAATGATAAATTTATTCGAGCGCAGGTAGTTGATTAATTCTGCTTCAACCATCGCTTTTGACTCAGCTGCAAATCCTTTAATGCCATCAACGAACGGCACGGCAATGGTCTCGAACTCCTTGTAAATTTATTTAATGGTGGCTTACTGAGCAACCTTTTACTTGACAAGCACCTATTTAAGCTTATCTATCTTTGGGAATTAATGAATACTGGCGAGGTTAGATAATTCGTATATGAACTGTGCTGGATGAATGTCCAGATGTTCTCGCCGGCACTTCTCGCAAATGAGTCGCTTGGCACATTTGGAGTAGGAACACATGTACTCACACATCTTCTTGTGCACTTCACACTCGCTGTTGATTAAGTTGCGGGTCATCAAATGATAATAAATCTAAAAGTTGTAATTAATAATATCAATAGGAATAGGCTTATTCTTATCATGCAGTTAATCTGTGACTTCCTGTCTTCTTCAATAGGATTGTATGCTCTTTATGGACTATTGATAGTATTCGCCTTTCGCTTTGCTATATAGTAGCTTATTCTTCAACTGTTCATGGCATTTCATTATCCTGCCCAGAGTTTATATTAAGAATTTAGATTTCGATTATTTTTAAGTTCTTTTTGCCTGTTCATAATACTTTAGAGCTTCTTTAAAATTCTTCAATTTGTAACACGAGTTTCCAGCACAAGAGAGAGAATTGAGGTAGAGACTACTCATAGTTTAATTGTTATCACGACAAATACTCATAGATTAATCATACATGGATCTTGCCTTGGAATATTAACTGAGATTGAAATAAGTGTTGCCTAAATTGCCCAAAGTTTTCGCATATTCCATTGAGTTTTCTCCCTTCAGTTTCTTTGTAATTCTCAAACTTTTTTAATACAAAGAAATTGCCTATTAGTAGTGCTTTAGATGGTTCTGGGTTAATCCTAGATTGTTAAGAGTGGTAGAAACGATTAAGCTCTAGGGATCAAGCCTATTTTGAATTTAATAACTGCGTTAATAAAGAGTCAAGGCTTATGTATATTACTTTTGAACATATTTTGTGTTCCCCTGACAAGTTATAATTTCTGCATGGGCGAGAGTTTACTTTTAAATGCTGAGTTTTTTAAGACACAACTCTAAAATGTTCCAGATATTTAAAGAAGCTCCCTTTTTAAATTCGAGCCAAGCGACGTCTTTCTAAGCCAGCACTATTTCCTCGCTGTTCATAGATAATCCCATCATTTTGGAGATTTATAAATATTTTTTATGGTCTCTCAGTGATTTTTAATGATAGCCAAGCTCCTCTTACGCCTTCGCCAAAAATTTAAGGTTTATTAAAAATGACCTCAAAATTTACTAATCTTCAGGCTTCAGTTTCATGGCTGCTTCTAAATTTTGGGCGATGCATTTATATTGCTTTTCATATTGGTCGTTAATGCGCTGATAGTCTTGCAAAAATATCTTCCTCGAAGTCATTCTATTGTTAGCCAGTGTATTTTCAATAATATTTTGACTATTCCCTGCGCTAATACTTTTAACCTTATTATAGGAATTCTGCTCAATCATTTCTGCACTCTTTTCCAATATTTTAGATATGCAGATATCATTAACATCCACAATTTTTGCAGTTGAAGACATGGGAATTTATGCATTCGATCGGAGGTTAGTTTCAGCTGCATCAATATGAATTGCCGAATTCTCTTTGTTCTTTTTTATTTTTTAGACTATGCATCCCATTTTA
>Ga0302185_10000767_pt1 | contig 23909 bp, 20 predicted proteins | sample II_Bog_E1_1_FD_200231 | JGI IMG/M metagenome (GOLD analysis project Ga0302185, IMG submission 200231) | Peat permafrost microbial communities from Stordalen Mire near Abisko, Sweden - II_Bog_E1_2 | ecosystem: Environmental > Terrestrial > Soil > Wetlands > Peat | place: Sweden: Abisko... | reverse complement strand
AAGATGAAGAAGAGCGCAGGCAATTTTTTGCAAGCCTTTCTTATGGCCAGAGATTACGTTATTTGATAGAAGCGCCTAAAAAATTCAACTTTCACAATGGTACTTCAAAAAACTTTGGCTTAAGGATTTGTGATTCAAAATTACCTAAATGTCCTTACAACCCTATATAAACTTTAACAAAGAATTTTGGTCATCAACAACAATCACTTACACAGCAAACAACTGCCCAAAATCTTTAAACGACTTAAATTCCAGGGCATTTCCTGACGGGTCTAAAAAAAACAGGGTAGCCTGTTCGCCAGGCAGGCCTTTAAAACGAATATAGGGTTCGATCACGAATTTTATGTTGTGGTTTTTTAACCTTTTTTCCAGTTCATGCCATTGTTCCCATTCTAAAACTACGCCGTAATGCGGGATTGGCACTTCATGGCCATCGACCGGGTTAAAATGATGTTCGGGTTGTGCAGCCGGGCGCGGTTTTAAATGAATAACAAACTGGTGGCCGTAAAGGTCGAAGTCTGTCCATAAATCCGAGCTTCTTCCTTCACTGCAGCCAAGCACTTCCCGGTAAAATTTTCTGGCTTCATCCAGGTCATAAACTGGTACTGCAACGTGGAATGGGGTTAATTTAGTCATTTGTTTTTGTTGATTAAGTGAGTAGTTGATTGGGTTGATTAGGTGAATAGTTGATTAGTTTATGCTGTGCAAAAAATTTCATAACTACTCACTTAATCAACTAATCTAACTTAATCAACTACCCTACTTCACCTCATATTTAAAAACTTGCCGGCCAATATTACCGTCTTTGTCCATACCTTCAACAATTGCCCGGTAAGTCCCTTTTCCATCAGCGTTAAAATATTCCACCGCAGCATTGCCGGTTTTGTCGGTAATTACATTCGGGTTCCAGTAAATGGTGCTGCGGGTATCTACTTTTGTAGTTTGTGCAGCTCTTGGGCCCGCATACCGCGGCATATAAAATGTTTTTACAGGTGTATATCCCCTGGGTGTAATTGTTCTTTCGTTGCTTTGGGGTATTAGATCTTTTATTTGGTCTACCGTTAGTTTTGTGCCGACCGCCGCTTTTTTCATATTGATAACGATGGCCCCGTTGGTGTTATAGGCGCTGTTAATAAGCCCAAGCTCATCCTTTACAAATATTTCGATCGACTCAACGTCAGCCGGATTTAGGGTCGACAGATAGTTCACATCAGCAATCATGCCTTTTACAAAAATTGCTGCCGGAGCACTACTGGCGCTATTGGTATGGTTGGTAAAAACATAAAAATTATTATTTTGAAAAGTCATTCCCATTGCCATACCCTTTAAACATTCGAAAACTGAGTTACAACCCTGTAATTGTGCGGCTGTGATTGTGTGGTCAGCCTCATGGCTTAAACTTGAAAGGGATCCATAATCAAGGTGAGTAACGGTCGGAACTATTTTTGTATCTCTTATGACTACTTCCTTCAATATATTTTTACTTTTATATTCGATTTTGCTGTTTTTTAAATAGGCGCTAAGAACGCTGTCGATATTGAGTATTTCATCGGGGGTGTAAAAATTCTGTCCAACACTTTGTCCCTGTTCGCCATCCACAAAAAGTACAAGGTCATTGGAGCGAAAATTGTTCCGGGCACTTAATTTGATCTTTGCCGAATCTAAAAAAACAAGGTTCGGAAACTTATAGTGACCGTCGGCATCGGTAACTGTATTTTTGTAGTAATTGTTATTGGCAATTGAAAGCGTAATGTTACCGTTGTTTACCGGCATACCGGTTGAAGCACGGAGCGTACCACTGATATCTATACCCTGTTCAGGTAAAAATTTTAGTTGAGGATAACGGTTATTTAGAATTCCATCATACGAAAAACGGCGGTACCCCTGCGTTTGCATCAAAACATCCAGGTCAGCCACTGTTTTTTCATCCGGGTGATTAAAATAATAGTTTGGCTTTTCAATATATCCTTTAATATCTGATGTCAGCAAGATATAACTCAATATTGTCGTTTCCGCATTTTCGTCATATGGAACTTTTGACTCGTCCACTACAGCCACTGAAAAATTCCCCTCGTCAGGTTGGTCATTATTCTTCGCTGTAATATTTAACTTAACTTTTTGGCGCGTGATATAGGAAGGCTGATCACTACCGACAGAAACGTTGAGCAAATCATTATGCTGTATAAACGCTACGCGCTCACTTAAGGGGTCACCGTCGGCTGTAAAAAGCGTAACCTGTACAATACCCGTCGGGAACTTGCTTTTAGGTATTTTAGCGTTATAAACCTGGGCGGCTAAAGTTGTTTTCGCCGCGAAAGAGATAGCTCCTTCTGATTTACAAATTATAAAAAAAGTTTTATCCTTGTTTTCATTGAAGAACGATTGGTCTGCCTGCAGCCTGACCCCTAATAAATCGGTAGAACTGTTGTCCAGACTTAAATTTATACCGTTGGTTTGAACTCTTGGTAAAACAGGCGTGGCAGTCGACCCGTCAGCATATGTAATCTTTGCATTATAGGACTTTCCATCTTCGGGTGTTAACAAAAAATATCCCATCCCTAAATGTGAAGACGAAAATTCACATATCACGTTATTATTGTTATCGGTAATAGTACCCTTTAAATCGATTCCCAAACCGGTAGGCCTTATAGCCTTAAAGGCTATTTTGGTTCGGACACCCTGTAGCAGTTCACCGCCTTCCGGGAAAAATTGTATATCATTCGGGCTGGCGATAGATTTTAAAGGAAATGAATTGGTTACTGGTTTCCTGGTACCGGTTTCGATTACCGTTGTGATGCTCGCCGAGTCGAGCCCGAAGTTTTTACTATTGAAAAAACTTATCTCAATAAACCCATGCTGGTCGGTTTCGCCCTTACCTTTAAATAATGTTTCGTCTTCTTTTTGAACAGTCCAGCTAACCCTTTTACCGGCATATGGTTTACCGTCATCATCTTTATAATATATCCCCGCGGTTATTTTAGGGAACTTACTTACAATTGCACTCTTTACAGAGAATTGTGTTGATACTGCATTATTGATCGCATCGCCAATGGCTATGGTTTTACTGAAAAAGTAGTCAACACCCGTATTGTTCATCCAATTGGTATAGGCAACTATCCTGTAATTCCCCTTTTTGTAGACATATTGTGATATCGGTATACTATTCCAGGTAACACTGTTTTTGACCTGCAGCTTTAACGACTGTATCAAAGAATCCCGCGGACCCAAAACATCCACGTAGATAATTCTGCTCAATGCCGAAGGCAGGTGCTGGCCTACTGTTAAATAGGCTTTGAACCATAGAGTATCGCCAATAGCATAATAGGGTTTATCGAAATGTAAATAAACTTTTTCAATCGGAAAACTATTGTAAATTTTTGCTGATTTTGCGATGATCTGGTTTAATACAGGGTTGTCACTTTGTGCTGTTGCGGAAAAATAAAAAAGTAGAACAAACAACGATTGCGTAAAAAATATTCTTAATAACTTCATGAGATTTGTTTACCTGCCTAAGAATGGGCTAATATAGTCCATTGCGATTTAAATTTGTGGAATGCCTTATACTTTAACATTTTTTTTACATTTTTTTATTCGAAACCCTATTTAACGATCATTTGAATGGTATTTCGGCTAACCTGTTCCAATAGAATTGTTTTATCATTTTTTAACTCCCGCAGCGAGGCGTCAGAATAATGCCTTACCGTAATTAAAGACAGGCCGTTATTGTATTTTACTTTAAAATTCTGGTTTAACTCTGTTAAAAGCCTGTTAAAACGTTCTTCATAAAAATCAAAACAAACCGAAAAACTAAGGGCCGACGTTTGCATCATATTAACTTTTATCTGGTTTTGGGCAAAAAAGCGAAAAATTTCGCTCAAATGATTCTCCGAAATGAATGAATAATCTTTAGCGGAAACAGACATCAGTACCTGGTTTTGTTTTAAAATAATAACCGGTTTCGTATACTGATTAACGGCATTTTCGCTAATTATTGTCCCCGGCGCGCCGGGATCGGCAAATGGTTTTACCAGCAGGGGTATCCTGGCATTTTGCAGGGGCTTAATTGTTTTGGGATGAATAACGCTGGCACCGTAATAAGTCATTTCTATGGCTTCAGTATAAGATAGTTCGTCAAATTTTACGGTATCTTCAAAAAATTTTGGGTCAGCGTTTAGTATTCCGGGGACGTCTTTCCAGGTAGTTACCGACTCCGCGCCGAGACATGCCGCAAAAATTGCCGCGGTATAATCAGAGCCCTCGCGACCCAAAGTGGTTGTGAAATTTTCCGATGTTCCGCCTAAAAATCCCTGTGTTACTATTGGGCCTTTCTCTAACATTGCAGGAATATCGTGGCTAATGCTTGCCTGGGTTTTATCCCATAGCACAACACCTTCACGGTAAGTGTTATCTGTATGGATAAAATCGCGAACATCCAGCCACTGGCTTTTTACACCTGCTTTATTTAAATAAGCGTTAACAATCCGGGTTGAAACCATTTCACCAATGGATACGATCTGATCGTATACAAAATCATAATTCTCATGGGGATCATCTTCAATAATCCAGTCAATTTCAACAAATGCATTTACAATATCATTAAATATTGGGTGCGATGGTTCAAAAAGTTCCCAAAGAATCTCATGATGATATTGTTTTATGTCGTTAAAAATGGAATAAAGCTGATTATCATGATCAACAAAAGCTTTAACCAATTTTTCGAGCACATTGGTAGTTTTACCCATGGCCGAAACCACAATCAGCAAATGGTTGCCCTCATACTTTTTAACAACATTGGCCAGGTTCACCAGCCCGACGGCATCTTTAACAGACGCACCTCCAAATTTAAAAACAAGCATTATTTAGTGTATTGTGCCACAACCGTATTTGGCCGCAGTAATGATTTAATTTGTGTGTATGGGATATCAATTTCTGTCGTGCCTTCCGTATATGGTTTGATCTCATATTCGTTGTATAAAAATATTATATAATTCGGTGTGATGAGAAAGTTATTGTTTAAACCGAACTTTCCGTTTTTAAACAAATAATTTTCAAAAGACGCGTTATCGCTTAATTTTTCGTGCTTCCTGAATATTTTCTCAGCAATTTTGATCAGCTTATCATAATACCCATCAATAAATAGATCATCCAGCTCTATGACCCGGCTGGTTTTTGAGTCCCAGTTTATGAATGAGAACCCATCGTGTTCATGCGCCCCGCCGTCGTAACTATCATCACTAAAATAGATTGTTATAAGACTTGAATCCCGTCTGAGAACCTCTGCTGTACCTGCAATCTTCCACGGCCTCACGGGGTCCCTGATTCTGTCACTTTCGTAAGAATTGATGAACTTATTAGCATATTTTGTGAAATTTGTGTCGGTCGTGCTTGTAGAATCACTCCTGAAAAGATGAAAAAATCTATGCTTTATACTGTCATTCAGCGATGGTATATTGTTAAATACCGGATATTTTATAACGACCACCGTACACTGGCTATCTGGTCTGCTACCGCAATCTGGCGCTATTTGTTTAAAATGTTTATAAGTATATTTGGGCTTATTGTTACCCTTTCTATACACGTTATTTAAATGCTCATCTGCGGCAGATTCATTTTTAGTTGCCATCTGTTTACAGGAACTTATACATAAGGTGAAAAGGCAAAATGCAATATATTTCAATCTCATCTTACAATTTTAAAAGCTGTTCTCTCTCCAAAGCCGCATTCAACCAACCCGCATTAACACTTGCTCCATACTTTTTATAGAAATTTATAGCAGGTTCGTTCCAGTCCAGCACCTGCCAAACCATGCCGGTAAAACCCAGTTCATTTGCTTCGTGGATTAGCCGGTCGAATAATAGCTTTCCAATTCCTTTTCCACGCATGGATTCTGTAACCAGTATATCCTCCAGGTACATACGGCAACCCTTCCATGTGGAATAGCGGATATAATATAAAGCAAAACCGACAACAAACCCATCGGCTTCAGCGACAAATGCCTTCCAAACTGGTTTTTCCCCAAAGCCGGCCTCTTCAAATTCCTGTAAAGTTACCGTAACTTCTTCCGGCGCTTTTTCAAAATGCGCCAGTTCATTTACCAGCTCCATCAACCGGGGGCAATCTTCTTTTTTTGCTTCTCTTATTTTTATTGTCATTTGGTCATTATTCATTAAGTCATTGCCTGAACCAGGATTTAGCAGATTTTACTTATTTACCTGATAGTATATCCTTAAAATCAAAAAAATCTGCTTAATCCCGGTTCAGACAAATAAATCCGAAATCGACATTCCGCAATCCGCATTAAAAAATCCTGTTCATCATTAAAATTATGAAGATCGTGTCCTTGTCCCGAAAATGGTACTGCCCAGCCTCACCATACTACTGCCTTGCTCCATGGCTATTTTATAATCTGACGACATGCCCATAGACAATGTATCAAAAGTATCCTCTTTCCGGAAATAGCTTTGTTTTATGCCGTTAAAAAAGGTTTTAAGTTCATAAAACTCTTCTTTTATTTGCTTTTCATTATCGGTATTTGTAGCAATTCCCATTAAACCCCGAATCCGAACATGCTTTAGTTCAGTTAGTTCTTCTGATCTCAGCAGTTCAATTGCCTCATCAAACCCAAGTCCGAATTTTGTGTCTTCATCGGCAATATAAATCTGCAGCAGGCAATCAATGACCCGGTTGTTTTTTTCAGCATGTTTATCAATTTCCTGTAAAAGTTTCAAGCTGTCAACCGATTCTATCATGCTGATAAACGGGGCAATATACTTTACTTTATTGCTTTGCAGGTGCCCAATCAGGTGCCATTGTATGTCTTTTGGTAAATTTTCTTGTTTTTCAACCAATTCCTGCACCATATTTTCACCAAATAAACGTTGTCCGGAATTATAGGCTTCCAGTATTTCTTCAGCGGGTTTCGTTTTTGAAACCGCTATCAATGTTACGTTGAAAAGACTGGTTTCGCTTTTTAAACGTTTGATGTTATCTGCAATGCTCATTAATCCGTAATTTTGCACAATTATAAGAAGCTAAATTAAAGAATGCGAAAATATATCACCTTGTTTTTTTCAGTGACCGTAATTTTATCCGCATGTAAAGGAGATAAAGCCCCCGAAGGGACCATAAGTTTGCCGCGCATGGTTAATTTGATGACTGATGTTATTACAATTGACGGCAGACTATATTATTATGGCCAAAACCAGGATAGTTTGTATAAATACGGCACCGGAAAATACATGGCTGTTTTTAAAAGGTACCATACGGACTCAGTTCATTTTACAAGGAGCCTAAAATATTATGCTGCCCAGCCCGATAAACTTCAGGGTATTTTGGACCAGGTACTTGCCGGTTTGAAACAAAAAACGGACTCACTAAACAAATTACAAACAGGACACGTGCATGCTATACCCCAAAAATAGTGTTGATAAACTGGGTTTTACCGAGATAAAGGATTTAATTAAAGCACATTGTCTTAGTGAGATGGGCCGACAGATGGTTGACCGCATACAGGTGATGAATAATTATGACCAGATCAATAAGTTTTTGAACCAGGCCAACGAATTCAAAAACATATTGGAAAATGATACGGCGTTGCCAATTCATCACTTTTTTGATATAAAATCACTCGCTAATAAGGCCCGCATAGAGGGCGCGTTTTTAACTGAGGAAGAGTTTTACCAGGTACTGGCATCGTTAAACACCGTGTTCGCCGTTATAGCCTATTTTAGCGAACGGGAAGGGTTATATCCCAACCTGGAGGCTTTGTTTGAGCATTTACCAATTGAAAAAGCGATCCTTAAAAAGATAGATGCAATAATTGACCAAAAAGGAAAGATCAGGCCTAACGCGTCACGTGACTTGCTGGATATCACATCGGGTATTGCAAAAGCTGAACAGGAAGCCCGAAAAAAAATTGACCAGATATTCAAAAACGCATCAGCTAACGGCTGGACCGCCGATGGTTCGCTAACGGTGCGTGATGGGCGTTTGTGTATACCAGTACTTGCCGAAAATAAACGTAAACTAAAAGGGTTTATACATGATGAGTCCTCGTCGGGGCAAACCGTTTATATGGAGCCGGAGGAAGTCTTTACTTTGAACAATAAGATCCGAGACCTTGAATTTGACCGGAGACGTGAAATTGTAAAAATACTAACTGCTTTAACCGATGAATTGCGGCCGTATGTACCATTACTGCTTTCTTATCACGCCCTGTTGACTAAACTTGATTTTGTTAGGGCAAAGGCGCTTTTTGCCATTGATATTGAAGGTGAAATGCCACAACTGGTAAATGAGGCGAGGTTAAAACTGGTGAATGCCCGGCACCCGCTCTTGTTGTTGAATTTTAAAAAGGAGAAAAAAACAGTCGTTCCCTTAAATGTGCAGATTGATGAAAGGACCCGGATTGTTGTAGTCTCCGGGCCAAATGCAGGCGGGAAATCTGTTTGTATGAAAACAGTAGGGCTTTTGCAGATGATGGTACAGGCAGGTTTACTTGTTTCGGCATCGGAAGCAAGTATTATCGGGGTTTTTAAACAATTGTTTGTTGATATTGGCGATGATCAGTCTATAGAAAGCGATTTGAGCACTTACAGCGCCCATCTTTCCAAAATGAAGGAATTTGTGGAGCAGGCTAATGGAAAAACATTGATTTTGATTGATGAATTTGGTACCGGCACCGATCCGCAATTTGGTGGCCCCATTGCCGAAGCGGTGCTGGAATCATTAAACCATAAAAAAGTAAAGGGGATGGTAACCACCCATTACTCTAATTTAAAAATTTTTGCCAGCCATACTGAAGGACTCGAAAACGCGTCCATGTTATTTAACAATGTGGAGATGAAACCGCTTTACAGGCTTGAAGTCGGTAAGCCAGGAAGTTCTTATGCATTTGAAATTGCTCAAAAAATAGGTTTACCACAAAATGTGCTGAACCTGGCAAAAAATAAGGTGAGCGAAGGCCAAAAACGTGTTGATACCTTATTGGTGGATCTTGAACGTGAGAAAAAAGAAATTTACGATACCCGGATAAAACTGGAAAAACAGCAAAAACAGGTAAATGAATTGCTGGCCGAAAATGAAAAGTTAAAAAGTTACCTTGATGAAAACCGGAAGGCGTTGATTAAGGATGCGAAAGAAGAAGCAAAGAATATTATTATAAATGCTAATAAACTGGTGGAGAATACCATATCGGAAATTAAAAACAGCAATGCCGATAAGGAAAAAACAAGGGTTTTGCGGGAAAACTTAAATGTTGAACTTCAAAAAAATACCGTTAAAGCTGAACCTGTTAAGCCGGTACACCTTGAAGATGAATTGAAACCCGGCGATTGGGTAAAGCTTATTGATAGTGAAACCACAGGCCAGGTAATGGAACTTATAAAAGACAATGTTGTGATTGCGATAGGCGATCTGCGAACGGTAGCAAAAAAGAAAAGGGTTGTAAGGGTTGACCGCTCAAGCGTGCCCAAAGAGATACGGAAAAGCTTTAACAGCCATACCAGCGACCTGGCAAACTTTAGCCCGGAAATTGACGTACGGGGCATGCGCACGGAAGACGCACTGAGTGCTATTGAACGATTATTTGACCGTGCCTTAATGATGGGTTTTGGGAGTTTAAAGATAATACATGGTAAGGGAGATGGCATATTGCGTAAAATGATAAGGCAATACCTGAAAAAATATGAGCAGGTTGACCGACTGGAAGATGAACATGCAGACAGGGGCGGGGATGGGATAACTTATGTATATTTGAAATAAAAACCGTCTGAACCTTGATTTTTTGGATTAAAGGATTCTCCGATTATTGATCGAAAAATTCTATCATGATAATCCTTTAGTCCAAAAATCAGGGTTTAGACAAACAACTATTAACAACATGAACCGCAAATATCCTATCCTAAGTCTTTTTATTGTGCTAAGCTTAAATTGCTCGGCCCAATCAGTTATCAAAGCCAATGACCCCCACATCCGTTATGAAGGCCGTATTGCTTTCACCGATTCAACTGCCGAGTTAACATGGCCGGCAAGTTCTGTAAAAGTAAATTTTTATGGTACGCGCATCAGGGCAACCCTGGCTGACGAAAGATCGGATAATAACTATAACGTAATTGTTGACGGTAAAGTGATCAGTGTTCTTCATCCCTTACAAATAAAAAAGGAATATGTACTGGTCGACGGGCTCCCGGAAGGTAAACATACGCTCGAACTTTTTAAACGTACCGAAAGTAATATGGGGAAAACCTGGTTTTACCAGTTTGGACTTGGGCAAGGGGCAAAAGCTTTGCCCCCGTCTCCATTGCATAAACGAAAAATAGAGTTTTTCGGTAATTCCATCACCTGCGGCTATGCCGATGAGGATACTACCGGTAGGGACAGGGGCACAAGCCATTATGAAAATGATTATATCAGCTATGCGGCAATTATAGCCCGGCACTTCGATGCGGAATTGCATAACACCTCAAAGAGCGGCATAGGTGTTACGGTGAGCTGGTTCCCCTTGACCATGCCTGAAATGTACGACCGTCTCGACGCGACTGATCCTCACAGCAAATGGAATTTTTCAAAATTTACTCCTGGGCTGGTAATTATCAACCTGTTTCAGAACGATTCGTGGATAGTTAACCAGCCTGATAATGCGCAGTATAAGGCGAGGTTCGGTACAACAAAGCCAACACCTGATTTTATTATAAAAGCTTACGCTGATTTTGTAAAAAGTGTGCGGGGGAAATACCCTAAGGCACATATTATTTGCATATTGGGGAGTATGGACGCCACCAGGCAAGGGTCACCATGGCCCGGATATATTGAAAAAGCAGTTGGGCAATTAAATGATAAAAATATTTACACCCATTTTATTCCCTATAAAAATACATACGGGCACCCCAGCGCCAAAGAACAGCAGGCTATGGCCGATGACCTGATCGGGTTTTTAGAAAACAATATCGGTTGGTGAAACGATTTTAGGATTTCATGGATCCACAGGATTTTAAGATTAGCCTTTCGTTAATTAAATTCGTGAAATTCGATTAAATTCGTGTCGATTAGTGTTTATTAAATATGAACAAAGTAGTTAACGGCGCTGATGAGGCTATCCGGGGCATTGAAGATGGAATGACTTTAATGCTCGGCGGTTTTGGTTTGTGCGGGATACCCGAAAATTGTATTGCTGCCCTTGTCAGAAAAGGTGTAAAAGGGCTTACCTGTATTTCCAATAATGCCGGGGTCGATGATTTTGGCATTGGCCTTTTGCTTAAAAAAAGGCAGGTAAAAAAGATGATTTCTTCCTACGTAGGTGAAAACGCGGAGTTTGAGCGTCAATTATTAAACGGCGAACTGGAAGTTGAGCTTATACCGCAGGGTACCCTGGCTACCCGGTGCATGGCAACTGGTTATGGCATGCCGGCGATTTTTACCCCTGCGGGCATCGGAACTGAAATCTCGGAAGGAAAAGAAGTAAGAAATTTTAATGGAAAAGATTATTTAATGGAAATGGCCTTTGAATGCGATTTTGCCATAGTGAAAGCCTGGAAAGGGGATTCCATGGGAAATTTAGTATTTAAAGCAACAGCCCGAAATTTTAACCCAATTATGGCTATGGCCGGAAAAATTACGATTGCCGAAGTTGAAGAACTTGTTGAACCGGGATCGCTTGACCCCGATCACATCCACACACCAGGGATTTACGTGCACCGGATTTTTCAGGGTGTTAATTATGAGAAACGGATTGAGCAAAGGACGGTAAGAAAAATAACTTGAAAATTTGACGATTTGAAAATGAAGAAAGAATATTTCTGCATTTTCAAATTAGCACATTTTCAAATCGTCAAATTAATGCTTAATTAAAAATTAAAAACCTAAATAATTAAATCATGAGAAATGATAAAGAAAACCTGATTGTTAATTTGACTTTCCAGTTTGCATTAGATATCATTGAATTTTCTGAAGAACTGGAAGGCGTTAGAAAATATGTTATTGCCAATCAAATACTTAAATCAGGTACTTCAATAGGCGCGAATGTGTGTGAGGCCCAAAATGCTGAAAGTAAAAACGATTTTGTACATAAACTAAAAATAGCAGCGAAAGAAGCGGATGAAACGGAATATTTTTTGGGGCTTTGTCAATTCTCTAAAACCTATCCTTTTGATTAATTATTACCTGATAGATTGGAAATTATAATTAAAATCTTATCGAAGATCATTTCAAGTTCAAAAGAATGAGCCAGCAAAATCATTTTTAAATCTTCAAATTAATTTATTTCATTTTCAAATCTTCAAATTACCAAATCTTCAAATTGACTTATTTCATTTTCAAATTTTCAAATTACCAAATCTTCAAATTAACCTATGCTCGATAAAGAAGGTATTGCAAAACGTATTGCAAAGGAAATAAAGGATGGCTATTATGTTAACCTCGGCATAGGTATACCCACTTTAGTTGCCAATTATATACCCAGTGGTATGGATGTGGTTTTGCAATCAGAAAACGGATTGCTGGGCATGGGGCCGTTTCCTTTTGAAGGCGAAGAAGATGCTGATTTAATAAACGCGGGCAAACAGACCATAACCATGCTGCCCGGTTCTGCTGTATTTGATTCGGCAATGAGTTTTGGCATGATCAGGGCGAAAAAAGTGAACCTTACCATTTTAGGGGCTATGGAGGTTTCCGAGAATGGTGATATCGCCAATTGGAAAATCCCTGGGAAATTGGTAAAGGGAATGGGCGGGGCCATGGACCTTGTGGCTTCGGCAGAAAACATTATTGTAGCCATGCAGCACGTAAACAAAGCAGGGGAGTCAAAGCTGTTAGTCAGGTGTTCCCTGCCGCTAACCGGTATCAACTGTGTTAAAAAAATAGTTACCGAACTCGCGGTTCTTGATGTTTTGCCAGGGGGTGGCTTTAAATTGTTGGAGCGGGCACCCGGAGTGACGGTTGACGACATAAAAAAGGCTACCGCCGGGAAATTGTTTATTGATGGTGAAATACCAGAGATGAGTATATAGTTCTTGTTATGATGCTTTGTCGGGTTTCGCCGATATTATAAATACACGAAAGTTTACAATTAACAGAAATATAATATGAAATACAAAAGGCTTTTGACCTTAACTTTTGGACTGATTTTTTACGGGTGCCATTTCGGTGGTAAATCTAACACTTCGGCAAAAACGAATTCTGATATTAAATCTAAAACTTATGCAAAAAAACATTCGGGAACAACAAAATTGTCTAATGATTATCAAGACAAAAATGAGATTCAAGCCCTTATCAGGCAGATGCTTATATGGGCTGATTCTAAAAGTTCGATCGATTTGCTCCCAATCCTGAGTAAAGACAGCATTTGCATAGGATTTAATTTTGACAAGCTAAATCAAAACCTTGAAGAATTAAGAAAGACTGGATTTTTCGCCGAGGAGTTCATTGATAACTATGATCAAATTATACAAACACTTGACAAAAAAATAAAAAACAAAGAATTCGAAAAGTGGAATGTTTATGAGCTTCCATCGTTTAATTTTGACAATGATGTAAGCCCATGGTGTTCATGTCAGGATAATTACCCATGGGGTGACGTTGAAGTTGAGGTTATTAACCTTAGTAAAGATAAAGGAGAATTAAAATGGAACTGGGGAAAACTTGATTCAACCGTTGATCCAAGTTGGAAACAATTCTCCTATAAATTCGAAGTCGCAAAAGTGAATGACAAATGGAAAATTTCCTATTTGGAAGGATTTGACTATAAAGAAAGTATACGATAATTATATCAGTAACAAGCAGCCTTCACGTCTATCTAGCAATAATCTTAAACTCCGTCCTCCTGTTCTTTGTGCGGTTTTCATCATCGGTGTTTGGTACTATTGGTTGAGTTTTCCCGTAACCTTTAAAAACCAGCCGGGACGGGCTTATGCTATTAGTAATAAGATATTGATAAACCGATTTGGCCCTGTTTTCCGAAAGAACCTGGTTTAATTCGTCGTTACCAACATCATCAGTATGCCCCGAAATTTCTATGTGGATTGACGGGTTTAAATTTAAAAACTCCAGTAATTTTTGAAGCTCCGCTATGGATTCCGGTTTCAGGTTAAATTTATTGGTATCAAAAAATATATTATTTAAAATAACCTTATTGCCAATCTCAATGGGCTCTAAAAAAACTGTTATGTTATAGGGTTTTTTCTGCTCCAGGCCCATAAGCGAAAAGTTTTCTGAATAAAACAGGTACCCGGCCCTTGAAATGTTCAAGCCATAGTTCTTGCCGGCGGTAAGCGTAGCCAAAAAATCCCCACGCGTAGAATCACTGTAGTCTTGATAGACCGGCAGGTTTTTCTGCAGGTCAATGATCTCCACTGCCGCTTCCAGGGGTACTTTGGTCTTTGCATCACTGACTATGCCTTTTACATAGGTAACAATGTGCGGCCTTACTTTCGGCGGAAGTTCAAAAGTATAAATATCATACCCGCCATAGCCGCCGAGATTATTGGACGAATAAAATGCAGAATCGCCATTTGCCGTAACAGTAAGTCCGCTTTCATTTCCGTTGGAGTTAATAGGATAGCCCAGATTTTCCGGCTTTTGCCATTTACCTTCAATGCCCAGGCGGCTTACAAATAAATCCATCCCCCCAAGGCCGGGCCAACCTGTAGAACAAAAGTAAAGCGTACTATCGTCCGGGTGTATAAAGGGCGACTGTTCGTCAAAAGCCGTGTTGATATTGGGCCCCATATTTTCGGGCTCTCCCCAGCCTTTATCAGTAAGCGTTGATTTCCAGATGTCATAACCTCCGTACCCGCCTGCACGGTTACTTACAAAATAAAGTGTCCTGCCGTCGGCACTTATGGAGGGTTGGGCTTCCCATCCGGGGGTATTCACAGGCGGACTTAAATCAAATGGCTTGCCCCAGTCATCACCCTTTTTTTGTGCAACATAAATATCGCAGTGACCCAATCCATCGGGCCGGTTACAACCAGTAAAAAATAAATACTTCCCATCCTGTGAAATAGATTGCGCACCTTCATTATATTCGGGTGTATTGATCTGGTCGCTCAAATAGGTAGCTGTTTGCCATTTACCGTCAACCTTAATACTTTTATAAAAATCTTCGTTATTGTTAATTTTCCGCGTAAATATCAGGGTACTTTCATCGGCCGTGGCTACGGGTAAATATTCGTCATCAGCTGTATTAATTTCGGGGCCCATATTAACCGGTTTAAAAGGAACAGGGTGGGCAATGGCCTGTATACTGAACAGGCAATCCGAAATCAGTTTTTGTGCATAGTTGCTATTCTTTACGTTAATATTGGGGTAAGTTAAATATTTCTGCAGGTGTTGCAGCGCATCGGCATATGTTGCATTGTTTATTTCTTCATCACCAATTTTTAAATAAACCGCCCGGTTGAAATCGGGGTTTAAGCCAATAACTATTAAGTATTGTTCGATCGCAAGTTTATGGTGCTGCAACAGACGGTGAATATCTGCAAGCTGTTCGTGTGCTTCAATAAATTTGCTGTCCGCTTCAATTGCGTTTTGTAATTGCAAAATTGCCTCGTCATAAAGATGTTCATCCGAATTTTCAACCGCTAAAGCAAAATATTTTATGGCCTGTTTGTTCGACGTAGAATATTGTCTTTCCTGTCCGAATGCAAAAACGGATAAAAAAATTAAAAAAGCAGAACAGAATAAAACCCTCATTTGCTTTCACATACAATTTTGCATACTAAGGTATGGATTAAAATAGAAAGAAGAGACAAGATTCAAAAGCTGTAATAAAAGAATCAAGAGACAAGAACCAAGAATCAAAAATGGATACAGATTGTTCTTTTCTATCTTAGATCCTGACTCAAGATACTTGTCTCTTGCTTCTTGTCTCTTGCTTCTTGTCTCTTGCTTCTTTCCTTACGGGATATTTAAAAATTTGTGTGTTTGTAATGATATTTCCCATTGAGGGTTATTCATTACATAATCTACAATAAGGGGCGTCATTTCTTTTGATTTAGACCACTCAGGTTGAAGGTATAGCCTGCAGTCCGGTGAAACTAATTTTGCATTTTGCTCTGCAAAAAGGAAATCCGATTTGTTAAAGACAATAACTTTAAGTTCATTGGCATGTTCAGCCACATCGTGTATTGGAGCCTTGAATTTCTTAGGCGACAAACATATCCAATCCCAATGACCTGATAGGGGATAGGCACCGGAAGTTTCAATAAATGTTTTAATTCCAATTGCCTGAAGTCCGCGCGTTAAATAATCAAGGTTATAGATCAGCGGCTCACCGCCGGTGACTACTACCGCTTTTGACGGATGTTTTGAAGCATTTTCAATAATTTTGTCAGCAGAAGTGAGCGGATGAAGCTCAGCATCCCAGCTTTCTTTAACATCGCACCAGTGACAGCCAACATCGCAACCGCCCAGGCGGATAAAATAAGCAGCCTTACCGGTATGGTACCCCTCGCCTTGTATCGTATAAAATTCTTCCATCAAAGGAAGCAATGTGCCATCATCGGAAACCTGGTGCGCCATAATAAATGGCAAAATTACTTATTATTGCCGAAAGCGTAAAGGCGCATGCCTGATTATTCGAAAACATGAAAATCTGATGATTAAAAGCTGTGATAATCAGGCATACAATTCAATTTTAAATTTTGTGCCTTTTTTTATTTTGCTTGTTACGTTAATTCTCCCGCCAAGCGCTTCAACCTGGGTTTTTACCATAAACAACCCCATTCCCTTACCTTCAACACTGGTATCAAAACGTTTGTATAATCCGAAAATATTTTTGTCATTTTTTTTCAAATCGATCCCCCTGCCATTATCTTCAAAATTTAATATGATTTTATTACCGGATTTTTGGCTCGACAGTTTGATAAACGGGTCCCGCCCTGGTTCGCGGTATTTAATACTGTTCACTATCAGATTGTAGAAAATACTATAAATGTAACTTTTAAGCGTTATAATGCTGTTAACCTCCGTAAAGTTTATATTAAATGTTACTTTTTCTTTATCAATCAACTGCTGGATACTCTCCGTTATAGCAAATGTAAGCCGCTCAAAATAAACATTTTCAAGTTTTTCATAGGCCCGCTTTACTTGTAAAATATGGTTCAGGTCGAGTATGATCTGATCAAGCTGATTTATGCAGAACTTGATTCCGGAGATCAGTTCTTGATTTTCCTCGCCCGGTATTTCAGCGACATCTACCAAATTAGCCAATCCGATTATATTCGCGACAGGCGCTCGTAAATTGTGGGAAATTATGTAGGTCAATTGTTCGAGGTCTTTATTACGTTGAATCAGGTCGGCTGTAATTCTACCTCTCTCAATTTCCAATAGCTTATTGGCGGTAATATCATTAATAGCTACGATAACACCAATGCTGTTGTTTGCATTATCGTTCACATTTATCCATTTGGCATTATACCAGTTTATAGATTCATCTTTTTGCTTGAAATTTATTTCATAGCTAATTATTTCTCCTTGCATTACCCGTTGGATAATATTGCCCTGGTGACTTTTTCTTTGCTTAAATAAAAGTCTTTTTGCATCACTCCCTTCGGTCATTATGCGGCGAAATTCCTTCCATGCATAAACTTCGGCCATTTTATTGAAAGAAATTATCTTAAAATCTTCATCAACCAGAATAAAAGCAGTATCGGTATGGTTAAAAATTGTGCGCAGGTTTGCTTCAGCTTTATAAAACAGTTCTTGTTGTATTTTTTTTTCAGTAATATCAACACGGATAGAGACGTATTGGTAGGGTTTACCCTTCGAATTTAAAAACGGTACAATGGTTGATTCAACCCAATAATGAGAACCGTCTTTAGCACGGTTTTTAAACTCACCACGCCAAATTTTCCCATTCGCAATAGTAACCCATAAATCTCTCATAAACTCTTTGTCATGAAAACCGGAGTTAATTATCCGGTGGTCCTGACCTATGAGCTCTTCCCTTGAATATTTTGAAATTTTACAAAAATTATCATTTACATATTTAATTATACCTTTTTGATCGGTAATCGCGACTATGCTCGATTCATCGAGCGCTAGTTTGTAGTCGGCAATCTCTTTGAGGCTTGAATTAAGTTTCTCTGCATTTATTCTTTCAACTTCCGCCCGTATTTTTTCAAGTTCATCGTTAATCTCTTTTTGGGTGGTACTGTCTTTAGTGATTTTTACGAATCCTCGTAACTGGCCCGAATCTTCGTACAAGCCAGTAATAACTACTTCAGCCCAAAACCAGGTGCCATCTTTTCGTAGCCGCCAACCCGTATTTGTACAACTTCCATATTTTTCAGCATGTTGCAGGTTGAGCAGGGGTTCATTTTTCGCAATATCTTCGATGGGGTAAAAATTTGAAAAGTGTTTTCCTATTATTTCTTCAGCTTTGTAACCTTTAATGTTTTCTGCGCCTTTATTCCAGCTTATAATATTGCCGTGCAGATCAAGCATAATAATAGCATAGTCTTTTACGCTGTTTATTAATAACAACAGATCGTCATTTGTTAACTTGTGTCCAATTCTTATTTGCTGGTTCATAAAGTGTATGCATCGGGTAAATTTTAGTTAAACCAAAGGTTGTTATATAATACAACAAAACAAAGTATTTTTTTATATTATTTATTTAAAGTTATTACCCGCTGTTTTATTAATTAAATTAATTTATTCAAAAATACAATATTAAAAAAATAATCGATATTACACATATAATATGATATTAATCATAATTTTAAATCCCGATTTGAGCTAACTTGCACTAACAGATTTACTATTGTGAACACAAACGAAGAGCTGGAATTCCTTAAAAAACTCGGTTCAAGGATTAAACGCCTTAGAAACGAACGAAATATTTCATTGAACGAACTTGCCGGCCAACATGGATTTGAGAAGGCAAGTCTTTCGAGGCTTGAATCGGGAAAAACTAATGCGACCATTGTTACCTTACTTAGGCTAAGCATCGCGTTGAACGTACCGGTTGAATATTTTTTCACAGGTTAGCTTTTCCCGGTATTCAATTTTGTAAACCGGTTAGCACCGGTTTATGCCGGTATTGAATAAATTGGATGATTAAGTTTTGACTACGCGACAGTGCTTTATATACCGTCGGCCACTGATTTCATTTTTAATAAGGCAGTTTTTGCCACAACCAGCGCATCCTGATCATAATATGCCTGGTTAAATAATTCGGCTGATAGCACCAAAGGCTGATCGTTTCTTTTCAAAATTTGTAAAATATGTTTTAATGGCGCTATTCCATCACCGGGGTAAATTCTATCAGCATCGGTTATCACATCATATGGCGGTGTCGGGGGATAGTCGTTCATATGTAAAATATCATTCGCTTTAGGGTTCATCAAATGAAGTGAACCCAGCGGCGTGTTCCCACGGTATAAATGAAAAACATCCAGCAGTATTTTGGCTGATGGATGGCCGCTTTCCATAGCTAAAGCAAGCGTTTCACTTGCAGTACTTATATTTTTCGTAAAGCCCCACATTTCAAGGATTGGCACAATGCCCATGGTACTGCCCAACTCAAGGATGACCCTATAACGTTCGGGCGTAGCTTTCACGTTCACGCCGGTCTCGTTATTCACACCCATGGCAGTGGCCGCCATCCTTGCACAGTTTATTTCAGCCAGCAACGCCATTTCACGCTTCATTTGCTCAATTCCCTTTTTTCTGATAACTTCATCGTCAACAATCCATTGAGCGAAACCAATGCTGTTTTCCACTTTGATCCCTAAATCGTCAAGCAGCATTTTTGCCTTTTTAACAGTTCCGCCGTTATTCAAATAAGTTTGCAGGGAATCCATCCAAATTTCAACCGAACGAAAGCCAGCCTTCGATGCAGTTTCCAATTCTTTCACAAAGCCTAATTTATGGCCACGGATGGTAGCCATATTAAGACAAAAGGTGAAAGTGTGATTTTTAGTGGCTGCCGGTTTTGTCATCAGTGTCCCGGATTTAGGGAGAACAGTAACCCCAGCAGATAAACCTATAAATTTTAGCGCTTTGCGCCGGTTAATAATTGGTTTTGGCATATAATGAATATTTGTGAAAGCGCAGGAAGTTAGTCATTGTTTGGCAATTGTACATAAAAAACCGTACCCTCGCCTGGGTTGCTTTCGAACCATATTTTACCTTCATGGTTTTCGATTATCTTTTTTGATATGGATAAACCCAGGCCAAAAGCTTCCTCGCCATTAGTACCCCTTTTTTTAGCACTTGTAAACATATCAAAAACGCTGTCCCGGTCCTTTTCAGGAATTCCAATGCCGTTGTCTGCAACAGACATCAGGATACCATCCTTGACAGTTTTGATGCCTATATGGATTATCCCATTTGTCTCACTGAACTTAATTGCGTTAATAATTAAATTATTAAAAACACGCCATATATTTTCGCGGTTTACTGCCGTAATAATAGGTACGCCGCCGCCCTCGAAAATCAGTTGCTGTTTTTTTTCGTTTGCCCTAAACTGAAGCAGTTCAACAGCGTCATAAAGAAGGGAACGTAAATCAACAGGTTCCTTTTGAATCGGTTCATTTTCATCCGCCAGGCCCGATCTAAGCAATATATTAATCATTTCCATTGTGTGCGTTCCTGTTTTTTCAATTAACTCAAGCATATGTTTACTTTCTTCTGAAAATTCTTGTTCTTCCAGCAACAGAGAAGTAAGGGCTTTAATACCGGAAAGCGGGTTCCGGAGATCGTGGGCCATAACCCGCATAATACGGATATAGTTTTTGTTAACAAGTTCCAGTTCATCATGTGCGTGCTGCAACCCGAGGTTCCGGACCTCAGCGCTTTTACGATTTTTTTTCTCCTGTTTGAGGCTGAGATAAATCAAAATAATGATCACCACCGACAAAAGGCCGATGATTCCAATACTAACCAGGTAAATTATCCTGATCTTATCTTTATGCTGAAGATCGGCAACCTCCTCCCGTTGGTTTATGCTGCTCAATTCCCGTTGCACATCAAGGCGGTTAAGCGCTGCCAGGCTATTATCAACAGAATCTTTTAAATCGATATATTTTTTTTGGTAAAGGTAAGCCTCATCTGTCCGCTTTACCTTAAAAAGATATTCCGCATAAAGTTTGTTCCAATTAATTTCATCCGACAGGTTAGATTTTGAAAAACGATTTAGCAAGTCCTTACTTTCTTCAAAGGCAAGCGCTGCTTTCTTATTGTCGTTAGTTTTTAAATACAATTCAGCTAATTTTACGAGGGGAGGTATTTTAATGCTATTTGTATTTAGTGTTGTAATGGCAATACATTTATTTAGATAATTTTGAGCAGTGTCTAAATGCCCTGATTTAAGGTATAATCCGCCCAGGTTGTCATATACGGTAATCATGGCATCATTAAAGTACTTGATCGAAATTCTTTTGTCGCGTTCCACCCTGTTCAGCAGTTCCAGGTCTTTTAAATAAAAATATTTGGCACTGTCTAAAAACCCGGCCCGTTCATAAGAAACCCCGGCATTGTCGAGCGCGCCCTGCTTCAGGCCGAACAGATTTTCTGCTGTTATCCCGTCGTGGCAAGCTTCAAGCCGGTAATAACTATCGGCCCAATACCTCGCAGCCAATTTAAAATTTTGCTGCTCGTAATAAATATAACCCATTTTTGTATCAAGCTGTCCATCGTCACAGGTACTATTTGTTAACTCCTTTTTCCCTTTATAAAAATAACCTAGCGCGTCAACATATTTTTTTGCCCTTAAGCAGGCGTCACCTTTAACCATCAGCGACTTAAAATAATCGTTGGGATATTCACTGATTCGTGAGCTAGCCGTAAAAAAAGACAAGGCACTATCAGCATAAAGGTTCATTTTTTGTTGATTGTAATTATAATGCCCCGATAATATGCAATAATACGTAACTATCGCGGGACTGGAATTCGGGATTTTCGACCGCGCATTCAAAATCAGCTGGTCAGTGTCACTTTTTCCGGTAGCAATAAGGCTGTCAATTATTTTTAACTGTTTTTTCAAGTCATTATTTACCAAATGGTCTTGTTGCCTGCATGACCCTGTAAAAAATATTAACATGGCTAAAAAACAATAATGACATAAATGCGAGGTGCAGTTGCGCATATATAAAATTAATCGGGCAGGGATTATCATTAGCAAATTAGAAATGTCAATTTGACGTTGATTTAACGAAATATAAAAAAATAAGTTTGATTATAAATGATATTATTTGCCGGTTATTAAAAAAATAAACCCACCCAAAATTTAGATGTCAATTGGGAGTGTATTTATCATTATCTGTTTTTTATATCTTTTAATAAGGACACATTTGTTGAACGACAAATATTTTATAAAAAACAGAACAATTGTGAAGTTAAATTTTTACAGTTCGATTTAGCCGTCCATTAGATGACGAAGGTATACTGCCGGATTATTCAGGAATGATTTGGTGAGATAAAAATGCTCGGTATCCTCATAGCCGGTTTCTCGGACGCCACCTTCATCGAATTGATAAATAGTGGCGCCAGGGTAGCAAATAAGCATTGGCGAGTGGGTGGCAATCAGGAATTGGGCCCGGCCGCCCTTGTCAAGCTCGTGTATGACCGACATAAAGGCCAGTATCCTTGAAGGCGACAGGGCAGCTTCGGGCTCATCGAGGATATAGATACCTGCCTCGAACTGGTTATTAAACAGGGAAAGGAAAGATTCCCCGTGTGATTGCTCATGCAATGAACGCCCGCCATAGGCTTTTAAAATACGGTTATCGTCTTTGGCCAATTCATCAATATAAGAAGCGAAACTAAAAAAACTTTCCGCCCGCATGAAAAACCCTTCGGTAACCCTTTTCGGTGTCCAGCCGAGTCCTAAGTGTGTTGCCAGTGCTGATTCGTACCCTTCAAACCGGTGCCCGGTGTTAAAATTATGGTTGCGGTTGCCCCCTCTCAAACTGAACCCGCACAGCTCCGCAATAGCTTCCAGCAAGGTAGATTTCCCTGATCCGTTTTCGCCGACAAAGAATGTTACATTAGTTTTCAGCTCGAGCCGCAAGCCGTTGCCAAGACTTGGAATATTTTGCAGGTAACTGCCATCCCGCAGCGGCGGGAGCGATATGCGGGATAAAAATGGCATTGGCTGGTGGTTGCTTTAGAACAAATTTAGGGTTATTTTTTTGTTTGCGGAAGGTCTTGATAGGTAAGGAACGCTCATAATCGATCTGCGTTACATATTTTAAAATTCATGCCAGTAAACACTATTTACTTTTGGCTGTTCAGTTTCAGATGATGGGATAATGATAACTTCAAATGCAATATTTTCATCATCTTCGATACCAAAATAGTGTGAAGCGTCATCTGGGTCAAATAGCTGTCTTATGGTAAGCTTATACCGGCCATTTTCAAGCTCAATTTTCAAATCACTATTATGAGTTGCAGGAACGGCCACATCATAAAACTGAGCGGCCATAGTCAAATCACTATAATTGGTTAAAAACAATTCTCCTGTAGTTACATTAATGAGTTGTTCAAATTCCCGGAAGGCAAACATATTGGATGGTTCTCCTTGAATTGATACAAGCCAAATCCCTCCTCCATCATTGCTGGTTTGCCAGATAACAATATTTCCGGCATTCATTTGATCTACAAAATGTGCCATCAATTGATCAAATTGCCAATTGTTGTCTACATAGCCTTCATAACGGGCATTATTTACAAGTGCTATAAACCCGTCATCATCAATAATCTCTAATTTCATAGGTTAAAATACTTACCAACAAACATACCAATAAGATTTATCCCGTAAAAAAATTGTCAGCAAAGTGACAACTCGTGTAAAATTGTATGCGGAGAAGATCGTAACCGTGATTTATTGGAATTTAAATCCAACGCATTTGCCTATTTGGCTACTTGGACGATTAGCGATTTGCTATTTCCCGGAAGATTATTTGCTG
>Ga0302185_10000763_pt1 | contig 24017 bp, 23 predicted proteins | sample II_Bog_E1_1_FD_200231 | JGI IMG/M metagenome (GOLD analysis project Ga0302185, IMG submission 200231) | Peat permafrost microbial communities from Stordalen Mire near Abisko, Sweden - II_Bog_E1_2 | ecosystem: Environmental > Terrestrial > Soil > Wetlands > Peat | place: Sweden: Abisko... | reverse complement strand
GTTTCGCGCAGCAGGCTATGGTTCAAAGGCAAGCACTATGAGCACTGGGCAGGGCAGGACCTCACCGCCGAGCTCGCGGATGCCCCGCACGACGAATGGGTGTTTGAGCATTTTGATGCGATAGGGCGGCTTGCTTAATGTGGAAGTCGGAATGTCGAATGCGGAATGAAAACACTTAATCATTCCGCATTCGAACTTTCGCATTCCGCATTTATTTAACTGATTTCAAACTTCGTCAAACCCACAAACTCCTGCACACGTGCCGCTACTTCCTTTTGCGACAAATTCCTGATCTTTTCCGTACCGAATTTCTCCACACAGAACGAGGCCAGGGCTGAGCCGAAGATGATGGCATTCTTCATATTCTGAAAATTTACCGAACCTACTTTGGCCATATAGCCCACAAAACCACCCGCAAAAGTGTCGCCGGCGCCGGTGGGGTCAAAAACTTCTTCCAGCGGCAGGGCAGGGGCCGAAAATATTTTACCCTCGCCAAACAGCAGGGCGCCGTGCTCGCCTTTTTTTATCACCAGGTATTTGGGGCCCATGGTGAGTATTTTATTGGCGGCTTTCACCAGCGAATATTCGCCGCTTAACTGCCGCGCTTCAGCATCGTTGATCGTCAGCACATCCACCATTTTCAGGGTATTTAGCAGTTCGTCCAGCGCAATGTCCATCCAGAAGTTCATCGTATCCATCACGATCAGCTTTGGGCGTTTTTTAAGCCTGTTGATCACCGTTTGCTGCACCTGCGGCTGCAGGTTGCCCAGCAGCAGGTATTCGCAGTCCTGGTAGCTGTCAGGGATGATGGGATCGAAATCCGCCAGCACATTCAGCTCGGTAACCAGCGTATCGCGGCTGTTCATATCGTTATGGTATTTGCCCGCCCAAAAAAAAGATTTTTCGCCTTTCTTCACCTGCAAACCCTCGGTGCTAATGTGGTGGTTATTAAAATCTTTGATCTCGCTTTCCGGGAAATCATCGCCCACCACGGCAACAATCTTCACCTTATTATAAAAATACGAAGCCGCCAGGCTGGCATACGTAGCCGCGCCGCCCACAATTTTATCCGTTTTGCCAAAAGGGGTTTCAATGGCATCAAAAGCTACAGTACCAATAACTAATAAACTCATCCAGTATAATTTACAAAAATATTTGCGCAAATATTGGAAAATTAAGGCGGAAATCATACTTTTGCACTCCCCAACCGGAAAAATACATTCCTGACTCGGCTGGTAAGAGTCCCGCACGTGCGGGATTAATCAGAGGCTGAGAAAGGAATAAGGAGGAATAACATTCCTGAGTAGCTCAGCCGGTTAGAGCATCTGACTGTTAATCAGAGGGTCGCTGGTTCGAGCCCAGCCTCAGGAGCAGAGCCCCGTCCCCAATAAAGTTGGGCACGGGGCTTTTTTGTTTACAAGATTTTCGATGTCTACCAATCAACCCTTATCATCATACTCCCCCTGCAACGCGTATTTCCCAAATGTGACCATCCTGTTTTCTTTCAGATAAAAAAGCCCTATTACCCAAAGCAAGACTTAAAATTGCTGCAAATAGCTCACCTTAAATATCAAGTGATCCTCGGTTTGGGCTATTAAGGGCGGCGTAGTCAGTTCGCTGTTCACACCCCGGTTATAAATAAAGTACACATAGCTGAGCGGCGAAAACTCCCAGGACAGCCGCAGGTTATAACTGTTGGAGTTGTTGACCTCGTTTTTTTGATAGATGCCGGTTAGCTGCAGCCGTGGGTTAAGCGCAAAACGCGCCTGCAAAATGTACAGGTTAATTGCTTTATAAGTATTGTCAATCCCTACACCCTGGAAATGGTTTCGGTTAAATTCACCCTGGAAAGACACGTACGGAACGGGTGCAAACTGTAATTTGTAGTCGCCCATAATCAAATTGCCGCTAAAATAAGTGCCGACTGAATAAACCATCTGGAAGTTCAGCAATTTGGAGGGATCGGTTTGAAAGTAAATTTGCTGGTTAAAATATTTATAGTCGCCAGGTGCGATATTGACATTCAGCGGCGAAAAGGTGGTGGTAAGGTGCTGCCAAACGGATTCGAAGCCGTACCCAAACGAGCCGCCATCCTTAAAGTTGAACCACACTGGGAATACAGGCAGATCAGCCTCCGAGAATTTGCCGGTTGACGCGGTGTAATACAACTCCGGCAGTATACCTGGCGAATAGGCCAGCAGGAAGCTTTTAAACGGCAGTAGATTGCCCCTGTAGAAATAGTTGATACCAGGCGTGGTCGCGATCACGTCGGTCCGCGAGATGAAGCCCATTTGCGGGTCGAAGTTTTTGGTAAAGACGGATTCAGTCCACCAAATCTCGTGGCTATTGGTATTGTTAAAATATTGCACAATACCGCCGAAGCCTTTTTGCCCGGTATTGGTAGTTGTCGATTGGGTAAAAATGGCATTTATAGAATTGGATTCCCCCATCCTGAAAAAGCCATCCACCGTCGATTCAATATTCGCCGCGCCCGGCTGTTCTTTCAGCGTTACCAGCCCGCCGACGCGGTCCTGGCTGCCCAGGTTTTCGGAGAACCTGCCCACAAAGAAGTTGGTCGCTGGCCCGCCGTCATAGCCTTGCTGCCTTATAACCATAGCGCCGTAATTCATCGTTGCCGAGCGGTAAACAAACCTTCCACCGCCAACAATGGGAATGGGGTTGCCGCTGGTATCCAGCCCAATGGTGCGGCTGTTAAATGGCTGGTAATGCATCGATCCGCCGGCCTCATCGCCATTCAACTGCACTTGCACACCGAAGAGCGAGGCGTTCTCCAAAAAGAATTGCCGCTTTTCGGGGAAGAACACATTAAAACGGGTAGTGTTATTTACTTCCTGGTCAACGTCCGCCTGGGCGAAGTCGGTATTGGCGGTTAGGTCGAGCACCGAATTTGGGGTAACGGTCCATTTCAGGTCGCCGCCGTATTTAAGTGCCTGGGTATGCGGCGGCTCGGTATTGCCAAAATTGGTATAATGATCGTCGGAAGCGAGGATATAGGGGTCGACGGTAATATTTGTCGCGTTTGGCGGGGGCTGCAGGTTGGTGAGTACGCCTGCATAATTCATGTGCGTTGCCGAAAAAATACGCGGAAAGGGTGAAAATGCGCTGATCTCGTTCGAAAACCGGCGGTTGCGGTACATATTGAACCCCCAGCTTTGCACCGTGTCTTTAGTTTTGGGGTAGCGCAGGGTTTTCCATGGGATAGCCATCTCGGCCACCCATCCCGAATCGCTGCGCGTGGTGCGCACGCTCCATATGCCATCCCAGTCGATGTCATAATACAAATCATCGAAAGAAAGCAGGTCACGCTCCACGCCATAAGCGTTCGTTGCAAATACTATGGCGTTGCGCTGGTCGTTAAAGGTATCGAAGGCCAGGTTCACCAGGTCATGGCGCGTATAGTCAAAGTCCCTCGCAAAGTCCGTTGCCATGATCGCCTTTTTACCTTTCGGATCTTTGCAAATGATGCCGAAATACAGGTATTTCTGGTTGTACAGCACCTTTACAATGGTGACAAATTGCGATGGCTTGCCCTGGTAGGGCTCAACTTGTATAAAATCCGAAGCGCCTGGGGTAAGCGCCCATTGAGGTTCATCCAGTACGCCGTCTATCTTAAGGTTCCCGTTCATCTTTATGGCTTTTAATTCGCGGCGGCGCGGGTTGGGTTTAAAAACTACGGCATCCTGTCCGAAAGCATACGCAGCCAGCAATAATAAAATAAGGGTACAGCGTATCTTCATCAGCAGAATAAAGTGGGGGAGATGATTGGGGCAATGTCATCGGCGGCAAATTACGAAATCGTTTTTAATATTATTACTGAAGCGGAAATAGTATTATTCATATTTTGCCCTGGCTTGGTCTAAGGCAGATTCCGGTTTGCGCCTAAAACCTTTGCCAAATGCCCTGGAAACCAATAATCGCTACCTGTGCCACTGTACCACCCGGCACCCCCGAATACTCCTGGCACACTAATTTTTTCGGCAAATCGCTTGCTTTTGCAAAGAATTTTCTGTGTTGTTTTTTTGTTTAATTGCTCCGCTTTTTTACACTACACCGATCCCGATCAGCAGCCATTGACACTCATTTAATTAAAACAATTGGTTGAAAAATTTGTTTGATAGTTAAGGAATACAATACATCGGAATAAAAAACCAACAGCTATTATTTGCATTCTCCGGGAAGCTGTTCATCTTTTCCATGTGATTATCGCGTAACACGTACTAAGTTTGAGCTTAACAGCTTTGTGTTCTCTTGAAAATTCATTGACAATTTAATATAAAGCAAAATGACAACGGAAACAACCAAAACAGCCGATCTCGTAGCGGCATTCACCGCCGCATTTACATCTGACAATATCGAAAACTGGAGAAAGCTTCTTTCACCAGACGGAGAGTGGAAAATAATGGCAACCGGAGAAACATTCCGGGGGCTTGATAAAATGACGGAACTGGCCAATCGCTCTGTTGCCGCGCGAAAGCATAGCGGGGAGTTGGGTATCAAACCGATAAACGTTTTTACCAATGAGGAGGGTACAAAACTCTGTTGGGAATATGTGCACACCGGGATAGTTACCGAAAATTGGCCGTCAACATCAGCACAAAAACCAACACCGGGTACAAAATTCGAGTTGCCAATTATGCTGATGTGCGAAGTCAAAAATGATTTGCTTATCCAGGTGAGGGAATATTTCGATTTATTGACGCTCCTTGAACCGGGTAAGCCGCATCACCTCTATTCTTAATCATTTCTTTAATTTATAGAATTTAAAAGCTGAAACAAGATGGAAACAGAAACTTTAGATTTCAAAAAATCAACTGCCGTCAAAACTAAAGAAGGATTTAAAATAGGTTACTATACTATTCATCCTGATGTAAGTCTCAATTATCAAATGAACCGTTTCTCCGACGGCTCAGAACAGATGCTCGATGAAATGACGGAAGTGACGCCCCTTATTCACAATTACGCCGATTATACTCGTGAATTTTTGGCGCTTTCCGAAAAAGCGTACGCACAAAACCGCTTGTTGCATGCTGCATGTTATCTGCGTTCGGCTGAATTTTTTATGTTTCCCGACGACGGCAGGAAGAATGCAAGCCGCCTTCGTTACATACAATGGATGAAGGAATATTACCAAATACAGGATATGCAGCATTTCAACATTCCCTTTGAAAATATAACCATGAGTGCATATAGGTTCACGCCGGAATCGCCCATAGGGACTATTGTTTTCTTCGGAGGTTTCGACAGTTATATCGAGGAGCTGTTTGGGCATCAGCTATATTTTTTTGAACATGGTTTTGATATCATCACGTTTGAAGGCCCCGGGCAGGGAGCCACGTTGGAAGAAGGCCATTTGCCTATGACCCATGAGTGGCATAAGCCCTGCAAAGCTGTTTTGGATTATTTCAAGCTGGATGATGTTACACTTTTAGGATATTCACTTGGTGGCTGTCTTGCAATTAGGGCTGCCGCGTTTGAATCGAGAGTAAGCAGGGTAATTTGTGACGATATAGTTTCGGATTTTCGGGCGTTCCCCTATAAAACAATGGAACCTGTTGCACAAACTATTGTTTCAACCTTAATGAAGTTGGGCGCATCTCCTATGCTCAATGGCATTATTCGCCAAAAAATGAAAAAAAGCCTGGCAATTGAGTGGGGCGTTACACAGGGGATGCATACGTTGGGCGCAAACAGCCCCTACGGATTTTTTAACAAAACAGGCGCCTTTGAAACCCGCAGCGTCTCGCACCTGGTAAAACAGGATGTTTTACTATTTGCAGGGAGCAAAGACCATTACGTTCCACTCGACCAGTTTTACAGCCAGATCCAAACGCTTAAAAATCCGCGCTCGCTGACTGCCCGGTTATTCACCGAAAAAGAACAGGCGCAAAATCACTGCCAGGTGGGCAATGTTGAACTCAGCCTGCAAGTAATTATTGGATGGATAACTGGTCTGCAGGGGCGGGATACCAAATTGAAAAGGCAAATTGGTGCAGACCCGAAATTATTTGCCCCGAAAGCTGAGCCTGTGACAAGCCTTTAAATGAAAAAGCGCACTGATGACAAAGCGCCCGTTGAACGGCTTTCAGCTTTTAGCGATAATATAATAGCTTTTGCACTCACATTGCTTGCATTGAATTTGATACCTGCCAAGAAAGACCTAAACAGTGTACTGACATTTACTGATCTTACAAGTTTATTTCATCCATTTGAGGCATTTGTATTGTCATTTATTGTTGTAGGCACGCTGTGGAGTATTTACCATGAGCTTTTCGATTTCATCATTAAAATTGATCAAACCATTACATCAGCAAACGTGGTGTTGCTTTTTTTCATTGTCATTGTTCCATTTTCTGCTGCACTGGTAAGCAGTTATTTCGGGCAGACCGTAAGTACTTTCGTTTATTCGGTAAATGCCCTGATGCTGGCGCTATGCCTCAACTACATAGTGGTTTACCTGCAACGACATCCGCAATATCTGCATGAAGACATAGACAAGGAAAAAATGAAAACTTTTAGAATTTCATGCAATGTCGGGGTAATAAATGGTGTAATTGCGATAGCGGTTTCATTTTTCTTTCCGCTTTTTTCATTTATTATTTTACTGGCCAGGCCACTAACTAATTTTTTTGTAAAAATGTTTTACAAGCTAAAGTAATGCGCTATTTTATTTAGCGCAACAATACGCTTTATAGCAACACGGAACTTGGCCTTCAAACAATTATTGGATGTAAGGCACGCATAACGTAACGAAACAAAGAACGCGGACATTTATAAGATTTTTGTCCGCTCAATTGTGCATCACGATTTATTTGCCCCTGATTCAGAACCATATAAAAAACTGCCATGATTGAAGATTACCCGAATTCCATCGCATCGGAGGGCAGGTCGCCTCTAAAATTCTTCCTGCTGGTTTTCGCGCTGACTATTCCGTTCTACCTGGCCGGTATTTTGATGACTTTCCAACTATTGCCGGGTGTCCCTGTAAGTGGTCTTGCGGTCTTGTGCCCGGTGGGGGCGGCGTTGATTCTCGTCTGCCGCCGGAACGGCTTCGCGGGTGTGACTGTGTTTCTGAAACGGTCCTTCGACTTCAAGCGAATCAAAGTAAAGATCTGGTACATACCGCTCATTCTTCTGATGCCTTGCATTATGGTCACGTCATACCTCGTGATGCGCCTGATGGGGGTTTCACTTCCAACCCCGCAGTTTTCGGTTGTAAAAACACTTATTTTATTTGCTGTGTTCATTATCCCGGCCCTGTGTGAAGAACTGGGTTGGTCGGGATACGCCATAGATCCCTTGCAGGACCGATTTGGCGCACTGCGGGCCAGCATTCTTGTCGGGGCGGTATGGGCAATCTGGCATTTTATTCCATTATTGGAAGTCCACCGATCATGGGTGTTTATCGCCTGGTGGTCCCTCGGCACAGTGGCATCCCGGATTATAATCGTCTGGCTCTACAACAACACAGGCAGGAGCGTTTTTGTGGCAGCCATCTTCCATGCTATGATGAACCTGACATGGCAACTGTTTCCAGTCAACGGTTCTTACTTTGATCCGCGTGTGACGGGTTTGATCACATTGGGCGTAGCGATAGTTGTGGTTATTGTTTGGGGGCCGCAAACGTTATCCCGGGCTGCTCGATCTCGATGACTTCGAATGATGTAGTCTGCGATTACACTACTAAAAGCAATCTGAGTCATCCCGCCGGTTCCGATGGGACGATTGAACCAGCCAGGTTAAGGGGACAATTGCCTCGCCGAGGCCTATCATTCCTTTTCCACCAGTAACCGCTCACAAACAACGTTACTCAGCGTTTCCGAAGGCCTTTTGCCATAGCTCACTACCATCGACCTATCGAACGACTCGATGGAGTTGATCTTTATTTTCAGGCCCAGCCTCATTTCACGACTATTCAAAAATTTTAAAAACTCGGATGAGGTGTTTATTACTGCCGAAAGTTTCACCGTTTCCCCGGCCTTACATTCCGAAAGTTTACTGTAAGTTAGCCATACCACTTTGCCCGTTTTATCGGGTATTGGCGATCCGTGCGGGTCAACGGTCGGGAAACCAAGCAGCTCATCCATCTTTTCAAAAAATCCAACCGACTGGATGTGCTCTACCTGTTCGGCTATTTCATGCACTTCTTCCCAGCCAAACCCCATCTTTTCAACTAAAAACATTTCAGTTAGCCTGTGTTTCCTGATGATTAATCCTGCTTCCTTTTTACCCTTTTCGGTTAGCCTTAACGGTTTATAGCTCTCATAATGAACTAGTTCCTTTTCAGCCAATCTTTTCATCATACTGGTAACTGTCGACATTTTTATTGCCAGTCGTTTGGAAAGGTCATTCACATTTACCTCCCCCGTCTCACTGGATAGATTGAACAATTCCTTCAGATAATTTTCTTCAGTTAAGGAGATCATACCCCAAAAGTACATAAATCTTTTATTTGATATAAATCGATATTTTTATTCTAAAATACTTTTGTTTGATTAATCTAACTTTATAGTTTTGCCGATGTAAAAATATCTTACTATGCAAACCAGACAATACCTCTTTATATTTCTTTTGTTATTCTCCGCGCCTTATCTAAAGGCGCAGTCGTTAAGTGGTAATGTTACCGATTCCGTAAGCCATCAGCCGATACAGGGTGTTACAGTTTATTTTCCTGTGCTTAAAGTGAGTGCCACTACAGATATAAAAGGAAATTTTAAAATAGCTCCCGTACCAAAAGGCGCCTACCAGGTAAAGCTAAAAGTGCTGGGCTACAATACTTTAACAAAACAAATCACTATAAATGGCGATGTAACGCTTGATTTTGCGCTTTCCGTTTCTTCCGCTTCATTAAAAGAAGTGATCATTACCGCGCTCGGCATTTCAACCATCGTACGGCGTGCGCCGGTACCTGTAACAGTGGTTTCGCATGAGGCCTTTTTGCAGCAAGCTTCAACCAATGTGATCGATGCAATAGCAAAACTACCCGGTATTACGGCAATTACCACCGGCCCGGGGGTTTCCAAACCTGAAATAAACGGACTGGGCTATAACCGTGTATTAACCGTTATGGACGGTGAAAGACAGGAAGAGTTCCAATGGGGGGATGAACACGGCGTGCTGATTGATCCAAATGCGGTTTATGATGCTGAGATTATCAGGGGCGCGGCCTCCCTGCAATACGGCGCCAACGCCGAAGCCGGCGTGGTAAGCCTCAAATCGCAGCCCTTCAGGCCAATGGGAACAATAGACGGCAGCGTTCAGTCGGAGTATCAAACCAATAATGGGTTAATTGGCAATACGGTGGATATTGGCGGAAATAACAACGGTTTTGTATGGGATTTTAGGGCAAGCTACGAGGAAGCCCATTGTTACCAGGACCCGCATGATGGCTATGTTTGGGGGACCGCCTTCTTCCAGGGAAATGTAAGGGCTGTAATCGGATTGAACAAAAAATGGGGTTATACCCGTTTAACGTTAAGTACGCTTCACAAGCAGATTGAAATTCCTGATGGTAACCGCGACAGCACCACCGGACAATTTGAGTTCGATGTGCCATTGGGCGCGCAGTTTGCAAATGGAAAGTACGTGCCCGGAACCGGGCAGGTGTTCCCAACCAAAGCCAATTTTTTATCTTACAATCCTGACATAACGAGTTACCAGGTTTTAAATCATGATGAAATTTGGTGGCAAAACAGGATTAATGTGGGCGAGGGAAGGATCGGCGCGGATATTGGTTATACAGCGAGTGTGCGTCATGAAATAGATACTGGAACTGTTGCCGAGGAAAATATGTTTGTGCACGATATCCCGTACTCCATTAAATACCAGGTAGAAGGTACTGATTCGGGCCTCAAGTTCACTACCGGCTTTAACGGCATGTATGAATTTATGAACAATGGCGCGGAACCTCCTTCGCCCTACATCGGTATTTTTGAGATACCCGACTACCATATCTTCGATATAGGCGGGTACGGCATCCTGGAAAAGGATTATAAAAACCTTACCCTGAGCGGCGGGTTGCGCTATGATTTAAGAAGTATAACCGGGCAGCCAATGTACCTGGCTAATTATTTTACCCCGAACCAGCAAGAAGTGCCGGCGGGGACACCGGGCGCCTATTCCCAGTTCCCTGCCGTTAGCCAAAGGTACACCGGGTTTTCGGGAAGTATAGGCGCGACGTATCAACTACCGGATCATAACTACGTAAAGTTAAACATAGCAAAAAGTTACCGCGCCCCTGCCATAAATGAGTTAACAAGTAATGAGCTAAATCCCGGTGCATTTGCCTATGAATTAGGGGATATTAACCTTAAAGCTGAACAAGGGTATGAAATAGACGCCGCCTGGGGAAATAATGGCAAAGATGTAAACTTTGAAGCGGACGGGTTTTACAACCATATCAGCAACTTTATATTTTCAGACAGGCTCGCCGCTAAAAATGGGGCGGATTCTATTCTATTGGGGAAACCCATTTACAAATACGGGGCCAATACTGCTGTTATTGCAGGGGTCACCTGGTACCTGAACATACATCCCGCTGATGCAAAATGGTTTGAATTAGACAATGGGTTTTCTTATATCTATACTTTTCTTCCGGGGAAAACTGATTCAACCCAGCGCTTACCCTGGACACCGGCTCCCCGGCTGACATCGGAGCTTAAGTTTAAACTAACAGACCGGCCTAATTCAGTTCTTAACAGGACATTCTTTAAGCTGGGATTGGAGCATGACTGGGCGCAAAATGACATTTACAGCGCCCAATATACCGAACTGCCTTCCTATAATTACACTTTATTTAATGCGGGCATAGGGACGAATTTTGTAAGCAGAAAAACCAAACGGGTAGTATGTTCGCTCTTTATTAATTGCACAAACCTGATGAATATTGCCTATGTTGACCATACATCTCGCACACAGTATTTTTGGGCATACAACGGCGCTAATGACCCAACAAACTTTGGCCGCGTACCTGCTGTGGTAACGCAACAAAGCGAAGGAATTTACAACATGGGCAGAAACATAGGCTTTAAATTGATTATCCCTTTTAATATTGCCGAAAATAAAACCAATGTAGCAGGCGAAGGCGGCGATACGCATAATTAGGTTAAAAAGCATGGCAGGGAGAGAGACAGCCTATTCTCCTCGCCTTGCCGGTATTCAAATTAATTTATTCCCGCTGATCGCATCTATTAAATGCAATAAAGTTGCAATAATAAAAACATTTCCCTATTTTGGACGCCGCAACCTCATCCCAGTGATTTGGATTTCCTCGCAATCCCGCCATAGGTCCAGTGGTGAACCGGTGACAATTATTTCGGCCAATCATCCAGCGGTGGCCTCAAAATATTTATTTTCAAATTTCTCATTTCAACCCGGCACACCGCCCAAAATTGCAGCCCGGGGACGATGCATAAACAGGACATCTAACTGGCATTTCCACTCGAATATTTCTTATTTGGAAATAATTTATCTTAGAAATCACGAAAAGTGATTTTGTGGAATGAGAATTGTATTGGGTGCCCACACATAAAAACCATTAAAATCTACTGATATGGCAACACAATCGAAAAAAGCGGCAACCGCAGCAAACCGCACTTCTGAAGCAGAAGGTGCGTTGAAAGAATTGTTTATTGACGAAATGAAAGACATTTATTGGGCAGAACAGCATTTGGTAAAGGCCTTGCCCAAAATGATCAAGGGCGCCACTTCCGACGAGTTGAAAAAGACAATCACCGATCACCTGGAGCAAACTAAAAACCACGTATCGCGGTTGGAAAGCGCTTTTGAATCCGTTGGCGAAAAAGCAAAAGCTATTAAATGCCTGGCCATGGAAGGCTTACTGAAGGAAGCGGAGGAGCTGTTGTCGGAAACCGACAAGGGCACTGAAGTGCGCGATGTCGCGATTATTTCCGCCGCACAAAAAGTGGAACATTATGAGATCGCAACCTATGGTACGCTGAAATCGCTGGCAACAACTTTGGGTTACAACGAGGCCACCGACCTGTTCGACCAAACGCTGGCCGAAGAGAAGAAAGCAGACTCCTTATTAACCGAAGTGGCTGAAAATTATGTGAACGAAGCCGCAATGGCCGAATAAGACGGGCACCTGTTAGTTAGTCAGGTAATATTTACTAACCAATTTAACCGGCAAAGGCGGGGCTTCCAGGGAAATCCCGCCTTTTGCAAAATAAGTCAAGGGTCTGGGATACAGCACCGGCATGTAATCAATTAAAGCAGTCGATGATCTTAATTGCGCCAAAAGCCCCGCCGCCCCGCAGTACCAATGTTTTGTTGGTATCAATACTTACCATAGGGTTTCGGCGTTTGTCGTCCACAGCCATAAAAATGTTAAACCCTTCGCTTACAACATGCCAGTTTGCGGGCGCTTTTATCCTTATCTCGCCAAAAAGTTGCGTGCAGTTCAATACAACCGCCCCGTTTATGTCGGCATTACAAAAATCAACTGTTGTTCGGCCAAAAACATTCGTCAGGCTGCCAAATTTGAAGTCTTTCGACAAAACATATTTTTTTACTTCACCAAACACGGCGGTGGTTTCTATGTAGTTATCATTCATGGCGCTTTATATTTTAAGTTTACCCAAATTTATAAGCAACCGCAGTATATTGGCGGGATAAAATGGCGAAACGGGCAAAGATGTCGGTAAACAGCGGTACGGTGACGGTAAAGGGCATAGTAGGTTGGCAAAATAACGCCATCGTCACTCCGCTATCCTTTTCAGGTCTTTCAGCCCCCAGTCCTGTAAAATGCTGATCACAGGCATTAACGACAGGCCATATTCGGTCATTTTATACTCTACCCGTGGGGGAATCTCAGCGAAAATGGTTCGTTCAATAATGCTGTCCTCTTCTAATTCCCTTAACTGGGTAACCAGCATCTGTTTGCTGATAAGCGGCATTGCCTTTTTCAGCTTGCTGAAACGGTTACAATTCCTGCTGACGGCATAAATGATCAGGATCTTCCATTTTCCGCCAATCAGGTTCATGCAATGCGTAACCGGGCAATTATATGGGTTAAAAGTTCTGTTTTTCCGCGTATTTTCCATTAGTCTGAAATTTCATACTAGTTATAATAAAATTGACTACTTGTGTTTATTAGCCAAAGTTAACAACTTTACCAGGTAAAATTTAAAGACCAAAAACAATGACAGCAGAACAAGTTAAACAGTTAAGTGTGGGCGAATGGGTGAGTATTGCCCCCGAAGTGCGGCCCGGCATTAGCAAAAATGCAGACGGCAGTATGAAGCCTTTTTATTTGGTGCGGACTTTTACCTATTCGGCGGATGGAAAATTTATGCTTCAAATGATCAACTCGGCTGATGCTTATGGTAAAATACCCGTAATGAAAATTGTTTTGAAAGGTCGCACCGTTTGGCAAGGCGAACATCCCATTGCTGCCGGCGCTCAAAAAATAGATTACATAGCCGACGAAGCTTATGAGATCACCCCGCTGATACAGGGTTTTGCCGACGTGCTGAACCAGGCGGCCGCCAAAGGTTTTGATAAATGGGAGGTAAATGCCAGGCAAGATATTTTAGGCAAGGCATTCCCCCCATTTGGCCTTTCGGAAGGACAGATCTACGGCGAGTTCGATTTGATTTATATTTTAAACGATATGATGTTCTGGGGCGCCAAACATGTGGATGGGCGCAGTTTTGACAAAGTAGAAAATCGCCCGGATAATTTGCAAATCCCTTTGATCAGGAAATGACAGTTGAAAGAATTGAGCGGGATCCGCCTTTATCTTACCACCAATTCAAGCGCCTTGTGGCTGTAACACGACGCTTGAGCCGGTCGGAGTTATCTTTTTAATAATCATTTGTGTTTCAAAGTTTGCCCAGCGCCGCCTTTGCCAGCGAATCCATAACCGCATAGCCTTTTTTGTTAGGATGCACGCCGTCTATTGCATAGTCCTTTTTAAAACCCTTCTGGTCGTCAACCAGCGACGAATAATAGTCGATATAAGTCAGGTGCTTCCTTTTTGCATAAGCTTTTATCCAGGCGTTCAGGGCGATAATGCTGTCCGCCGGCTGCACGGCAGGTTTCCAGCCGAATTTAATGGCCGGTAAAACCGAGCAAAGCACCATTTTAATGTGATTGGCCTGCGCAAGTTCCGTCATAGATTGGATGTTATCCTCCACCATTTCCAGCGTTGAAGGGCCTGTATTGCCGGCGATATCATTTGTGCCGCACAACAGTACAACCACTTTTGGTTTCAGGGCGATCACGTCCTGCCTGAAGCGCAGCTGCATTTGTGGCGACGTTTGACCGCTGATGCCACGGTCGATATAGCCGTTTTGGGCAAAAAAATCGGGCCATTGCATGATCCAGAAATCGGTAATGGAATCGCCCATATAAACGGCGTTGACGACTTGTGCCGAGTCCAGCACTTTTTTGTTGGCAGCCTGGTAGCGTTTCAGGTTGGGCCAGTCCTGCGCGCTTACTTTTATTGCGCTGATCAATAGCAATAGCAAGATAGTCTTTTTCATACTGAAATTTTTAGCCGGTTTGATCAGCTAAGGTACATTCTTATTCGTTTCCGGCCAGCTCGTCCTCAATACCTTTCTTCATGGCCGGGTCGTCCCATTCCGCCGCCCCCATGTGGCCGGCGTCGCTGTTTAACACCACTAAGGTGGCGGGCAATAATTTCGAAAACGCCATGGCCGGCTGCGGATTGCAAAGATGGTCCTGTTCCTCCACAATAATGGTCATTTTTGCTTTAACATGTTTAGCGGCTTCAGCTAACGAACCGTTATACGGTTTGGCAATATCGTGACCGATCAGCGCTTTCAGCTGGTAATAGGTATCGTTCCAGTCGTGTACCTTGGCCGCCTCGGTGTATTTCATATAAGCCTCCGCAGCGCTTCTCGACATGGATTTAATAATATTCGTTGGCGTGGTGGCATACAACTGGGTAAACATTGTACCGGTAGCAATAATGGGGTTAACCTTGTAACGGCCATTGTGAAAAGCCGTATCCGTTTCAATTATCCTGCGCATAATATTGTATTCCACCAGGTCGAAGCTGCTGGGCTGCGGTGTGCCTACGATTGGGATCAGGTGGCTCATATAATCGGGGTAGCTAACGCCCCATTGAAAAGTTTGATACCCGCCCATCGAGATGCCCATCACCGCATGCAGGTGGTTGATGCCGAATTTAGTGGTTAGCAACTGGTACTCGCTTGCCACCATATCGCGGATAGAAAATGACGGAAAATCAGCCCCGTGCTGCTTTACGCTGTTGGATGGCGAGGTGGTAACCCCATCGCCCAGCGCATCAACGATGATTAAAAAAAACTTGGTGGTGTCCACGTCGCGCCAGGGTTTTATTAGCTGCTCGATCATTTTGGACGTACCGCCATACCAGCTCGGGAAAAGGATGCCGTTTGTTTTGGCGGCGTTCAACTGCCCATACGTGCGGTAGCCGACCTGGCAATCGCTGATCACCGCGCCGTTTTCCAGTTTAAAATCGCCTATCGGCGCAAGTTGCTGCCGGTCGGCTTTACTTTGTGCCGAAACGCCCAGGGTACTTAGCAGCAACAATGCGCTTGCCAGGATTGAATTTTTCAATATGCTCATAAAAAGCTTTTTAATTGGTTGTTACAATTTTAATGGTTCGACGCGAAAAAGAAGTACCACTTTGAAAAAAATAAAGTGGCACCTATTTAAAATCAGGCATGATTTGCTTAGCAGCATATAACTTAACAATTCGGGCCCAGTTTTTTATGACGGATTGGGTACTGCCAAAAGCTTGGCAAGCCGCCTATACAACTGTTATCAACGCGTTGGTTTTAGTTTGCTGAAGCCACCCGATTGGCTGCAATTCATACCCCATTTTTTGTGTCCCGAGTTCAAAATCATTGACGCCTTCTTCGGCAACAGCTACCAACAATCCACCGCTGGTTTGCGGATCGGCCAGGATATATTTTTGCGCCCCGGTAACCGGCCCTATCTTGTGCCCATAACTATCCCAGTTGCGCTGGGTGCCGCCGGGGAAACAGTTTTGGTCGAGATAATATTTCAGCGATGCTATAACCGGCACTTTATCAAACTCGATTGTCGCCGATAAGCCGCTGCCTTCGCACATTTCGGCCAGGTGGCCCAACAGGCCAAAGCCGGTTACGTCGGTCATGGCTTTTACATAGGGCATTTTCCCAAACACTTCACCCAGCTTGTTGAGGGTGGTCATGCTTTTTAGGGCGATGGCGGCATCTTCAGGCAGTAAAACGCCCCGTTTTTGCGCAGTGGATAAGATGCCAACCCCGAGGGGCTTGGTTAGGTATAGCCGGCAACCGGCAGTTGCCGTGGAGTTCTGTTTGAGGTTTGCAATATCAACCATGCCGTTAACGGCCAGGCCAAACACCGGTTCGGGACAGTCGATACTATGGCCGCCGGCTAAGGTGATACCTGCTTCGGCACAAACTGCCCGGGCGCCTTCCAATACTTTTTGCGCGGTTTCGGGCGGGAGCTTATCAACCGGCCAGCCCAAAATAGCAATGGCCAATACCGGTTTGCCGCCCATCGCGTACACATCGCTTATAGCATTGGCCGATGCTATCCGTCCGAAATCATAGGCGTCATCAACGATCGGCATAAAAAAGTCGGTAGTAGAAATGAGGGCTGTTCCGTTTCCCAGGTCAAGCACCGCCGCATCATCGCGCTTATCGTTGCCCACTAAAAGCCTTGCATCCGGGCTGTGCGCTATAGGGCTGTGCAAAATTTTGTCGAGTATAGCCGGGCTGATTTTGCAGCCGCATCCCGCGCCGTGCGAATATTGGGTGAGTTTAATTGTTGTAGCTTCCATCAGGTTAGCGCCGGAACGGTGTTTGGTATTGTTTTGCTGAATTTTAAAATTTGTTTGGCGTGACGGGCATCATCGCTGCCGCTCAAATCAAGCGAAAATACACGGTCGGCCGGGCGATTGGATAAGCCTGTTCGGTACGTTTTATCATAGTAAACCAATGCTATGCGGATAAAATCCTCCATCCGGTTTTCCTGTATGGCGATTATCGCATTTTTGGTTTGTTCAGGCCCGAGGCGTTTGCGGATGCGTTCCGTACAGGCTATCAGGAAGTCTCTGTCCAAAACGCCATATTCGCCCGTTAAAAAATCGACACGTGTTTGCAGGCCGACATTGATATTGATCATCGGGGCCTCGCGCATCTGGCCCCAGAAAGGCTTGGGAATAGAAATTTTGCCGATGATAAGGCTTTCATCTTCCAGCCAAATTTCACGTGCAGCATCCATGCTTTTTAATTGATCGGCTAAGTTGTTTTCAAACTGCTCCTGGCTGGGCTGCACCATTTTATTCATGCTGCCATAGGACGAACCCTGGTGTTGGGCCAGGTCTTCCAGGTCGATCATCTGCCCGCCCATTTTTTTAAGGTGGTGCAATATCCTGGTTTTCCCCGATCCGGTCATCCCGCCTAAAAGCATTAGCTGGTATGGTTTTTCAAATTGCCGGTGTACCCAGCTGCGGTATTGCTTATACCCGCCGGTGATAACGTAAACCTCGAAGCCATACAGGTCAAGCGCCCAGGCCATCGCCCCGCTGCGCATGCCGCCCCGCCAGCAATGCACCGCTATTTTTTTGCCCGGTGCAAATACTAATGCATCCCTAATAAAACCCGACCATTTAGGGCCGGCCAGGTCGAACCCTAAAAGGATCGCCGCTTCGCGGCCGGTCTGTTTATAAGTGGTACCTACCATCACCCGTTCCTCATTGCTGAACAAGGGCAGGTTAACAGCGCCGGGAATGTGCCCGTGTTCAAACTCGGCGGGCGTACGCACATCGATCAGCACGATGTCATCGTTCGACTCAAGAAAGTCCTGAATTAAAACCGGCTTTACCATTAAGGGGTAAATATACGACGCTACTATTTATTTTTGTTTATCGTCTTCTGCGACACCCTGCAGCAATGCAAAAGCCCCGCTTGTCTTCGGGTTATTGCGCCAGAAATTTGATTTAGATAGAATAGTCGTGCGGTTCCCGCCAATCATATGTCTTCAAAAGAAATACAAAAAAGATATTTTTTTTCGCCCAAAAATAATTTTTAAATCTAAACGTAATTAATTGTTTATCAGTGTGTTAATTTGCGTAAAACTACGTACGGCTTTTTAAAAAAATCCGTAAAAATACGCATGCCGGTTAATAATATCTCTCCTAATTTTACTAAAGATTAAGCCACCAGGGTGGCAGTAAACTTTATCGCGAATAAGCCCCTATTAATAATTTAAAGAGTTTACGCTTATAAAATTTATATCAGATGATAGACCAGGCTTTGACTTTTTTAAATACCCAATTGGATAATTACCTGCGGGCCAAACTCGATCCTTCCGATTCGAGCCCCTTTATCCAGTTGGCCAATATAGCCTGGAACGATAGCGACACATCTGCTGCAACAGGGGCTAATGCCTCAGCAAGCGCTTTTATAACCCTGGTAAATATTGAAGAAGACCGCATAAGCAAGTCGCCCGACGGCTATATGCGCCAAACCAACAGTAATATCATTTATAAAAACCCAAAAGTATTTTTAAACCTGTACCTGCTTTTTTCGGTGAATTTATCTTCCTACGCCGAATCATTAAAGCGGCTGTCCTATATCATCCAGTTTTTTCAATACCAGAATGTTTTTACAACGCTCAATTCACCGGGCTTACCACCGGGCACCGATAAACTGATCCTCGATCTGAGCACTTTATCCTTCCAGGACATGAATAATTTATGGGGGATACTCGGTTCAAAATATTTGCCTTCGGTGATGTACAAGTTAAGGCTGATCAAGATAAGCGAAGAATTTGTGGAAGGTGATGCGCCTTTAATACACGAGATAGTTATTAATGACCAAAGCTTGCAAACCGTATGATCGATATAAATTTTGACGGCTTATTTTCTATCGAACTGCTGCACAAGTATTTTACCGACCAGTTGTTCCGGTATTTCAGTATTGCGCCTACCGCAAAAACGCTTGCCATACTGAACGGCCGCCGGGTTATTGTCAAAAACTACTATAACAAACTGTACGCCGCCGTACAGTCAAATGCCGGGAAGCCATTTATAGCGATTGACGAAGGTTTGCAAATGACATTTTTCCTGTCGCTTAATGATCCGGTGTTTTTCAACTACACCAATTTGCCGGGGGGCTTTGGGCCATCGGAAATATTCTATTTCACCAACCGCAATAACAATGTAACCAACGGAAAGAGCTTCCTGTCGGCGCCTGTAGCTGCATACAGCAGCGCCGCTTCCTACGCCCCCGGCGACCTGGCTACTGGCGGAACGAATGTGGTTTACCGCGCTATCAGCTCGAACAATTCCGGCAACCAGCATCCTTTAACAGATACCGGTTACTGGGTAGCGATTGACAATAATGCCTATGCCTCTGGCAGCGATGTTTTACAATACTTCCCGTCGGTCTCCACTTATACGTTCAGTACGCCGCAGCCATTGGCAACTATTTCGGTTTTGGGCTATAATAGCGGCACCGGGGACTACTCACTGCCTGTGTTATCAAATATCATCAATTTCAGCAATCCGGTAGCGTCATTTGATCTTGACCTTTCATCTCTGACTGCCGGCAAATATTCATTAAGCGTTAATGGCACGCAACAGTGGATCTATATCAACACCGAAATAGGTATCAACCAACCTTTTGCGGTTATCGATATTTATAACCAGGCGACACCGGCATCCTGCAACCTGGTAAACGCCGGGGGTAGTCTTTTATCGCCCTTATATTCAGTGTATTTTTTAAACCGGGCCACTTTATGGCAATACGTATTGCCAACCGGCGAAACCGGCAGTATAAGCGACAATGCCAGCGCTTACGCATTTGCAACGCTGGCCAATAATATTACTTCAACAACGCCTATCCCTTTAAGTGATGCTTTGCTGAATTTCAAATTGACTATAAATGGCAATCCAATTTCGCCATTACCCTGTGCGGATGCACAAAGGCTTACCAGTTTAACGCAGGGCAGCGATACTTATGCATGTTCACAGATCTACATAAATTATTAAATAAAAAATTAAAACCCAAAAAGTATGTCACAGATAAACGAAAGCACAATTACAACCCCAGGGGTTTATGTAACCGAAATACCCTCGTTCCCGCCGGCAATTGCGCAGGTGGCTACAGCAATTCCGGCATTTGTTGGGTATACGGCAGATGCTACCAACCTGCAGCCAGGCGACCTTAATATGGTGCCCACGCAGCTATCATCACTGGTTGAATACACGTCGTATTTTGGCGGCGCCCCCGACCCGGGCATAACCGAAGTGGATATAGATGCCAATAACAATGTGACGGCCGTTAAACGAAACGCCCTCTATTACATGTACGACAGTATCAGGATGTTTTTTCTTAACGGAGGCGGGTCATGTTACATCGTATCAATAGGCCTCTTCCCGGCTACCCCGGCAATAGCTGATTTTGAAAACGGGCTGGATGCATTGCGGAAATATGACGAACCAACGCTTATCCTGTTTCCGGATGCTGTCCAACTTGGCAGTCCCAATCTGTACACGGTTCAGCAGTATGCTCTGCAGCAATGCGGCGATTTGCAGGACCGTTTTTGTATTTTAGATATGCTGGAAACACCAACCTGGCTGGGTGGTTATGGCGACTTCAGGAATAATGTTGGCGTTAACAACCTCAACTATGGCGCTGCTTACACCCCTTACCTGCAAACAAGCCTGGGCTTAACGGTGACGTACGGCAACCTGCAGGGCAAAGTATACCAGGCTGGCGTACCTATTAACCTTAGTAATTTCACAACAGTAACAGCTGTACAGAACCTGGTTACGGACTACAATAACTTTTTATTGGATAACGCCTATGTCAACTCAAATATTACCGGCGTAAACAAGTTGTTAACAGGCGCGAACCTCGACCTGCAGGAGCAATGGACCTTCCTGGTGAACACTTACCTTGCTACATTTAGTTCACTCCCCTCGCCCACAGACAGCGACTCGGACTATGAGGCGATAGTCTTCTTTATCTACCAGGTAGCACAGCTATTGGATAACTGGGCGGCTAACCTCCATTTTTATACCACTTTGGGCCCAGCAAACGGATTGAAAGCTGACGTTCAAAATTTGATTGCAAACTCCCTGATGGCAGCTATGGGCACTTCGGGGCCAGCGGGAAGCTTATCATTACTGGCGTTAGACCAGGGCGCTGAAACTGAGTTTACCTCCGGATATTATGATGCTACCCGGGCAACTTTTCTGGCGTCGTTTACAGCCACACAATGGGGGACAATTTTTGGCGCCGGCTTGCCAGCGGCCAACACAACCATATACGGGGCTACACCGGCAGCTTCACAAAGGATGCGTGTGCTGCCTAATTTTACCAACTTGTTTGGTCAGTTTAACCAGGCGGTAACACAAATACTTAATTTGACTGCCGTTTACCAGGCAAATTTTGAGCAAAGTTTATTGCAATCGCTTCCGGCATATAAACAAATTGTAAATGCGGTTCAAAACACCACATTGACATTGCCACCAAGCGGAACCATTGCCGGTGTTTATGCAACTGTTGATGCAACCCGTGGTGTGTGGAAAGCGCCTGCAAATGTTAGTTTAACCGGTGTTACCGGCCTCACTTTTAATATCAATGATGCCGACCAGGGTTTATTGAACATCGATCCGATGACGGGAAAATCGATAAATGCTATCAGGGCCTTCACCGGCCAGGGCATATTGGTTTGGGGCGCGCGCACGCTTGACGGAAACAGCAACGATTTCAGGTACGTGTCGGTACGCCGGTTTTTAATAATGGTTGAAGAATCAGTAAAACTGGCAGCCATGCAGTTTGTGTTTGAGCCCAACGATGGTAATACCTGGGTAAGGGTGCGTGCCATGATTGAAAATTACCTGACCAACCTGTGGCGCCAGGGCGCATTGGCTGGTTCAAAACCCGAGCAGTCATTTTATGTGAGTGTAGGGCTTGGACAAACCATGATATTTGACGATATCCTAAATGGTAAAATGATCATCGAGATCGGCCTGGCTCCTGTACGCCCCGCTGAATTTATCATTCTTCGCTTCACTCAAATACAACAAACATCCTAAAACTTATTTTCTAACGATCACCTTAAATTTTAATAAACAACATTATGGCTACTGTAAATTATCCACTACCCAAATTCCACTTCAGTGTTGACTGGGGTGGAACACGTATAGGTTTCACTGATGTAAGCGGCCTGGATATCACCAATGATATCATCGAGTACCGCGACGGCGCCAGCCCCGAATATCATAAAATAAAAATGCCCGGGCAGCGCAAGTTCAGTAACATAACGCTAAAGCGCGGCATTTTTAAATCAGATAATGACTACTATACCTGGTTTAATACCATTAATATGAATACGGTTGACCGCCGCGACATCACGATAAGCCTGCTGGATGAAACCCTTTCGCCGGTTATTGTATGGAAAATTAAAAATGCATGGCCAACAAAAATCACCTCTACCGATCTGAAAGCCGACGGAAATGAGGTGGCAATTGAAACGCTTGAGCTGGCACATGAAGGGCTAACCATACAAAACGACTAAATATGTTCGATTATCCATTTACCGGGTTTCATTTCCTTGTAGTGTTTGAAATATTCCCGCAAGTGCCTAATGACTTCCGTTTCCAGGAAGTTACCGGGCTGAGCGTGAATGTTAACCTGGACACTTACCCGGAGGGAGGAGAAAACCGCTTTGTACATCGTCTTCCGGGCCGGAATACCTATTCCGACCTGGTTTTAAAAAGAGGGTGGCCACTGGTATCGGGGATTACCGCGTGGTGTTTGGACTGTATTGAAAACTTCAACTACCAGCCCACCAACATGCTGATCTCGCTGCTGAACGAAGACCATTTGCCCGTCAATTCATGGTATGTTACCAATGCCATCCCGATAAAGTACGAAATATCCGGTTTAAATGCAGAACAGAGTCAAATTGTCATCGAGTCCATGACCTTGCGCTACGAATATTACAAAACGCTTAATCTGTCGGCGGCTGCATCGGCCGCAATCGGGGCCGTCGCCGGCCTTCTCGGCGGCGGCAGCGCCAGTGCAAGCGCTAGTATTACGGTGGCTTAAATGTTTAGTAATCACCAGGTTTAAAATAGCATTATGCCCGTAGAAATTCGCGAATTACAAATTGTTGCAACCGTGCAGGATTCGGGTAAAGGCCCATCGTCTTCGCATGGCACTGCTGCCCCGCAATCCGGGCAGGATGACATCATTGCCAAATGCGTGGAGCAGGTGCTTGAAATTTTAAAAGAAAAAATTGAACGCTGATGAGTTCCGGACAACTGCTAAAGATGAAGCTGGTAGCTTACGACGATATCAGTTTTTCATCACCATCGGGAGATGAGTACGAGGTATTGATCAACCCCGAATCGTATGCGCTTACCTATGAAACGCAGAAGAGCGATCAGTCTGCACAGGGCTCAAGCGAAAGCATATCATCTTTTAATAAAAGGTCGCCCCAATCACTAACCTTTAAATTTTTATTTGACGGTACAGGGGTGATACAACGGGGTGGCGGGGGGCTTTTATCTGGCCTGGCTGTGCCCGGCTTGCCGGCAAATAAGCCGGATGTGATGGCGGACTACGAGAGCTTTAAAGCCGTAGTATATCAATATGCAAGCGATACGCATCAACCCCGGTTTGTACAGCTGCAATGGGGGCCCTTGCTATACAACTGCCAGTGCTCAAAAATGACCATCACGTTCAAACTGTTCAACCCGGATGGTACGCCATTGCGCGCGGAGGCTGAATGTACATTTACCGGGGTGATCGATGAAGAAAAGCTTGCCGCCATTGAAAACCGGCAATCGCCCGACCTGACGCATGTCAGGACAGTAATCGCCGGGGATACGTTGCCTTTGCTGTGCTACAAGGAATATGGCGACAGTAAATATTATTACCAGATAGCCCAGTTTAACGGGCTTACAGATTTTAAAAACTTAACCGCCGGAACAAAAA
>Ga0302185_10000759_pt1 | contig 24079 bp, 18 predicted proteins | sample II_Bog_E1_1_FD_200231 | JGI IMG/M metagenome (GOLD analysis project Ga0302185, IMG submission 200231) | Peat permafrost microbial communities from Stordalen Mire near Abisko, Sweden - II_Bog_E1_2 | ecosystem: Environmental > Terrestrial > Soil > Wetlands > Peat | place: Sweden: Abisko... | reverse complement strand
CAGTCAAAAGAAGTTCAAAAAGCTCAGATTTACATTTGGTAATTCACTACTAACTTAGTTGCAAACGCTTATCAACGAGGATGACGATGATGAGGATCATAGTGACGCGATACAGCGGAGGATATCGAACTCCATACTATCTCGAAGTAGTAATAGTCTGCCAAGGAACAGCAAAGAAGAGTTGCCCTCTCCCTGATTTCTATAATTTTATTGCTATAGTCGAAATCTCTCACACTATAAAGTCTAGCCTAATAATCAAACAATCAAATGATTTCTTTTCTTATCATAATTTAGTTAACAGCAAGGTATGCCTAAAATAATGTCACAATCAGCTATAAATCACGAGATCAAGGTATCTTCTGAACACGTTCAACCAGTTACTTGAGGTTACCCTTGCTGGCTCTTTACTTTATCCATGTGTGCGTCAACAGACTTTGGGCTGAAGACCTCTCTTCCTCGTTTTTATTGAGGCTGTATCATTCTAAAAGTACCACCTTTTTAAGAAATCGCATATCTCATCTGAAAACTGGTTGGCCGGCAATTCTGGAGGGTAGTCGTTCAATATCTTTTGACTTACTTTGAAGTAGTTGATCTTTCCGCCTGGTGACTCGGAGTAAGGGATAGGGCGACCGGTTGCCAGCTCGTAAAGTATGAGCCCTAGACTCCAAATATCACACTTATAAGTGTAGGATTCCTTGCTGAGAGATAATCTTTATGGGCTCCTGAATAATCTATAGAGTACATATAGGTGACAGTGCCAACAACTGACCTTCCTGTAGAATTTTCAATACATTTGCTGACTCCAAAATCAGTGATCTTTACATCTCCCTTCGAGTTAAGTAGAATATTTTCTGGCTTTATATCTCTATGGATGGAATGTCTTGCGTTATGTATGTACTCCAAGCCTTTGAGTATCTTTATTATATTTGTAACTACCTTAAAAGTGATGGCTGCTAACTCATCCTCAGATAGAGATATCTTCTTGTTAGCGACTAATTGAATCAAGTTACGCAGGGCACCCATGTCCATGTACTCGATTACTTGCTTTACAAGTCCATCGTGAAAGAAACACGTGTAGAATTAGATGAGGTATTAGGAAAATCCTCCTGAGAGGTAGGCCCTCAGATCATTCAGTAACTGCTTGCGATGCTACTGCTGGGTAGCGTTGATACTCTTGACTGCAAAAATGTACTGCTTTCCATTGAGTTCGTAGACTGCCCTCCTCACTTACCCAGCACTGCCTTTCCCTAGCACCTCCATTTCCTTAATAAGTGAATAAGTACCTTAATGAGCTTGGGTTAGATCTGAATGCGGTCAAACTGTTTGGTGGGATCTGACAGCTTGTTGATGCCATGCTGATCAACGACCAGATCGACGTGGGGAAATTTAATCTTTTGCTATTCCCTGAGTGAGAGGGGGGTACAGCACATAGGAAGAGACCATGCAGTCTTCGTTGATCATGATCTCGAAGGTGGAGGGGTACTCCTCTTCTTAATTTTCCATATCGTCGTCGTACATTTATGATTTATATGAAATCATGGCGATAAGTATCTTACAGTGATAATTTCAATGGCTGCGGAAAGATAGTCTATTTTTGAAAAGATTATTAAGCTTTACGATCATCATGGATAAGTATTGTTTCCTTCAATCATACATGCCGTAAATATAAAATGATCTAAATCATGGTTAAACTGGAATTCTGAAGTAGCTCTCATAGTATTTGTTGATGAAAACAAACCATCGATCCTGCAGGGAAGGAGTCATTCGAGGAGTATGATGCACCAGCTAGAATTTCCACCCTGGCAGTCTCAACTCACGCACGTTTATTCTATTGCATACTGTTATCAGGAAGGAACTATCCTGGAAGAGGATATGCAGCACCTTTATATCACCACGACATCCCACCAGCCAGTGAGCCAATTCAAGGAAACTGTCTTCAGTAGGACGATAAACGCCCAGCTTGATTGCCCGGATTTGATGTTTGCGCACCTATGAACGCACACTGCTGTCATAGGTCTCTTAATCTCGAATCAACAAGCATTAAGGAATGCATTTGTAGAAATTAGAGTAGTCGAATCCTCCCTATTTTATGGTGACTGTCATGTAGGGAAACTCCGAACGTTCCTCTTCAATAATTATGTCCTGTTCCGCGCAAGAGGCATACTCTGCTATCTTTTGCTGTACTCTCTCGCGTCTAATTTCAAAGGGAAGCAAAGCTAAATAAAACTTTGAGTTATCGTCCTTCCTGTTGTCTCTGGAACGAGAGCGGGATACAGATCGCCGAGATGATAAGTTGTCCCTTCGACGGCTGCGACTATCGTCATCATCTCTGGATTCAGTCCTCTGCCAAGAGGATTTCTCGATCCTCTGCTCTTTTTTCGGAGTCTACTGCGGCACGAGTGCATCGAGGTATATCTTAAAGGCCTCGGCAAGTTCAATTTCTGATTCTTTTGTTGGTGTATAAAACTTCTTGGTGTTTTTATAAACTGCAATGGCGTCCGAATTCTTTCTAAACCCGACCGCGAAATCATAGAATGAGGTATCGTATGCCTCCATTATCTGTACTATATAGATTGATTGTGGCCCGACTAAAGGCGTGCGAAATCCGCGGTAGATGGAGGTGGCGAAATCTGCGAACTGCAGTTTGGGAATATGGACGCGTCGAAGAATGAAATGATATTTGAATTCAGATAGGGATGTATCAGTATTGATCCACTCGAAACAGTTCTGCATGGCTAAAGTATTACTATCTGGTATTATACTCCCTCCAGTTTAGTGAGTTAAATCATTCTATAAATAATGACTGATATATATTTATTTTAGAATGGGATTTTGGTTCAAAAAATTACATTTAAAACTGAAATAAAATCCTTTTTGTATATCAATAACAACCAAGAGAAGGAGCACGACACAGGATTGACATAATATTGATATCCTTGTCAATATCTAATAACTCGAATATAATGGATAAAAAAACACACATCCGGTAGTTGAACATGGTAAGTGTAAAAATTGCGAAAGAAAATTAAAGGCATCGACGAAGTTGACATCTTCACTCTCTGTCAATCTTCAAAATTATAGAGATACCCTTGATTTGTATTTTATTTGCAGTTAATATCGGATTGATAAATAAAAAGCTGCAATTTAAGTTTTGGGATTTTACCATGCATCAAAATGCTTTGAGGAATCAAAACCCAAACGATTGATCACGAATTTATTTATTTATTATTTTTTACTTTTTATGTTTTATATTTCAATAAGATTGTACTAAAACATCCTTAGTATGGATTTTTTAAAAAAAGGTCCAATTATATTTTTGTTTATGATTCTGCATTTTCCTGAAGATTTAGGCTGAATGTATGAATTTGAAGTCATTGAAGGTGATTTTTGCGCAGACTTGTCAATATATGAGATAAAAATGACGGAGACTTCATTTTATCAAAGAGAAGCCAATTTTATACATCTTACACTCATATATAAAATTGAAAGGAAAATGATATAATTTTGGTATTTATCGATGGACACTAGAATAAAATTTTATATATTTTTGTCTGTTGCAACATGTGAATGGATTGAAGGAGTCTATGAGCAGTTTGCTGGCAGAATATGATCAAATAAATTATAATTTCTTTATTGAACATCCATTTTAGCAAATGTTCTATAAGTCCTTAGAGTAAAATAAGATTAATAATAATTTCTCAATGCAAAACTTCCACTTATTTCTAGTGATGGGACTGCTTGTTTGGTCTTGCTATAGTTTTATTGGCTTTGCTATTGTTGGTCCTTTTACAACATCTGCCTTTAAATGTCTCCCCAAAAGCGGAATAATTAATGATGTACCTTTTGCCATTATTCGGGTTTATCAAAACTCACAATCACCTCCAGGAATAGACCCAAATGCTCTCAAGACATTAACAAATGCACTTACTGCTGGATATGGAATTGACATCTACATGGAAATCTGCCGCGGAATTAATGCGACCTCTCAGATAAATTTAGTCAATACTGAAATCGTGGCCCCAATAGTGACAGTAATGGATAATAATGGAGTATTTGCCTCTGATGCTTATATTTTTATTAAAGTTGAGCCAAGCAGTAATCCAGAATGCTCATGGGAGGGCTATAGCCAATCAGATAACTGTAATTTCTTAAAAGAAGCTGCTGGGGCTGTTGTGAATTGGAATAATGTTTGGACTCCTTGTATATTTTCTACAGCTCGTATTTGGAGACAATTCTTTGGAAGCAGCTGTGATACTTTCGCAACAGATACAAATGCTCCTCTATGGTATGCCAACTACGATAGCACTGGACAAGTCCATTCAGTTTAATCATTTGATGATTTTGTTCCTTTTGGAGGATGGAAAGCTCCTGTAGTTAAGCAAATTTATGGAAATGTGACGGTTCCATTATTGTGCGGTACTAAGGATTGGCATGCTTTTATTGACTACATTTGGAATCCATGATGGTCTGCATCAAATCTAATTAATAAATAAATATTTAGAAATATACTAATGATGATGAGTAGTCTAATTGTAATTGTAAAGCAGCTTTACAATTGATTGAAGGGCGATTAAACATCGTTGAATTTGATGAATTAACATGACTATAACTGGCTATATTGATATAGATCCATGACAAATCTTAAGCAAGATATTGATAAAATATCATGGAGTGGGGAGGGGAACAGGAGCGGGGATGGGAACAGGCACAATTATGGGAGTGCAGCCACAAGACGCTTGGTTGAATACTTCATTGGCGGGGCAAGCTAGCATTGGACATATTATCGGAAGAGGCACACATTGGCAGAGAGTATTGTCGAAGTAGTCTCCAATGATGCAGGCCATATTCTGTACGCATGTATTGAGAACGCACTGGCAGAGAGTAGAGTTGAAGACATCTCCAATAATGCACATAACTGTCTGTACACATGTTTTGGGAACGCATTGACAGAGAGTAGAGTTGAAAATGTCACCAATTATGCAGAGAACAGTTTGAACACAAGGAGTAGGTACACATTTACATAAAGTTATGTTAAAGTAATCTCCAAGTATGCACATCACTGTCTGGACACATAATTTTGGCTGGCAGAGACATGTTGAAGTGTTAAAAACTTGATTTGAGAGGCAGGTCAATGTGTGCGAACATACACACTGGCAGAGACCTGAATTGAAATATTGATTTGCTGAGCATGCCTTAATGAGATTGCAGTGATAGATCAGGGTTACATTTGCATTGACCGCAGTGGGAGGAACAGCGGTCACAGTAACCTGCGAAACTGTCAGGGCAAGGAGGAATGTAAGAGCAATGATGATTTTCATTAGTAGCTATATGAAATTAACAATTAACCATTAATTATAGTACGAAATCACTGGATTTCACTTTCGCCAGTAAGCTGTTTTCAATAATTATTTTTATTAAAAAATCATTGGAATGAAATCGTGTTGGTCTTTCGTGAATTATTTAGCATTGATGGTAAACTTTAGCAAAGATCTATATCGAAGAATTTCATTGAATTTTATTGAGGTTCTTGAATGTTCAATATGATAATGAAATGGAATGCTACTATTGTTGATCATCCCAAATATCGTTAAATTTTTATAAAATATGCTATTTAAATGAGTACTTTTGTGTGCTGGAAAACATCATAACAAATTGAAGGGAAATCCTAAATGTATTCAGTGGAATTCAAGCCAAGCACTCGAATTTAAACAATAAATTCTCTCATAAATTGAATTCAACTTCTACTTATTCAAAAGGAAGTCGATTTTCTTTCATACGATATTAGTGAATATATATTAAATGAGTATGAATATTTGAGTGAAATTAATGCAGATCATGATCAAGGAGTCGATGAATTAGAGCCGGATGGTTTGGTTCCAGGATTAACACAGGAGCAAGTCAAAAGGTTATATTTTTCACCTGTAGGACACCCCGAAGGAGGCGCATCACATGGGGTAGCTTTTTCGCAAATACAAGTGGCAGTGTTGAAAATTTTATTTTTAGGACAAGTTAACCTCACTCCGCATTTGACAACTGCAGGTCACCAGATTAAAATAATATCCAAAAGGACAGGAGTGATAAAGCTGACAGGTGGGAGGCAATGACTAAGCATTAGCAGTGATGAACACAATAATTAGCGATAGAAAAGCAATAGCCTTCATGGCAATATGATTAAAATTGATTTAAAATTACCCGTATTTATAGTGTCGATGTAACCCTTAAAACTGTTACAAATAAACATAATATTTTTTCCCCACAAACATTCATCTATAACTGTTATGGATTACAAATCGATAGTTATTTTAAGGATCATTGATAAAATATTTTAGTTTCATCAATATTATTTATTACTATTGGAAAATAATGGTTTCTTGATCATGGCTAAATTCGATAATCCTAATGGGGATGTAAGAAGGGATATAAATCAATTATCTAATTTTATCGTCAATCAATGATGAAATTTTCAATAATTGTGGTCAAAAAAAGTTACAAAAATAAAGATGTATGAAATCATTTACTCCAACGCACTGTCTCATGAAACGTTTCCCAAGGGCATTTATTTTCGAATTTAATCTGTGAGTAAAATAATTATTTGTATCTTAAAAAATAGGTAAAAATAACCATTCTGAAGGAACCGTAAACTGAAGTTTTAACAAAACAATTAAAAATTTAAAAGAACTATAAACGTTTGAATAGATAAAAGATTATTGGAGAAATATCAACAAAATTATTATTAATGTTCTATTTCAATTAGAGATTTGTATTGTTCTCAATTATTTAAGACTTTCTTATATTTGGATTTAGATAAAGTTACAAATGAAGATTTGCAATATTTTTGATGAGTTAGAAAGTTACGCTCTTTGTCTATGATCTCAGCTCTGGCATGGCCAAGACTCTAGGTCCATTAATCATTCAAAGATAAATTTAGGCTATTTATCACACCTCACTAGGCATATACGGCCGATAGTACTACTTCTTTTTTACAATTTAAAACAATAAACCTCAAGACCCCTCTTTTTGGTATGGGCAATTCATTTAAAAGATTGAACTTGGAGAGACGGAGATACCAAAAGAAGTATTTGAGGACTACCTTCAGGAGTTGACGTTTAAGTATAACAAGGAGACATATGACATTATCAACTGTAACTGCAACACGTTTACTAACTAAGTTGCCGAGTTCCTTTTAGGCAAAGGTACGGATATAAAATATTGGGGGCAATCCAAATTGTTATAAACTCCCTAAGGCTAAAAACTAAAGCCATTCTTTTACTCTTTTTAGGAGAATGCTCGTAAATCTCATCAGAGTAATCATAAATGATTCAACTTCATCAATTAATTGATTTATTATCATATTGTTCTAATTATCATTTAATATGAAAACTCCGGAGGGGAATTTTATCTATTTTAGAAAGGTATCTACGAAAAAAATGCCTTTGATAAATAATGTTTATCCATCAATAACGGGGATGAATTATAAGGATATTTGAATCAAGTGAAGGGAGTGGATTAGGTAATCACTATTTTCTTTTTTTACGGCAAAGTAAGGTCGCTTCAGGCTAGCATTGCTCGGGCAATACTCGCTTTAACTCCCTGCCTCTTCGTTTAACTGGCATTGGAGGCCAAGAAAACTACTTTTAGATCGGCCTATTTTCAACTTCTGTCTGAGTTTACATATGTATTAAGTTATTTGCTTCCGGTATATCTTATTATGATTTACCTGCTTCTTTAAAAGCTTCTACCTTCTGAGCATACTTTTCTGCTAACAATTTCTCTATTTCTAAGGTTTGAAGGCGTTATCTGCTAACGATTACTTTATCTTTGTTGATCGTCTAACGGCATAAGGGGCAAACGACCAAAGTTGACTCTTTGAGGCATACCTCACATAGGAGATGTTGTTGTAAGCATATCATCATTGGTCGGCGGTCATCCAAATGAAAGTTTTGCAAACATACCAAACAATCTTGATCTCTACCTTCACTAAAAACAAATTTTTTAATTTGTTTTCTAGTGAGTTAGGATATCGCTAACCGTTCTTTTATCTACTATAAATCTTTAGTGAGTAACTAGATGACGCAAGTGAGGTTGGTAGTATTCTAAACGACAAGTACATCTTGATGCTCTATTTATTAATGGTACACACTCTTCACTTCATTTTATTTGTCGCAAAGATGGCACAGGTTGAGTTGATTCAGTTCATATTTTTGTAGAAATCGCCCACAATGAAAGCAGAATGAGCTCATGAAGGCAACTATTTGTTCCAGCATTTATTTATGTTTACAGGGTAGCTAAACCTACTCAGTCTTTAAGTCCATCCTTAAAAATTAGTAACGGCAAAGATAACCTCCGCAGTTTATTTAAAAATAAGATTCGTTTGGGTGGCAGAGCCGTTTACAGATAGAGCAGGGATTAAGAGACTTAATAAGTTCTTCACTCACAGCTTCGGCCTCACACGAAAGGCATTGAAAACAGTCAGACTGATGTATTCGACAGTAGACTCGAGCGCGACACCTGTCCGTGTATGGTTTCCGGCATTATCCACACTATTCCTAATTCATCACGATAGCTTAGAAGTATATATAAGACTCTAGCGTGTTTTGAAAATAAAAAAATAGTAGTGACGATAAGAAATAGGCAAAAGGGAAAAAAAAATATATTTCTCGATATGATTGTTTTTGTATTTTTTTATTAATGATATTAAAATAAGTATAATTTTATCTATTTTTTGTTTGAACTTGCTATTAATTAAAAAGTAATAAGAATTAAGTATGATGAATTTTAGGAGGAGGAACGATAGTGAGGGTTAGGAGAGAAAATTTGAAATAGTGTCTTTCTCTCGATCGAAAATTCAGCAAAATGTCAACTTACTTGATCAAGAAACAAAGGTTATATATAATTGTTTGTTCAATGAGCGGGCTAAAGTTGTAAAGTTGGACCAAATTCTTCCTTTCTAGTTGCAGATTGCACCCTTACCCCTTTGCAATAAAAGAATAACAAAAAAGGAAATAAGTAAAATGATGACGATATAGGTTATATATGCTTTGATTGCGCTATTCACAATGGTCTGCTCATATGCAAGGACTGCTTCTGGAATGGTTCACATAAGGGACACCGCTATAGATAGATTAATGAGGATGGGGTCTGCGACTGTGGGCATAAAGCTGTTATGAAATCTTAACATTTTTGCAAAAATCATACAGGAATATAAATTAAGCAAAACATAAGTCAATAAGCCGCAATCAGGTTTGACCGAATCATGGGTCAAATGTTATCCTGGGCACTGCAATTATAAGATGCATATTCAAATCCATTTTTGTCCTTATGGTATCAATTGCTAGGGTCTCGATCCTCGCTGCACTAAAAACGTATTCTAGAGCCCCTCATCGACTATCTGCTGCATCTTAATCAATCATCACTGTACTATATGCAGTTAACAACTTCCTTATTATTTGACAGTCCTTTATAGCCTAGTATTTGCAATCTCTTATAGAAAGTTTCCAAAGATCAACTAAAGAAAAAGATTCTAAACCTCTTTATGGATTTGTTAGTTCTACAAGAATTTAGAGAACAAATGTTGCCAATTTTTCTAAAGATGTACTCTAAAGTATAAGGATTTGAGTCTTCAATATACTCAGATCTTTACTATCAGCTTTTATCAGATTCTTAGCTAGTATAAAAAGTTATGCTAAGCAATTGGATTCCCTTTGTGCCTTATTGGTTGGGATATAACGTTAAAAATTACTATTAACATCTGTTTTATGCAGCCACAACTCTTTCACGGGCAGCAACCTCTGCCTTCCTGAAACCTATAATGCTGAAAGGATATATAGCGTTTCCCTTGCTAGATCTAATACATAGCAAGTGTGAGGAACAAGATTAACATATCATAACTGTCGTGGGCATGCATATTGAGGAAGAGTACAAATATTATAAACTATTGATAGCTATAATAAGTAAGCAAAAGCAGTTTGTTTTGAAAATCATGCTTCGTAATTACTATAGAATGGTACTGATGTACCGTTTCTAAAAAAATAAGATTGTCCTTGCTCCTCAACGAATATTTGTACTGCTTGTCTATAAGTACTTTAACTTCGACATGGAGAAAGTAAATTGGCATTAACTCGCTTAAATTTTAAGGATATCGATAAACCGTTTGTATGAGTTTATAAATCAGTTGGGAGTGACCTTTATCAATTGTTTGGGTGAGTTTGCAGCCAATTTAAACAGAACAACCTATTTCGATAACTATCTGCCGATATACACCAAGGAAGAAAGTCAAGTATTGGTAATTGACTATTTGGGAATCAAAATTATTGCCCTAATGTCAGAAGGATATTTTCAGGCCATCATCACCGAACTATATTAAAAATAAGTTCACAATGCTAATAAATAACTCGCAGATTAATAGTCAAAGGAGATAGTACGAAAGTGGAACAATATCATCAAAATTCTGGTCTAAATTAGCCTCTCTCCGCGAATCGAAATGGTTATACAGAGTTTTATGGGAGTTAAACCGACTTTAGTACAATCCAAAGACATACTGACTCAATTGTTTATAAAAATAGGAGATATGTCTTCAAAAGAGTTGTAAAGTATCAAAAATTTATTTTTTGGAGGAATGCTATAAAAATCTGTGGAGAATCTTTGCCTATCCTCTACGAGCAATAAAAAAATCACGTTTCTATCCGATTTAAGATCTGGGGGTTGCAGTGATTCGCTTTGCACTTAATTTTTCGTAAGTTTACTTAAGACGAATTTGAATAAGGTCGTTACAAACTCATAAGTAAAATTCAACCAGAAGGCATTTACTGAAAAATAGAGGATGATGGTACAATATTTAGTGAGCAGACCCTTCCTATAATCGCTGCTGTTGTAACAACTCTAAACTATTAGTTTAAATTAGAATGATTTTGCAATTTTAATTAAAGAACTTATCTTGCTTACCAGATCACTCGAGACATTTATTGGAGAGCAAAGTTTGAATAGAATCATGGATTAAATCATGAAACAGTGCCTTATCAAAGCAAATGGAGTTTGTATGGAATTGAATATCGAAGGAAGGACAACAACAAAGATCGATATTGATTAAATTCAAAATATGATGGGTAGGCAAGGCAAAGAGGCTTCAATAAAAAAGGAAAATACAAATCCTGAAACTTCGAAAAGGAGAGAGCTCCTCAAACTGAAAAAGGCATCAAAATTGAAACAAATTCAGGTGAATCAATAACGAACTCTTTCCCACTTCGATCAGCCAATTTAAGACAGCACTCAAGATAATTGCCTGATTTGTCGGGAAGGCACAAATAGAAATGAACTCTGCTACATGGGGAAACTAAAAAGCACAAACTTACTGTTTAATATTCTCAATATAGAGGAAGATCATTATATATTCAACAGCTGTCTACACACAGTCCATTATGACTGCTTTATTTAACTCACGAAGAGTAGTGATCCTGTCTTTTGCCCTCTATGCAAAGCTGCTTGCAACACTGTGTTCCCAATGGAGGACAATACTGATGACTGCTTTCTATCCAAGGTAAATCATCAGATGTAAGTGACAATGAGTTTGCTCAAAAAATCTCAGCCAAAATAAATGTACTTCGAAGGACTGAAATATTTTGGTTATTTAATTCTGATCAATATGGAATCAACTATAAATCTAACCTAAAAGCAAATCAAACTCTATAGAAGTATTTTTGGTTTAATAAAAAGCAGTTATAGTATCTTGGAGACATCATATGAGGATGATCACTTTGTTGCCAATCAATCTCCCCTTACTACGATAAGTAAGCATAAATTCGATTATCAAAATTATATCAATTGTATATCCACCATTTTCATTGAAAACATGAAGAGCGAAAAGGTGTAATTATCATCCATAAATGAGGCAGTGAATCAACTAAATGCATTCATGACAGGAGATCAGATATAGTATATGATGAGGGTAACTGATAAAATAATTTCTTCACTTACAAAATGCTCAACTTTAAGAAATTCCCTATAATCATTGCCCAAGCAATAAAGTTTTCTTAATATTTTTAAGTTTCTTAATCCTCCTCAGACCGCCAGAGAGCTGCTAACCCTGCGGGATAAGATGGTTCACGAATGCCAGAAGTCTTTTAAATAGGCTCATATCTGTATTTGTATAGTATGCAAAAAGACATACTGTGAACGCTGCGATAAATTTGAAAGACATTTCAGAATCGAACATCAAAGTGAATGTCTTTTCTTTAAAATTGAAACCGGAGGACTCTTATATCGCTATGGATAATCTTAACTTAATATTCGGTCGCTATACTCCAACTCATGCGGCACAATTTGGTAGCCTCAGTATTATAATCCTGCCGAATATTCTTTGTAAAAGGAGCTTTATTCATCAGTGCTAAACAATTTTAAAGCAGGAACTTTATTCTATTTCCTGACCCACACGTTCAATGGTCTTAAAGAGAAGAACATCAATGATCGTATCTGATTGATTGTGTTTGATGAATATTTTTAATTTCCTGAAAAATTCATCTTGATGATATTAAAATATTGGAGACTAAATATGTAATTTATGATAACTATGAACACATATTCGAAGTATTTACTTTTTACCACCATTATATTTATCATTTTATCATATTCGGGAGGGAATGACTATTTGAATAGATTATTCAATTTATTTGCAATTTATTCAATAAGAATCTACATTAATAGTGACTCTTTTTATTTTTTCAATCTAATTCTTAAGAGAAGCTCATCTCACGTCACATCACGGAGACAACCTTAAAAGCTATCAAGTAATTATTCAGATAAAAAATTCATATTGCTGTTGAACCAAGAGTTTATAATAAGATATTTATGTAGAACAAGGTTTCTGTATTGATTGATTCACTCACTCATCTACAGCAAGACTGCCTCAACAAACGAGGCAGGCCGCGTCACTTTGAGAACGAGTCATTTCAGGAGTTTCAATTCCATAATCTGGAACACAGTCAACTCGACCTCATCAATGCGCTGCTCCTCCTACATCGAAAGAACTCCAACCTTCCTCTCCTCGAGAGAATAGTTACCAATCCTGTAAAGTACTTAACTTGCCTACTAACTTACTGTCAGCAAATCATTTAGCTCCAATAAGGAAGATGTACTATCAGTCACCTCCAATCTTCTTCTCAGAGTCCTTTACTCGCTTTGTTCTTAGCCAGAACTACTAGAAAACAAGTACATCTTGTTATTGCGGATAAATCCTTGCTAGCGGCTGGACATTTACTGGCAGACCCTTGCGAAATAGATAAACTATCATTCATGCGATAATAGCTAGCTAAGGAGGGCGTGATCCTCCATCAGATAACTCATTGGAGTAAGAAGCCTTTACCCCTCAGTATCGGTGATATATTGATCTTTGATGCTTTTGGGCTAAGTCCAGTCGATTACTCTCCTCTACTCATACAGACTTGCCAAGCGCAGCTCAATTTGGAGCAAACTTACATTTACCATAGTCATCTGCAAGACCAGGAAATAGAGACTTTGCTAAAATTAGCCAACTGTAAATACTTTGTTCCTCTTCAAATTTGGCCGTAGCACCCACTGGACTTAATTGTGGAAAGATAGGAAGAAGGACTGCTGCAACGACTCATCTAATTTTTGGCTTAGGATTTAAACCATCCCTAAAGACAAGACGTGGTTGTTTTTTGTACTTCGGATATGTACGTACGTCAGCTTCAAGAGTAATTATTTAAGTTAAAGGTGAAGAATCAAATCCACATTGTAACCAAGCCCAATCAAAGTGGTCTCTCTGATAAAAAAGGCAAAGTTTTTGTTGTTGAAGGGACGAGACAACTAAAAAAATGGAACTACGACTATTCCAACGTCATCCTCGTTATTGACTATGGCAGAGATGTAAAGTTTAAGTTCGACTATGAACAATAAACTTATGTTTCTATATCAGGATTCTGCACTGAAGTTGAGAAAGGGAGACGTATGGCACAAGTAGCAGTCAACAGATGCGGACGGTATGTTTGCTTGCAGTCACCCATAGTAGCCAACCGTCACCCAATTAATGAGGCAAAAGAAATATCGACTTATTTGATGAAAATGATCGACTGTGGACTTAGTGCACTTATCGACAAAAGCAATGAGAGGATAGTCTCTTGTCTCAAACTCATGAAACAAATGCAGATCATTACCGAGTAAAATGGAGAATTGCTAATAGCAGACTAACGGGTCGTAGAGGCTGCTAAAAACGGAATTTCTCCCATTGAATCTAAATTGATTTATCAAATCCGAGACAGATAGAATCAATCTCAGCAAGAAAAGGAAAGGGCATAGAATTTGTTGTTGATGGGTCTTGTGATATGGCACAACGAAGGCAATCTACGTCAGTCAAAAAATCAGCAAGTAAATGCGTATGTCAAACCCAAAGACATTTGGAGGAGGAGCGGGTACCTAGAATCGTGTTTATAGGTGTTGACAAAGTCGGAAATCATTGAATTTCGCAAGAAGAATTCTTTCTCAAAGAGTTAGTCCTTCCGTCGTAAAACCAGCAAAGTCAGTGAATCAGATTTCTTCGGCGGTCTGTTCATGGAGGAGTGTAAAAAAAAGAGCTTCAATGATATGGACATCTCTGACCTGATTAGACACTATGGAGTGAATTCCGATGTGTTGATGCAACTCAAAGATGAAGTCGATCACTTTCGTCAGCAGTTCAGCATTGAGCAGATAAACGTCATCCTTTAACCCAGTGATCTGCATGGAATCATTGACAATCTGCTTTCTTTCTTTGGCAAAGCAGTCGCAGTTTATTCTGGATCACGAAGAATTGGTTTTGTTATGACTGACAATCAGAAGAGCATACTCCCTAACAAGCAATGCCTGATTTCACAACTAAACGAGCGACCTGAGTTCCTCTTTGTGCTTCGACAGTGTGAGAATAACGGTTTTAGATAGATTTTAATGTGCAACTCTATTACTGCAGAGCAGTATCTATTTTTACCTGGTAAATTACTTTCACGGCAAAGCGAGAGTCCAAGTGAAACTGAGGTTGAGTTTCATGGGGTGCCTACCTCCACTTTCCAGCAGCTATGGAAGGACGATGGATAGTAAATAGCTCGCTTTGAGAAGGATTATGACTGTATTATAGAGACCAACAATGAAATGGCCTTGATTAGAATCCTCTGTAGTAAGGAACGAGCTGAGGAGGTGAGGAATAAGTTTTAAACCACCTTGGCCCGCATTAGATAGGAATTACTACAATCAACAAAACTTGTGCATTATCTAGGTGGCACCAGCTTGGTCTTAGCAGCAGGAGGAACTATTAAAGAAATTGTAAGGCCAGACTGCGTTAGTAAATGTTTGCTGTAAAATATCGACTTATCAGTCACCACCGACGACTTGGAGGAACTGTTTGATGAGTTATTTATTTTGAAGGGTATCGAGATAATATAACCATTAAAGGGTGCATCCTCCAAATCTGCAATCATTCATTTTCATTCTCCAATTGACTATGATAAGTTTCGCAAATTCTTTAATAAATATGTTTACTACGACCAGATTTTGCAAGTAAAACCCTTGAGGGGCGGTGAGTCGCAAGCCAAAGTTCGCGATAAGCAATATATTGAATTCAAGTGGTATGTTTGGAATTCTCATTGTAAAGGATTAGTTAAATACTTAACGAATGCGGCTGCATAAAAAGCAATGATTGATTTCAGCACTAATAATAAAGAATTGGATGGAGCCAAAATTACAGTTACTCTCGATGGAAGTCAACTGATCATTGAAGGAATGAATAGTATCACGGATGAATTCTTTTTATAGGAGACAATGAATGTTTATGGAGAAGTGAAGGAGGTGGAGATCTTGAAGACGCCATTAAAAGAGACTGAGGGAGAACGAAATATTCTGTAACACTTAATTAGATAGGTGCTAAAACTTAACAATAATCCTGACTTTGCAATTGGTGTCATTGAAAAGCTGAAGAATGGCCTCAGGACATGCAAAGTTTAATTTGCCGATGCGAATGAAATGATAATGGTGGCAAAAGAACTGAATAGTACCATTGGTAAGTTGGGAGAGAGTCGACTCTACAGTTTCACATGGTTTGAAATACCTTTGTTGATACCTCATGGATGGATGTTTCTTTACTAGTCCATGCTGAAGGAGTGTTTATAAGAAGAAGATTTTCCACCAATAACTTACGTAGAAGAGGATGAGCAAAACAAAATGTATCTAATATTGAAGGGCAAGCACAAATAAGAATTGAATTTTTTCCATAAAAAATTAACGCTAAGGTTTCATGGGTAGTATATATATCTGACGGAATATCAGAAGAGCATAGTGCTCACGGACATAGGAATGGCCAATCTGCTGGATCTCTAAGAGAAATATCAAGCGAAGTTTAGAGTTAAAGGAGGTCTATATGTCATAGTTTCCTGCAAATATCTTCAGGAAATACTTAGGGAGGTTAAACAGTGTCTCGAGCAACACTTCTTCTTTAGTGTTTCAATTAATCGTAAAGCCTACAAGTTCTTTAGAGCCAACCCAGAAAAACTCAAAGAGATTGGCAGTAATTTTAAGCTGCAGTTGATATAGATTGAAGCAGATAGTATGACTGTGCTGTTGGAGGGTAGTGCTGTTAACGTTCAGAAAGCCTTTCATCATCTGATTCATTTTGTAGAATCATTGACGGTTCCAGAAGAAAGCCTTGCAAATCCCAATGTTTGTGGTGTCTGCTGTGAAGAAATAAGCCGATCATATCGTCTTGAGAGCTGCGGTCATAAATTCTGCCGTGATTGCCTCATTCTCGCAATCAACACTGCCTTAGGAGATTCAAATCTGTTTCCCCTTAGATGTCCGCAATGTAGAGTTGATATTGCAATTGTTGACTTGGAGTGGCTTTTGGAGAGAACACAATGGTTGAAATTATAGACTGTGGCTATTAATAAATACGTTGGACAGCATTCAAGTCTCATGAACTTCTGCTATAAGCCAGGTTGCAAACAGATCATACTACACAAAGTCTAGGAAGATAGTATCACGTGTGATGCCTGCCTATCCATCTTCTGCCCTAAGTGTAAGGTATTAATATCTCTATTTAGCAAAAATATCATCCAAACAGCACCTGCGAGGAGGAGGCCAAAAAAGCCAGCGATTATGCCACTGAATAGTATATGAAGACACATGGTATCAGGAGGTGTGCGAATCCAGATTGTAGAGTTACAGTGGTCCGAATTAGTGGATGTAAAAACGTGACATGCACCCAATGCAACACGAGTATGTGCTTCAAATGTGACCCTGACAAAATGGTACCCTACGCAAATCACGACCTCTGCTACTAACACTTGGATAGTGTGCATGGTGGATATTATTGATAATTTATATCATATCCATTATCATGATCACAATCTCAAAATATTCAGCAAGTTAAACTAAGAAATTATATATCAATGTTATGGTCATAGTTCATAGTATTAAAGAATTTGCATTCATAAAAAAGATAGTATCAAAAGTTAGTATCACTGCGATTAGGACCACGTGATTGAATGCGGTCTATCAGTGGTCTCCCCAAATACTGTGAACTCATCATCTTGGATTGAACCACTGGGTTTATTGATGGAGTCTGAGAATAACTTTTTGCAGCGACGGAAAATGATCTAACCCCAACTCCAGTCCTCTCCTTCTTCTACCTTTGGTATCGCTTGTATTGGCCTTTCTGCATATTGGGCAAAAGCACTCCAAAGTCTTAGCTGTTGTGACAGAGGAGAGATACATCATAGTTGCTTTTACGAGAGGAAGATTTCATATTTCTTATGGAGGGGTTTTTCTCAGCCGTAAATCCGTTTTTCTCAGCTGTAAATCCGTAATAAGTGGACATGCAGGTGGATGCAGGGTGTTGAGGAAGCATTTATTGAATGTTCACCTTTACAGCCGCAAAGGAATGACGCCGCTGCCTAAAATATATATCTCTCTATGTCTCCTTACACTTATCTTGCAGTAGTTAACTGCTTTCGTCCTGTTCACTGATTCTTTTGGCCTTTTTCTATGTTGATTTTTCCATAAAATTTTCATTCAGCACATTAAATCGGCGGGGCTATGATCTCTCAGTTACATTATGATTGCGATTCGCAATTTTTTGACTACTATGGATGATGGCAACTTCCTCCTTGACGATTTCATCTTCGAGTTCACTTGAACTTCCATTGGTTTACTCGTTACCGGTATTCATCAACTCATCGCTCTCATACAGCTCTTGACATCGTCTATTGACTTCCTCATTCACCTACAGATCCAAAATTCTGCTGTAGAAATAAGCGGATAAATTTTTGCATAGTTCCACACCCATAGTCTGATAGTCTTTGATATTGAAATGCCGTCTCTATTTTTGTGGTCCACAGAATGAAATTTCATAGGTATAGCTGTTATCAATACCTAGTTTCCAAAGAGTAATGCGGGAGGTGCCCTCCTTAGACTTGGAAGTGGAAAAATTACAGTTAAAATAACTAAAATGCTGCATTTTCTTAGAGAGCAGATAGGGGAGTTCCTTCGGGGCATAGGGATTCTTTTGGTTGACACAACCGTACATAAAACTAGCCTTTTTCTTGGAGTGACCATGAATATCGATGTACAGCAGTTTTTTCGTTTAGTTTTAAAGGATAGCTTTCTTCATATAAAAGATTTAGGGGTGGTTTAGTTTACTGGGAGCCTTCCATTGGCGATTGAGGTCGTCGCCTGATAGGGAATTACGATAGTTGCCGTTGATAACTCCGTCAGGATTAAGCATGGGGACTATTTTGATTATGAACTGATTCCGCAGTTTTTATGCTTCAGGATGAGCTCTAAATGACTATATTGTTACGACAGCAAAAAAGCAATGACAGCCTCGCAGGTAAAGGAAGAGATGGTTTCTCCAGGATGAACTCTGGCTGTAATAAATATGGTTTTTTTATTGAGGTGCTGAGGATTGGTAATGGCCACCATTTAAACGAGGTTATCCCCAAGGGTTTTCGCGATGATCTTCCTTTTCAACTTATCCCCATGCTTAGACTAAACGTTATTGAGAAACTCCTGCAAGCGAGTGTATGTGTAAGGATAGCAGTAAGCAAAATACACTTAATCTCCACTAGTCGTGAATTCATAGCTGAAAGTTAAAGTGTAATAATTTTGATTATCCCCATGACTAACACTGTTCTTTCGATACTAAATATTAAACCCCTCTCTCCTCCACCCATTTCCTTGTTTAACTGAATAAACACATGGCTTCATGCCAGCTTTGAACATGGAATACGGTTTTACATAATTGACTATGTGAAAGGTATACACCCCTGTGTTTTGGTTGTTGCATACTTTGAAATAGAACCATTGCGTTGTAATGCTTTAGGAATTGATGTCTCGCTGCAAAGCTAGGTAATAAACCTTTGGAACGGTTGACTGGACAGTTGCGAGGGCTAAATTACCGCATTAGAATCTACTCTCAAAAGACAGGGTATTGGGTTGCTGTTTAACGCTCAAAGGCGACGCGTTTAAAGTATAATTTGCATTTGTTTTACAGGAGGCGAAGCATTCATTATTCTACATATTAAGCGCCTCGTGATTTTTGTAGATTGGATTTTTGAACAACTCCGTGAAACTATCGCCAATTTGATGAACGCGTTTGCGGTTATGAGTGTATCGATCTCCAACTTTGGCCAATTACTGAATATTCTATGCATTTTCGGTAAATTCCTCTAATTCTTCAGAAGTAAACTATATAACAGATCGAAGCATGACAGGTTCTCTAAGCTGAATGGGGAGAGGAGCCGTGATATGTTTGTGGACCTCTCTTTGGACAGTTTCATTAATGTGATCCATATTAAATATATTTTATTGGATGGCGGCACTAAGCTACTATCATATCTGTATATCAAGCAGCAACAGCAAAGTGTAGGATAAGTCCACTTAAAATATCACTTGATTGATTCAAATAGGGGTTGGTACTTGGGAGTATAAAAAGGAGGAGGTCGGATGTTGCCTTAGGCCAACTCCAATTTGACTTCGACAAGCTTTTCCTTTATTTTATCAATGTGCGGATTGTGTTTCTTTATATTGGTCGTTTATTTAGGCGATTATTGGGCAGTTATGGTCTTGGGGCTGGGCCCATGGGAAATGCACCCCATTAATTAAATCCAAATTATACTGAATTCAAAAATGAGAATTACTGAGCTGATTGATTGATAGTCGACCAAATGGCCTTCTCAATGGGTATTCAGGACGATGTCCGAATATGGTGAATTTAATCATTTTGAAAGCAAATGCTGGAAATATCAGAATCCAATAAATCGCCTCAATATTCGAAGATTGTAAGGAGACTTTTCATCATAAGATCTCATCGTTGGTGTCCTCGTTTTGAGACCATCCAACTTTCATTTGAAATAGAACAGGTTTCGGCTTTCAGATAATTGAGCCCATCTCCATATTCATAGAGCTAGATGGTACAGTTTTCTCAGATAGCAAGCAAAGTTCTAAACTGACTTTTAAAGGCGCAGACTCTCACGGCGGTACTATATTTAGCGGTCTCAAAGTTCCTATGTTGCTTTCTTCGGATACTACAAACACATCAATGTTGAAACCGGTCCGCATTCTGTATTACTGTTTGCCGTGCTGATAAAGAAACCAAGTGTAATCACAATGGTATTTCGTTTTTCCTCTGTCTTACTGCCGCTTGCTCATCGGAGTCACTTTACAAAGGTATTCTGTGTGACAAAGGTTAATTGAAATGCAAATTCGCCTTGCTACAAGAAAGCAGAATGTAGTTATTGACATTTTCTGGCCTTTGGTGCTATGCTTGACATAGTGTATTCCTCCTTTTCCGTCTTAGCAGAATTAAGATATAAATGCAAACATTATTGATAGACTATAATCGAGAATTATTATACACTTCATGGATTCGACAAAGGATGGCAGCTCCCGAATGATTATCCATCCAAGGTATTAACTCATTGCGGCGTAGTATCCGTTATTGTGATTCGTGCCAACACCACGCAGTCATCAGTCTTTCCAAAATAACTCGATCTGATTTCAAATATTTCCTCCGATACTCAAGGAAAGCAATACTTATATAAAATCGGCCATTTTTAAGGTGATCTTAACTCAGCAGTCTCAAGTTTGATTTCAAACAAACCAGGCTAAATAAAACTTGAAGAGCAACCCCTTCCTGTTGTCTGTAAGAGTGGAATGAAGATCGGGATGAGAGGATGTTGCTGCATCGATTGAGACTATCCTCTCTGCTAATTTCGTCCTCTTGCTCGACTCTTTGTTTTGAGAAGACTGTGTCACAGATGCATGGAAGTATCTTCAGCCGGCAGTAAGTTCAATTTCTGATTCTTTGGGGAATAAACTTCTTTTTTATAAATAATCAATGCAAAACTTATCAGATAAAAAAAGACACATTTGGGTATCGAACTCAGGAAATTCAAAATATGTAAAATGAAGGACCTGACGCATCGGGCATCTCCCAAACTCTTTGTCAATGCTCGAAGCAGTGATCAGTCTGCTCAATTCGTCTTTCCTTTAAAAGCGATGCAAGATCGAATAAACAAATTTCATTTGGAAGCTTTGGCATTGTAAAGTCCACCGGGAACCAAAATCTAAAAGCTTTCCCGCGGATTTAGTTGATTTTTATTTTTTAAATTTTGGGCTTATATTTCGATAAAATTGTTCAACATCTTTCTCGGATTCTATTTATAAAAGAAAGTTTCATTTGTTTTCAGTACCAAATTCATCATTTACCCGATGACTGGCGATAAATCTCTCAATTTGAAGCAATTTGAACCGCTTTTAATTTTACTTGTCAAACTGCTTCCAAATCCAATTGGGAAAAAGTGGCTAAAACTGCATTTTTATTAACAAAAAGTGTTTTGGAAAGCATTACTCATCTAAAACAATGAAAGTCAAAGATTATCATTTCCTAAGTTAGCGAGAGAGAGCGATGATGTCAGACTATAGTTTCATTTGTTCCCTGCACTTTCGAGCATTCGCCTCAATTGCGGCAGTCTTTCGAGAGCTTCGATGCAAAATATGATCAAATTAATCATAATTTATTTATTTGACTGCCCTTTATCGAATGCCCTATAAATCCATCGAAGAAAATACGGCTTATAATAATTTCTAAATGAAGAACTTTAGCTTACTTTTATTGATGACGCTACTCATTTGCTCCTCATTTGGACAGTTTGGACAGCCCTCTCTTGGAATTTCACTTGTTGGTCCCTTGACTACATCTGCTTTCAGATGTCTTAAACAGAGTTATCCTAATCCTTCGGTGATAATTCGAGCTTATCAACACTCTAATTGGGCCGCAGGAATAGATAACTATGCTCTTCAGACCATCAGAAAGGCAAATGCGGCGGATTATGGCATTATTCTCTATGTGGAACTTTGCCGCGGAATTAATGCCACCTCTCAACTTAATTTAGTGAAATCTTAACTTTTAGATCCAGTGAGTCACGATCTGTATCGTCCGCAACTCGATAAGAGTTTCGTTTTAAAAGTTCAGCCAAGCATTAATCTCGATTGTTCATGGGAGAGCTATCTTCCCTCAGATAACTGCTATTTCTTAGTAGAAGCTATCAATGCAGTCATAAACATTGGCTTTCTTCCTACTATATTTTCTACAGCTCGTATTTGGGAGCAATTCTTTGGAAGTAGCTGTGATATTCCTGGAGTATTTCCATTTGCCACTCTATGGTATGCCAACTACGACAACACTGGACAGGTAACTTCGACTCGATCATTGGATGATTTTGTGCCTTTTGGAGGATGGATAGCTGATTCTGGAGTTGTTATGAAGCAAGTTAAAGGAAATGTTACGGTTCCATTGACATGTATTCCCACGGTCACGGATTGGCATGCCTTCGTTGACTAAGTTTGGTACTTCTGATAGTTGATCGACATCTCATTGAATTCAATTGATAAATATTAAGCAATAATCTACTCATGAGGGTTGAAGCATTAGAATCGACCTAAATTCTATTCGTGAATGGCTGCATTAAACAAATGCATAAGTTATGTGTTTCCAGACATTTGATTCATTTCGGTGTTGATTATTGAAATCAATTGTATCCATCAGAGTTAAAGGCGATATCCAATGAAGGACCATAGAAATATTTTTAAAATGAGAAGGCCTGCCGACTGCTTTCCTCTTTTCGATGTTATCTCAACTCAAGTAATTATCGCGCAGAGTTCGGCTACAAAACGAAGGATACTGAAACAATATTTTGGCAGAAGGAATAGACCCAAATGCTATCTAGACAATCCAAATGCCAATGCATCTGATTTATGTGTGATATATAGATATTTGCCTCACCTTTCAAGTACATTTAATGAAGACTGAAATTATGGATATAATATCCAGGATGTATGAATGAGGCTTCTTTATATTCAAGTTGAGCCAACCAGAATCCTGATTGCTCAGATGGGAGGGCTTATAGCCACTTAGACAACTGCATTTATTAAAAGAAGCTGTCAATGCAGTTCACAACATTATTTGGCATTGGAGTACTGCTATATTTTGACAGTTCATATTAAGAAACAATTCTTTTGAAAGAGCTCCTATCTTATGTATGCTTATACGACAGCGCTGGACATGTGACTTCGACTCAATCGTATGCTGATTGTGCGCCTTTTGAAGAACACTTCATTTGATACAATTCTTGAATAGTGATTAGAGCTGAGGCTGATATCTATTTGATTCAACATATTTACTTGAACTTATTTATTCGTTAGTGAGGCAGTAAATTATTGACCAAAACCAAGATGTCTTCGTTCCGAATCATCCTGACCAATAATATTGCGAGGTTGATACATTACAGGTGTCAAGTGATTTATTAGCAGTAAGCCACAAAGCCAAGTCCTTGGCAGGATTGCCAACTGATGATTTAATTGACTAATCAATGAAATGATCCTTTGAATGATATTCAAAAAGATAGTCAACTTTGATAAATCAATCATTTGAAAAGCAAATGCTGGAAATATTATTCATTATTAGGAATCAAATGAGTAGATCCTCGGTCGCCGAAGATTATAAAAGTATAGGTTTCATAATATTAAGATTTGATCACTGGCACTCTCA
>Ga0302185_10000758_pt1 | contig 24096 bp, 19 predicted proteins | sample II_Bog_E1_1_FD_200231 | JGI IMG/M metagenome (GOLD analysis project Ga0302185, IMG submission 200231) | Peat permafrost microbial communities from Stordalen Mire near Abisko, Sweden - II_Bog_E1_2 | ecosystem: Environmental > Terrestrial > Soil > Wetlands > Peat | place: Sweden: Abisko... | reverse complement strand
GCCAATCAAATTTAAGATATAAAAATATTATATAAAATCTCTTGAAAAAATCACATCTCTCAAAGGATATATATAAATTTGAAAAATGGGAAAGACTGAAGCCAAAAAGCCTGCTGATAGAAAAGCCAGAAGAAGAAGAGTTGAAACCTTCTCCATTTATATCTATAAAGTTCTCAAGCAAGTGCACCCCGACATCGGCATCTCCAAAAAGGCAATGAACATCATGAACTCCTTCATCCATGATACTTTCGACAGAATTGCCACTGAGGGATCCAAGCTTGTGAGATTTAACAAGAGAAGAACTCTATCCTCTCGGGAAGTTCAATCCGCTGTCAAGCTTATTCTTCCAGGAGAATTGGCAAGACACGCCGTGTCTGAGGGAACTAAAGCAGTGACCAAATACATTCAAGTTTGATTTAAGTTTCACTAATTCATGTTTCTTTTCTTTAATAATAAAATTTCCTTCACATTTTTTTCAAAGAATAGATTTACTTGAGATCAATTAGATTTTTAGGTCAATGTTCTTGAATTATTCAGATAATTGTGATATTGATAATTTTTAATGCTGCATTCGTAATCATCAGTCAACAAAGATAGAGTTTAATTTATAAAACAAAAGTTTTCATGAAACAACTTGTTGCTTATCATTATCGAATCATAGAAATAGAGAGTATATACATCATAAGAATAAATATTATTACGAATTTTTGCCCATCTCGTACTCAAACAGCTGCAAAGGCAAGTCAGTTGTAAATTAAGTTGCCCTTTCAAATTCCTGATGGACTTCATATTCATCTATGAATTCTTATTCATGATAAGTGAAATTGCTGCATATCTAAGGTACTGCAATGCTTTCCATAAAATTTTTGGTGATGTCTTCGTTTCTATCCTTTAAATATATGCATCTTGTGAAAAATCCTATACTTGCTAATCTTCTGGAATTAACAGGTAAATTGATGATTTTAAGCTAAGAGTTTATTTTTGTTTTAATTTCCATACAAAATTAATTCTTTTTATTATAAAAGAAGAGCTTAATTAGGCCAACTCGCCAGGTATAGTTTTCATCCTTAACATCAACGAAATCACCAATACTGAGCTGATTGATGTCGATTCTTCGTTTTCTTTACCAGAATTAAAAGTTATTTTGCCTGCACCAATAATTGATTTATTCAGAATAATTTGGTAGTATAACGCTAAATTATTTAAAATTTACTTATTAACAAGATTAGAAACAAAAGCATTTGGGGTCACTTCCATCGATAGTTGTTATTGTCTGCACAAACAGCATTTCTGAGAGTAAACACTGTTCTCTTAGAAGCACTGCAGACAGCAAACATGCCCACAGTCCAGCATAACTGGTCGAATTGGCAGTTCCAAGCATATAGGGCACTCGCAAGGATTTGAATTAATTATTTGAGCTAAATTTTCATTGCTGATCGAGTGGTCTTTGTCTATATAGGTTAGGATTTACTTAAATGTTTCTTTCTGAAGATAATTCTTCTTTAAGTTTTTTGTTTAGCAGTCATCCTCAGATCTTATTTTTTGATCAGTTTTGTAACAGCCTTAGCATATTTCTTAAAAGAACGAGGAAGAAAAGATTTCTAGTGTTATTTTTTCTATTTTCTGGCCACCATAAGCTTAATTTAATGAAGAATATGTAAATATTATATATTCAAATGATAAGTACTATGATTTTAAGTAGCATAGAAGGCAGGCTAAAATATTGAGAATGAGTTCTTTTTGTTCTTTCCACTACACCAAGGCAAGTTTCGATTCGATACTTTCAACCTATACTCGATTAACGTGCTTGATTTTTACAAATTTATCTTTAAAATTCAATTTTATAAAAATATCAATTTCTTTACTTTATTCCTCACGCTATCTGAATTGCTGTTTAATCAAATTTTAGACATGCCTTAATATGTTTTTAGTTCTGTTCTAATAAAAAAAATGAAAAATAGATTTTTACCAGAAATTTCGAAGGTGAACACCAAAAATACGTAAAAGCACATCACTAAGCTATAATTTCAGTACAAGAGTTATAAAAATTGAAAAATCATTAAATTTTAAAATAAATTGCTTTAGAATTTTTCTTTTGCTTTTGAACACAATCAAATTAAATTGAAGCTCAGTTGTTAAATACTCAAAATAAACAAAAAAGCTTCCAGAGGTATGAATTTAGTTATTTTTTTGATTTTTACTGTAGTGAGGATTGTTTTATTGTTCTTTTTAAAAATAAAAATATTCAGGGATTATAAAAGTAATGTAATAATGGTATTTCTTGATATAATCATTTTATATTTTCAGATATTGTTCCCTTGATCCATGCTTAAGGGACCCTTCAGATAACCAGGAGGAGGGGAGAAACTAGGCCTATACCATCCTTTTTTGCTATAGATAAGCTCAATATGAGTAATTAAAAAATAGATGAGAACCAGCGCAATTATACTTACAATAGTCGAGTACCTCTCACGAAATTTTTAACCAACTAGTGCAATAATCACTAATAATAGACCAACTGCAGTTATAGAAGCTGATATCACCCATCCTTACATACCATATTGCTAGCGCTCTCCACCTGAAATAATAGAATCATCCCTCCCCTTAAAAGGCGTTTAATGCAGAGTACAGTAAACTATACCAGAACAACAAGTAATATAGACCACCTATCATATCTAAAATTTTACCAAAGAAACCAACAACCAGAAAATCCAATGATTCCATATAACTTTCAAGCAAAAATAAATAATGACTCCTCCAAGCGAAACTCCGAGAAATGCTAAGATTATATTTTTAACAGTTTCAGTAGTTTGTTTGTATTCAACTTATTTCATAGTCCTTTTATTGACAAATTCTAGCAATTTATGAGTTGTTACTTACCCATCTGTACGGCTGATCTTCCACTTGTATCCTTTAAGATACGATTTTTTTTAAACTTCACTTATCACTGCCATGTGTGGTTTGGAAACAATAAGATTTGGGGCAGTTTCAAATTAGAATTACAAGAAAAGAGGACGCATATCCCGTGTAAAGGTCATTCTGACAAAGAAAGTTGGAAAAGTTAGACTGTCAATCGCCCCTGCATCTTTATACAGGACGACTAGATACTCATACTCAACAAAAATAAGCCTAGATTAAGTCGAATGTACTCAGAATAGGAATGGTTACTGGCATCGAAAAAGATAACAACATCGTAGGGACGAGGGTATTTCATAATATAGTTGCTGAATCATTAAAGATGTACTCATAATCAGACAAGTCAAAGTTAATAATGCGGTTTGAGGAATTTTAAGAACGCTGTCTGAGTTAGTTTAGTCTCCTCGTACCTTCATCCTCCTCATGGACTGCAGAGATTATTATCAAAAGAAGGAATACTGATATGATTCTTAGCTTCATTTCAATACAAATATTTAAAGGTAATATTGCTTTAGATATGAAGGACATCAATATACTCAAATAATCATCTTGGGAAAATATTAGAGAGGAAATCTGATTCACCGCATTGATTCGTGATAACTATTATATAAGTATGCAATAATTGTCAAGCCAACTTCTTTCTCAATATATCTCAATCATCCATTAGGTTGGTATTCATTTCTGAGAGTTATTCAATTAACTCAGTCTCATGATTGCTCATCTCAGGTTTCATTTCTTATCTGCCTTAAAAATCTGCATCAATTTCCTATTCCAAAGTCATACAGTCTTCCATCTTACAATCTTCATTATTTTTCTGTCCTTTTAACTTCCTCAGCAAATCTTGATCCTTCTGGCAAACATAAATTTGAAAATGGCTATGAGTTTCTCCAAAGATGGCCATTTGCAGTTAATTTTGTATGTTTGGCCTTTTGATGCCTTTCTGTCGTCCTTCCTTGATATAAGTTTGGTATTGATTATCCATAAACTTGGTTTTTTAGACTAAATTATTAATATGAAGGACGTTTTTCTATAAGAGAGCGCGAGCAAAGGGGTTAGAAATGCACCTTTTTGCATAGAAACAACTTAGATGAAGCCTTTCAAACATTCTATACTCCCTAAAACTCATCTCGCTCATCTCATAGAACAACATCTGCACCATACACACACGATTACTCATTATTTTGCCTAAGCATATCTTTTGGAGCAAATTTTCGATCACGGTGGAGTCGAATGCAAATTAAAAAATAGCAACAAAGATAGGCTCTTTCTCATTTAATTGGAGGTCAATCTTTTGGATGATGAAATACAAATCCAAGTCCTTTTGGAAAGGTTGATACTTTTCTTTTTTGATTTATGGTTTCTTATCAATAAAATCAAGGATATCGTAAATGTCCCGTCTTTTAGTTAGTTTGAAAGTGACCACATGGAGTAGATCGCAAGGTCCAAGTTGCATGAAGCGTTCTCCGATTGAATGACGATCGAGTGTCGGCATCAATGAAAAGTTTATGTATAAATTTGAACTATTGTCTCATTTAAGTGATGTTATTTATAAAAATGAATTTAATGGCTGCTATCTTTGAGCAGCGCCAAAGTTTTTTATTATGTGTAGCTACGATAACAAAAATTAATCCATAATTATTTAATATAATAGTGATTATAAAACTCATGATAGCCTAAATTAAAATTTATGATATTAAAACTTAATTTTCCTACCTAAACATGAACAGTTTAGAATATTCAGGATGGGTAAAGTAGAATATTAAGTCGAAATTTAATATTTCATGGAATTGATAAAAAACAATAAATTGTTGATTACTATTTAAACAAATGTCAAATTTATAAATTTTTGAAAAGTTCCTACGACCAAGTATGTACGTTTTGCATTTATAAACTGGACAAAAAATAATCAAAGAGGCATATTGATTATATAAAGGTTAATTACGCCAGAAAAATTAAATTTTAGTGATTTTTACCAGAAATATAACATGTTATAATCGTCTATTTTTTAAAAAAGAGGCATTATGGCCTTGAAAATAGCGAGTAGAACCATTATCCAATAAAACAATTCTCAGGCTCCCAGAGGAATTCTAATAAATCAATATTTATTAATATGCTATTGATGAGCCAATATTAATTTTAATTTGATGCAGTCAGAAGCAGTTATTATTTCCCAGCAAACGTAATCTCGCAAACCCATTGATGTAGCTTTCACTGATTTAATCTATACCGTTGAAGTAGAAGATAAATCACATACTGGTCTATCATTGCCATGTCGTAAACATTATATTGATAAACAACTTATAAAGGGAGTTTCAGGAATATTTAAATCAGGTCAAGTCACCGCTATCATGGGCGCCTCTGGAGCTGGAAAAACAACTCTGCTCAATGTCTTGAGCTGTAGAGTCTCTGGAAAATCTTTATCAGGAAGGCTGTATGCTAACGGAAAAGAATATGGCTATGAAAATTTTGGAGATTTCGCTAACTATGTTATGCAGAGTGATGTTCTCATGCAGACATTGACAGTTAGAGAGACCCTTTAATTTGTAGCAAATCTTAAAATGAACAAAAGCGAAGCGGAAAAAAAAGAAAGAATAGATCTTCTTTGCCAAAATCTAAAACTGGAGAAGTGTTTAGATGTTCTTGTTGGTGGAGTAATGATTAAGGGAATTTCCGGCGGATAGAAAAAACGAACTTCAATCGCTTTTGAACTTATTAGCGATCCTCAAGTAATTATCTTGGATGAGCCAACCTCAGGTTTGGACTCTCTCACTTCCTTTATTATAGTACGCTACCTAAAGCACCTCGCGCAGTAGTAGGGCAAGACAGTATTTATGACCATTCATCAGCCAAACAGTGAAATATTCCATCTATTTGACAGACTACTTCTCATGGTTTAGGGACAATTAATATACCAAGGCCTCAGTTTATAAGCTGTTAATTATTTTTCTCAGCATTTCGGGCTTGAGTGTCCCGAATTCAGCAATCCTGCTGATTACTTCATGTCAATTATGCATTATTAAAACGAAGAAAATCGAAATAGATACTCATCGTATTTTTAAACGTACGAAAAGAACATTAGTCCTATAGTTTCAAAAATGATTGAAGATAGGAGCATGAATTAATTCTAGAAAAGAGTAGTTGAACTTCCAATGTCAACCACTTATAGAACATTGGTGTCTCGTGACTTTAAGAATGTACTGCGAAATCCGCTGCTCATTAAATCTCGATTCATCCAAACAATCTTTATTTCAATTTACGCTGCTGGAGTTTACTGTAAATTTTCTGGAGACTATACAAATCAAATAAGTTGGTATAAATATACTGGGTTCTTCTTCTTCCTATCGATTAGTATGATGATGATTGCTCTTGCTCCTGTTACCTTGGTCTTCCCTACAGAAAGAAGTGTTTTTCTCAAAGAATAAAGCGCTAAACTTTATGGAGTGGGTTCTTATTTTATAAGTCGCAATATTATTGAAATTCCGTATTCGATTATCTTTCCTATGCTGCAATGTCTCATAATGTATTGGTTCACTGGATTGCATTCTTAGGCAGATACATTTTTCACTTTTTACCTGATTTCATATCTAGCCTGCTTTAACGGAATGTCTTTAGGTTTAATGGTAGGCACTATGGTAACTGATAGCAAATCAGTAAGTACTTTGACTCCCATGATCCTCTTGCCCTTCTTTCTATTTTCTGGATTTTTTAAAAACACTGGAAATTTGTCTGCTTGGATTGGCTGGATTCAATATCTCAGTCCAATTAAGTATAGTTTTTCTGCTTTCGTATATAATGAGGTACTTCATGTTGGTAATTCAAATATTGACCAAATGAACTTTGATGTAGGCCTTTGGGCTTCGGTGGGTGTTCTCATAGGCCTAGGAGTTGCATACCGAATTTTCAGCTTATTTTTCCTGTGGCTTTTGAGAACTAGAATCGAATGATCAGCTTTGATATGAACGATCTTATTATTTTTAAATTGATATATAATGGATAGAAAAACTAAACAATAAATTAAACAAATGCTGTTAAATCATTGTCACTTCTTGCAGGCATCTATCTTTTCACTTCCAGTGTAAATAGAACATACATAACGGACCATGTTGGATTCCAGGGCACTCTCTGAGCTTTAAGAATGTTTTCCATTAATCACAACCCAAGGAACGTAGGTATGGGGAGGCTGTAAAACTTCAGTAGCTTTGGCCATTTCCACCTCATAGCCAATGCCTTGCTCTGAAGTTGCACAGCTATTGATGCTTTCCCAGCTCAACCCATACTGTGTAGAGCATTTTTTGCCTTGAGCAATCCAATCATTGGAGCTAGTTTATAGGCAAATAATAAATGGGAGAGCTTGAGTGTATAAGTCATAAAGACGAATAGCGCAGGTCTCAATAAGATTTCCTTGGCATTCGCGAATTCCATGCTGGCATGTGAAACTCCAACTTGAACCATTAGCAACACGTTTGGCGTTTCCGTAGGGATAGAGATTGAAGTTGCATATCTTCCAGAAATCCTAAATCACATTAGACTGACCTTTGTATTGGCTGCGGTTTTAAGAGCACCGACAATGAATTGCTGACAGTAGGGACAGAGAGATTCGAAAAAGTAGTCTACTTTGACTCGGTCGTCATTGGGTTGATTTTCATCAATAAGATTGAAGGCCATCACACTTTGAAAAGCCAGAACAGTTAGCAAAAGGACTACTATTTTGCCCATTAAGAAAGTAGGAATTATTATATCTAGTTAGGAATTAAAATTAAATAAAAAAGATATGTGCATGACGTCATCAATAATGGATCATCTGAGTACAAATCATATCAATCAAAAACAATAGCAAACTTATCATTCAGTTAAGATGGAGGGTTTTTCAATTTCATCTTCATCTTAAAGATAAAGGCACAGCGAATCTCCGATATATTTGGCTTCAGAGAGAGGCTGCGATTAGTAGGGAGTAGGAACTGTCAATTTGATAAATGGTTCTTCTAAAATCAGGTGCTGGTATTCTGGTTTTATTAATTTGAGTACTGATATTTCGTAGGCCTAATTAAACAGATCTCTTTGATTGAAATAACAACTAATAAGTTATTGAATCAGTATTTAAGCTTCAAATTGATAGATATCGTTGACTGACGAGAGAGATTTTAAAGTTTACTGATAGAGTTCGTCATTTGATAACTGATAGTTTGTTTTGATATCTGCCAAATGTTTTAAAGCTAAGTCAAGAGCTTCTTTTTTATTAGGAGATACGTTGAGTTTGTTGACGATATCCGTAATAATTAAGGAAATGTGATGGTTAATAAGATTGAGATTGGTTTGGGATGTGGATTGTTCCATAGTATAACTTCCCTATTTAAATATCTCAAAATAAGATAACAGTAATTGATAAATCCAAAATATTAAAGAATTAACTTTTTTATTGATAATTCATTAATGCTTTGGTTGTAAAAGATTCTATTGCTTTTATTAATTATTTAAAGTGATTAGAACATGCCATCAAATTTTACAGAAGACAAATTAATAGCATGCCTCGAGGCAAAATAAAAATACAAAGGAGTCAATGCCTATATACAATAGGCTTGCAAATTCAATGAGCAGATGTATACTGTCATCAATGGAGCATTGGTACATACTCTATTAGGAAAACAGTCCAATTGCATGACCCGATTACTTGCTCTAAGGTTTTTCAAAGAATTATTACTGACAGGCAACTTTACGATGATTGATTCTCTTGACTAAAGGATAGAGGACTATGTTATCGAAATTGCCCAATATAATAGTAAAGGTAAAGAATCTCGAGGAGCCAACTACTTCATGGATATTTATCATTTAAAGCAAGATTAATAACTTGAAAGGCTAGGAATAAGCTACGTAGTGCTTGCGACTGAGATTATTGGAGTAGTGGCCAAAATGTATCCGGTGGATGAAAACGGAGAATAGACAAGATTTGTGAAATATTATAAAAAGCTAACCAAATTAGGAGTTTCTTTAGATTTCAATAAATGCAATTACTTTAAGAAAGAAGACGTTTAGGCCTTCAACAAAAATTATAAGAAATGGCTCGAATGGTGCGAGGCTAACTACTAAGAAGAAGGAGAAAAGGAATAAAACCTTAAAGATTAGAGTAATAAGCCGAACTAATCGACCAGCGCTCATAAGCCATAGTAAAAATAGGAAATGATAAATTTGAAAAACATCGCATTATTAAATTCAAAACCTTCCTAAAAATCGACTTTGCCAGCCAACGCTCTTAACTTAAATCAAGCCTAAATTATTAACCAAAGCCTAATTGGGCCTTTTCCAAATTTGAATTTTAGTGCGACTAACTAAATGAATTTAGTAACCAATTCTCTCAAAACAAAGCAAGCTTGGGATGAATAAAAAATGGTATTATAAAAAGAGGTAAATATGTATAAGAAGGATGTGTAGGTTTTGCAAAAATAAAAGAGGGAGATCGAGCAAAGACATGGAGATGAAATCAAATCTATAAGCAAGAAAAATGAATAGAATACTGTCTTGGTATAAACTTTAAGGAAAAAACTAACTGCATCCGAATAAACAGTATTGAAACTCCAAGGGTAGCGGAAAGACAGATAAAACCAACTATAAAAACAAATTAAACTCAAAAATGAGCTACCGCCTGATGGTCAAGCTCAAAAGAGTAAACGTGATAAAAACGTGATCGAGGCGGAATGCTATAATATTCTAATATCTCCCCCGATAAATATTGACGTGCTTGAGGAAGAAAATGATTTACTCAAATAAGCGCTGGAGCAATGTGAAAAATCAAACCGTCACAGCTAACAACTGCTGAAAGACTAAAATCAAAAATTAATGAACCTGCTCAAATAGAAATAGCAGCAAATTACATTGCTTAAAAACTATCAGCACAGCAGCATTGAGAAATAGATGATACAGCATCTTATTCACGAAGACTCTCTTATCATTGCTGACTAAATTAAAATTTAGAAACTCGTCAAGCAGCCTCAGAACATGATAGATTAACGGGTAGACATCAAAAGATAGGAACAAATTAAAATTAATTTATAAGCCAAGCACGATCGTAAAGACATGAGTGAAAAGAAGCCGACTACTCATTAGAGACCTAAAAGCTTAAAAAAGACCTAATCACAACGCAAACTAAACAAAATTGGCAACTATCAAGCTAATATGCCAAACACTGCAATGTAATTTTACAATAAAAATGGAAATTCGCATACAGCAGCAAAATTACAAAAGACTGCACAACATTTCTCTCGTCCGACTCAGTAGAGTGTTCCCAAATTTATCACAACTTTTCCGTATTTGGATGATTATTTTCCAAAACTGTCTGAAGAATGCTCCAGATTCAAATACTATTGCTTGCTTGTATCAGATCCGTCTATTAAAACGTTTTACGAGAATGAATCAATAAAAGTATCCATTAAAATGGTGAATTTTCAAAAATATATCATTCTCATAAACAACCAAATCAAGACATAGCAAAAGATTAAATTGATGTCAGCTCATGAAAGCATTATTTTGGAAGGAGAAAATATTAAAAAGATTGCCAGCTGTACGACCGGCTAATTTTAAATAATCACCAGCAATGTGAATTTAAACCTAAGATTTCCTATGGTGAATGTTATTGTGGGTCATTCGCGTTTAAATTTGGCTACTTCGACTCCTTCCAATAAAATATATCAAATTCCTCTTCCCATTACTCTCTTAAATTATTGCCATTTTTCAAAGATATCAGAACCATTTCGGCGTTTTTAATCGAAGACATTAAAGTATACAACAAATTATTTTCTGCTGAATACAAACTATACAAACATTAGAGAATGTCTTGCGTTTATAGATTTCAGTTATGAAGAGAGAGATTTAGTCTACCGTGGCCTTGTTGAGTTTAGTTGTCTCTCGGATGCCAAATTGATATTATAGATTAAAGAAAGTAATCGGGAAGTGGTAATCACTACCGAATTCGAATAGTTTTCGAATAACTCATGCAATTTAGCCAAGGTTATTATTCAAGTTTTAATGTATCTCATCAAAATCTAATGATATTTAACAATTATTCATATCTTATTATATGATGTACTATATTATCAATCAATTATTTGAATCATTATATTTGGGCCTTGACTTGCAGAATTAATATTACTTTCGGCTTTATTTGTCCAAAATATGTCAGCATTTCATCATTTTATTTGATGCTGTTCGTCTCTACAGGCAAGTAAGATAAACTTGGAAAAAAAAAGTCCATTACATCAAAATTATGAGCAAAAGTCCTCAACCCATCTCCATTAGAAGAATTCCCTTGACAAATCAGCAATTTCTCAGATATTTGCATATGGTACTCCGACTCTTGATTAGCAACGAACTTAATAAAGGATGCTGCTTCACCTTCTCCGATAAATATAAAGCTTTGTAATGACTTTTTCGTTTTTTCTGTCATGGTAGGATAGGTATCAGGATAGTAGGAACCTATTAGTTTCTTTTAGTCCATAAAAAGATAGAGGAGATGATCTTTATTTTGTAGTTTCTAATGAAATTTTTAACAATTTGTTAAGCCTTCTTTATTGCTCCATACTTATTCACAATTATTCCAATTAAAGTGATCAATCTGATTCTTTAAAAAGGCAATAAGTGACTCCTTCAGCAAAAAGCTAGAATCTTTGAGCCTAGTTTCACAAATGATCTTTTCCTTCAGATTGTTCATTCCGTCATTAATTTTCGACTCAATTTCGATTAGCTCATCAACTGATTTCACATACTTTGGCGTTAAATTTTGATCTAGCTCTGTTTTTAAAACCTAGCTATGATCATTAAGTGCGGATAAGTCTTTAAATATTTTAGTCAGGGAATTGATCATGCCCTCTATGGTAAATTTTAGTATCATGGCTTCGGAATGCATCTTCTAGGAACTGTTTATCATTTTTTGTGCTTTTTAGCATTTAAATCGAAAGGAGTCGCTGTTGAATTTTATCATAGATAGCATTCCTTTATGGAAATGATTCTCCATGCATTCTTATTTGCCACAGGTGAAGGGCTCAGCGCAATCCGAAAACATACACTTATACCGATAGCGCAGACTGTGGAGGGAGCAAAGTTCCTTCCTCTTTAGATAGACTTGCTCGAGACGCGTTGTTTCTATTTTTAATTTATAGCGATCCTCTTTCCTCATTTCCATTAAATACTGATGATGTTCTGACTGTCCTCGAAAGTTTTAAGGTCGAGCTATCGATAAATATATAAATAAAGAGCAACTTTTATAGCATCAAATAAACTATAATTTCCAGCTATATTTTAATTGAATCACTTAAGATGAAGAGAGTTCAAAAGTTTTTTCATCTAGCTGGCATTCATGATGTCACTTGATTGTTTCCTATCAGTCGACTGCAGTCTAAATATTTTGAAGATTTGTTTTTAATCATTCCATCCTTGTGTAATTTCACTTGAATTTGACTTTTCTGAAAGAGCATCTTGGTCATGAATTTTATGGGATGTTTGTATCTCTTTTGGTTGAATACACATTGGATAGGAATCGATATTTCTTGATAAATTTCGAGTGTATTTTTTGCTGGGATCGCTTATTTCTATTATTTATTCCGAAGTATGGCCAATAAATACTGGCACACTTATCGATGCGGTTTCATCTTTATAATTCCTGCTATTTTGCAGATTTCTTTTAAGAAAAGATGTTTGATTTCTTCCTTCAATGATTTAGTTTAAAACCTAGTCAATAGATACTGGCTAGCAGATTGCTTTAGGTTTCATCTTACTGCTGTTTTGAAGATTTCTCTTAAGATATGATTTCTAATTGCTGCCCTAGATAATTTAGTGAGAAATATCATGATCAATACATACTTGTTGACTTATACAAACTGATTCAGGCTTATAATTGCTGTTATTTTGCAGATTTCTCTGAAGAAATGATTTACGACTGCTGCCCTAGATAATTTAGTTTTAAACACAGTCAATAAATACTGGTTCGCATATTGAAGCTTCAGGTTTAAAATTTTGCAGGCTTCTCTTAAGAAATGATTTCCGACTGCTCTCTAAAATGACTTAGTTAGAAACATCATCAATACATATTTGGTGATTTACAGATACTGTTTCAGTGCTATTTTGTAGGTTTCTCTTAAGAAATGATTTTCGACTCTTTTCTTAGATAAATTAGTCTTGAGTGAACTCCTTCAAATGAATTGATATTGATTATTTATTCTCCTATAAGGGTACTATTGATGAATCTGGTAATGGAGAAACTTTCTCTTCAGCTTCATGATGAGAAAGAACAGCACCAGAATTTAGAGATCTAGTTAATCTCTGAGATTGTTGATGGTTAATTCTCTCTTCTGTGGGTTAAGTAACAACCTATTTGATTGCGGAAATGCGATTAAAAAGTTATTCTTATTCTCTAACCTTCAAGACGTCTATATTAAGCTTTTTATTATCACTCTAACTATTTTAATGAATAATGCTAGTACGGGAGAGATTTCTTTTAAAACTCCTCCTATAGTCAGGGCCATTCTCTTCAATAGGCTCAATTAATACTACTTATTTTATTTCTGGATTAACAGATTTCGAGCCATTGTTCAAAGCTCTTTTGGAAGATTTTCTTTCATTGGTATTTGCAGATTATTGGTGAGATTAGGAAATTTAGCCATCGCGATGATTTTATTTATTTTATTCCGGAGAGTATTTTGATTGAATAAATTGAATGAAAGCAAAACCTTAGACGGGTTTTGCGTAGTCTAGCACTTCATTAAGATCACGTTTTAGCCTTACTGATTTTTTTGGGGACATTTTTTGCTCTTGATTTTCGAAGGGAATTTAAGGCCTATTCCTATGCTCTTGCTATAATTTCGAATCACGAGAAGGCTAAATAGCAGTATTCACTTTTTAATGATTAAACTATTCAATTTGAACTTACTTATTATCGGTATGTTGAGGAGAGTTATGTTATGCGACCATGGGATGTGATTGAATCGATTTTTCTTAAATTATCAGTGGCTAAGTGAGAATTTCTTCTTTCTTATCTTCATTTAAATGAGTAAGTTTTTCTCTATCGGTTGTGGCGCCATCACTCTATAAAATTGGAGAAAGATTTTTCTGGATAGCAATGCCGCCTAATTTAGATTGCTATTATTTCTCCCTTCTCTTCTGTTCCATCCTTCTCTTTTACTCCCTTGTCAATGGAATAAAGTTCATCAGTTGACTTATATATTATTTTCTAAACTGATGCATATGCTACTAAACTACAAGCTAAGATAGTAAAGATGAAGAATCATTCAACTTTGACTCTTTTGCAGAGACTGTCCTTGATGGCCTCCCCTCTCTCATCATTAATAAGTTTAAGTTCTTGGTAGAATTCTTATAAGTCTTATTCGAGCTGGCTCATCCCGCACATTGATAGAAAAACGTTATTGTAAATGAATACGAGCAGACTTGTAAATTTGTCCATTACATTCACGTTGGGTTTAATCTCTTAGCAGACTCCATTAAAATTTAGAAGTTTTAACTGCTTAGAAAAGTATAGTTGGCTGGAAAATTACTCGACGTTTCTCCCTGCCAATGCTTTTACCTCATCATAGCTCATGTCTTCGTACACCTACCATCCTCCCGGCAAAATATTTTCCCTACCATCATCACCCCAGAAGCGATCCATTTTTGGGATAAAATCTTATGATCTTCTGTTCATCATTTGCTGAAGACCATCCATTTTCTAGTCAACCAGGGCGGATATTATAAAAATGATTTCCTCAGTCACTTGTTTTCCGACAAGTTTGCTGACCTCATGAAAAAGGCCTTTAAGTCCCTAAAATTTAGAGATTAGCTGCTTCCTACTATTTGCTGTCAGTAACTAGCTATGACTGATCAAGGCTTCCATTTCAGTTTTATCCTCCTCATTTTAGTAGACTTCATAAATTTGAAAAGGAACTAAATTTCCATCCTCAAACATCTTCGATTGATCGATTGGCGAAGCTAAACACTGCTTCATGTAAGCAGATATGGCTTGTCTCAACTGAAGAGCATTGTTTTTGTTGAGTTGTTGGTCTAGGCTAGCGTCTTGGAATGACGAAAAAGGATCAAAGGTCGGAAGAGTGGTGGGGAAGAGATCGAGGTGTCCCTTCGTATAGTTGGTAACATTGAGTGTCTTTTCATCAACAACAAACTCACCGTCTTCCACAAGTTCCTCTAGATTCAGATCAAACATTTTTTCTCCTGGATAAAGAAATTATAAATTTTCACAAACAGTTTAATTAATCTAATTAATTCTTCTAAATAATCTACTAATTATGGAAAACGGTTTTATTTACAATACTATAGCGTCCTTTAAAAAATAAAATAATCAGCAATCAAGAGGGCAGCAAAGATGCAACATATCACGAGGTTGGTGATTTTTGACGGTTAAAAGCAGTCAAAAGGAATACTCATCCTCTAGTTGCACTGATCTTATTATTTATATAAAAAACTACTGCTGGATAATATCATCAATTTTAATTTATTGAATGTTTCTTATTATTTGATTCTCTTTTTCCACAGTATCCAATTGAGTTATGTCCTAAATCACTCCTTAATAATCCGAAATTATAGCATAAGTAATAAGAGATCTTGAAGACTGAAAGATTTAAAGACTATTTTTTAAATTAAATGTCGTCTTTTGAATGAAATAATCTGGTCTTAATGAAGAAAATTACTGATATAAACTATGACGTATTCATTATAATCATATCCTTATTTACAAAATGAGAAGATTAGACTTAGTCAGTGAAAGCATAAAAAAGGAAAATAAAATAGTTGACTCCAGCTTTGATTTTCTAGGCTTATCTTCTTTCCTCTCTGCAGAGGAAAATGTACTTGATAAGATATAAAGGAAGTTAGGAAATCAGTGAGGAAGTTTGTGGAAACAGAAGTCAGAGAAAGTATTATTCCTTATGTTGAACAGGCTAAATTTCCTGATTATTTGATCCCCAAATTGCAGAAATTGCAGCTTTCTAAGTATTTCTTCAAGAAGCCTTATGGTCATGGGGCGAGAGCACTTCTTCAAGGCCTCATCTATGCTTAACTTGCCAGAGGTGACGCAGGAGTGGCTACTATGTGCATTGTTCAGTTTGGACTTTTGGGGAATACAATCGAAATACTTGGAAGTGAGGAGCAGAAGGAAAAATACTTGCCTAAAATTATCAATTTATAAATGATCGGAGGGTGGGGTTTAACTGAAGATAAAATCGGTTCTGATGCAGCTAACCTCAGCACAACTGTAACTAAAACTCACTAGGGCTACAAAATCAATGGAGTAAAGAGATGGATTGGAAATGGTAATAAAGATCTGCTGATCGCTTGGGCTAAAAACACTGAATCTAAAAATGTATAAGCCTATATCTTGTAAACCAAAAATTTGAAGGGGTGGTCGTACGAAGTAATCAAAAACAAATTAGCTCTCAGAATTGTTCAAAATTGTCACATTACTCTGAAAGATGTTGTGGTTGGATAATCGCAAAAATTGCCAAAAGCTCTCAGCTTTCAAGAGGGAACTAACACCATTCTCCGTCACTCTAGAATATACGTCTTCTGGATCGCTGCAGGTGTGTGCATGGGCGTCTACGATAATGCTATCCGATATGCTACCTAGAGAAAACAATTTGGAAGATCTATTTCAGGTAAAATCCATTCTATATAGGATTTCAGTTGGTGCAAGAGAAACTAGTTAAGATCATGGCCAATGTGCAGGCAGTCCTGTTACTCTGCATCAGAATATCCAATATGGTCGATGAAGGCATTGCTACTCTACCGCAGATTGCCATGACTAAGGCTTGGGTTACTTAAAGAGCTCGAGAGATTGCTCGATGGGGTCGAGAAATATGCGGAGGCAACGGTCTGCTCCATTAAAATTATGTGATGAGAGCTTTGGCAGATATTGAAGCAATTTATACCTACGAGGGCACATACTAAATAAACACATTGGTGGCTGGTCGTGAATTGACTGGTCTTTCTGCCTTTACAAAATGATCCATAAATATATTCAATCATGAGATAAATGACAATCAGTCGATAATCAGTTGCGTTGAGTTAGATAAACATTGATAAGCTCCTACTCGCTTAAGGAGGGATTCTTTTTGCACATATCTAAAATTTCATAGTAATCTCTATTGATCACAGATTGTATGTTAGCAGCTTTTTCCTCGCAAGTCTTGGTGTATGGTGGACGTTGGATGTTAGGGTTATTAAATTAGTTAGGGTTTTTCTTCATGCCTGATAGTTTGGTAATCATTTCCTCGAAAACTCTCTTGCTCTTTTCATATCCCTCTTTCATATAGTTTTGAACTATTTCAAGGTAATAGTGGTTGGACTCATCCCTTGACATGGATTGGGCAGGATTACTGTTTGGAATGAATGGCTTTGGTCCACAAAGAATATCCTTCTTAATCTTTTAAGCAATCTGATCTTTAGTTGCTATTTGTTATACCGTTTTAATTTTTAGGAGAGCATGCATATGCTACACTGTCTTTTAGCATTCTTCGCAGAGATTAAAGTTATCACAAACAAGGCAAAGATATCTCACTCCTAAGATTCCATAATCTTGCTCACAGTTGGAACAAATAGCTTGATGCAACACAAACTTTTCTTAATTTTGCTTTTCTTATTTAGAGTTGATCGGTTCAAAGGATGGCTAATGAATGAGCTATTTATGCTTAGGCTATTTCTTTTTGTATATGAGATAGTTAGATTCCTGTGATGGGCTGGGATTTATTCTTCCAAAAGTCATATTTGGAGGGTTCACAATTTCGCTTTTTTTGAGACTTTAGAGATGAATATCGGAATGTTAGTCTATATTTTCTTTGGGAGCTTCTATAATTTCGGTTGGTTTCTTGAAGCTTACTTAATCTGAATTGATGGGCTTTATGTTCATTGGCTCCTCTTGATTTAAATACCATTTGATGGGAGGTTTAGGTATTTCCTCTGCATTAGAAATTGATGGAAGTTGTGGTTTAATCGCTTTTTCTTATTCTTTTTTAACTTCCTTTTGAGGTTCATCAAAAACAAGATTGATTTTTTCAGTCATCAACGTAGCCATATCGATACTCTCAGATAAGCTTTCTTTGACAAATATTTTCTTCAAGCCCATTGTTAACATCAAGGACAGCTCCTGGTCCGAGTTTATGCAAATTTAATCTCCGTCAGCATCCACATAAGTTAGAGTGTAATCAATGGGAGCATTAGGAAACGACTTGACGATCTACCTAATTTGTTGCAAAGTGGGTTCTTTTAGCTTGGTTGCTTTGACAGTCTTGCCAATTACTAATTTGATCATGAAGTACGATTAAATATATATATAATATTGTAGAATTCGTATAATATTAAACTATTTGAGCTTTGACTGTTAAGGTTATAAAAAATATTATCAATTACTTAGTCTTGCATTTATGTCAAGTAATTGAGGATTATGAGTTATTTTAATAGTTAGAATCAAATACAACTCAATGCCTTAAATTAAGTTATGTGGTTTTATTGATGAATTCTCGTAGTATAGGAAACATAGTCAATACTTTATTTTATTAAATCTTATAATTCATTTTTGCTTTTTCGATGAGGTGATATTTTTTAATCTCTATAACCTAAATGCAGTTTATAATGATAAATGTGCGAACATAATCGAAAGATAAAACAATTCTGCTTGTTTTCCAACTGCCAACATCCATAAGCTGCTGGTTGTCCTCAATGCTTCAGATTGTACCACAATCACACCAATTATTAATAAATTTTAAAGGAGGAAGACATTGCAACATTGCTGAAAAGACTAAATCTTCCATAAAGCATCAAGATCGAACGAAAGGAAGTTTGCCTAAAATTACAGAAACTTCTAATGGGTTTTAAGAATGAAGTAACATAAAATTATAGGAGATTATAAGCAATATGATGAGCAAACTAAAATATCCCTTCCTTTATCATTGCAATCTACTCGAGGTGTATCGTTTTCTTCGAGACAAGAGTTATCACAAGATCACTCCACATTAATTGCAGCAGTTTTATAGAGTATCAGTCAATATCAGGCAAGATTAGTTTGTTACAAGTGATGCGCAATATTATCAGTAATATTTATACTCAATCAAAAAAGATGCAAATATCTATCTTCAGAAAATGAGAGATATATAGCAGCTTCTCAATTTTAAATTATCAACGGGGCTGAACCAACTCTAAAAGGAGTGGATAAAATAAATGAATTGTTTAAATAGCAAGGATGAGCAGATCAGTGTTTGGAAAGAATTAAGCGACTCTCAAGTAATAGGAATTGAAAAAGAGTTGGCTGATCTAAGAAGTATCAACACTCTCTCTCTCACTCCCAATAAATTTGCCCATATTGTTGATATCAGCGCATAAAATACTCCCAGAAAATCAGCAGAAACACTATAAAATGAATGCAGTTAAACAAGGAAAACCGAAGAGCAAAAGCAGTTCTTAGGATCTCCCAAACTAGAGGAGGCGAAATAATAGAGAAAGTGCCATACTGAAAGATCAAAATCAGTAGCAATCGCAAAAGAATGTTATGAATAGAATAAAATATATAGAATAAAATAAAAGCCACTTTTTTAAAATACGAAACAGGACGTAAAGACAAGTCATTTGCTCAGTAGCGGTGGTAATATCTGCGAAATAAAAGCTGTGTAAATTATTAAAAAATGTGTGGATAAGAAGGAAAATGCTTAGGGATACAAATCCGTCAAAAAATAAATTGAAAAGGGAGCACAGAAGAAAGAATAGAATAACGGAAAAGAAATGAAACAGCAAATCATATAAATTATTAAAAATCGAGAGTCAAACATAAAAAATAGATTAGATGAGATGGTCAAACTCAAGGAGCAATCTTAACACATCAATATTAATAAAAATAATCAGCAGAAGTAAGTATAAGATAATAAAAAATCACCTAAAAAGCAGCTAGCCACTTCCATGAATCAAAATTCCCAAGTACAATAAAGGCAAATATTGAAAAGCTATCTTTAAGATACTTCCGTTTTTAATAGCAATATGTCTGAGATTCATAATACTCATTGCTAATCTCCTTTAACTCGAAACAACATTCGTCGATAAAATTAGTCTAGTGATAGTTTAAGTAAACACCTATTTGTTCGCGAGAGATTTAAGGATGATATAAGTCCACGCATGATTAATGGGGCAATCACCAAAGAAATTCCTATTGCAAATCTTAAAGTGTTACCGAACAAATCATTTGAAAATAGTGAAATCAGCAATGAGTCGACAACATAAGAACAATAAATTGAGTTAGCTGCTATTTTTTATGCGGGTTTGAATGAACATAAGAGTAAAGATAAAATGTACTTTCTATAAAAATATGTGGCCAAACATATAAATAACATTTCAGCAGTTTAATGCCTCTCCTATATCTATCTTCAGGAAGGCAAACTTAAGGAAAGTTTAAATCTTATTAATGGTTATCTTGACAAACTTAGTTCCTTGTGTGTTGCGGAGAAGGAGAAGATGAACCTAATCATTAACAAATCGGCTGCCCTTAATTTATTAGGACGATACTCTGAGACAATCACTCTTCTTTTGGAAACGAATTTCTTATAAAATGATCAAGCGCATAAAAATATTGCCGATGCATATCATAACATTGGAATGACTGACAAAGCCGTTTATCATTACGAAAAAGCGATTCGATTAAATCCCAAATTTGATGAAGCTTATTATAATCTTGCCGTTCTTCTTTATCTACAGTAAAGCTACTTCAATGCAAGAATGAACATCACAAAAGCAATATCGATAAATTCTTCAAGTAAAGACTACAATTAGCTCTTCGCTCACTTGGAGTAAAGACTATAGCAATTCAGCGTATAAAAATGATTAAATTTAATGATTTTATTATCTTTATCAATTTAAAGAGCATTTGGATGGACTACTATCGTAATCCTTCATCTATTTTTCAGCCACAAACCCTTTGAAGTCAATTGATATTTAGTAAAAGCCATTTGTGAATTAAAAGTTTCGAACAGAAGATTGTGGGCCATTAAATAATTCTAAGGACTACTCTAAATACGCTTTCTTTTGAGGTATACCATATGATTATTTTATGCTTTCATGATATTCAGATCAAGTTGATGAATCAACTTAAATCTTTAATAAGGCATATTTTATAATAAAAGTATTGAGATGATAAAATAAAAAAATAATCATCTCTCTCATTTACAATTTTCCTCAACATAACTCGGGTATTATTAATATCTCTCCATTATATCCTTAATCTTCTGCTTGAAGCTCACCTATTCGATAATATGATGAATAGCTTTCCTTAATAAAGGGTCAGACCTAATATCTTACAATTCCGCTTTCGCCTTACAGAAAGGACAATATTTATATTTATTTACAGATACTCGGATTGAATTTTCATCAAAGTAGTGCATACAACTGCGAAGGTAGCAAGGATTGACCATCAGTTCATAAGAAATGGGACATAAGTAATTGCTGGTAGAAATGGATAGATCCTTGAATAATTGTTTAATTTCTTATAAGGGGGGATCGACTTCATTGACTAGTTATAGGGATAACTAGCATTTATGTTCATCAGGGTTTGAGGGAAAGTTCCTTCGATATTAACTAAATTTACATCCTTGATCTATCTCCTTTCGATTTGAAATGCATTTAATTATGAGTTTAATCTTTCTTTTAAACAATAGCTCAACTTCTAGCTTCTCTGCAAATTAATTAATCATGTAACTGAGGGGAAGATTTCTATTTCTAACTTAATATTTCATAAAACAGCAATCCATAAAAGAAAGATTGATGATATCCACTGGCCATTATAGGTAGAACTTTAATTTTGAAAGAACTGTCATTTTGGGTTCGAAATGGGTTGTTAATTGACTCTAATGACTAATTTACTGCTTATATGTGAGCGTCTTTTTGGTGATGTTATATATTTTGTAAGATTATATGCTTTATGGCCATGTCAAATCAGTATTGGATTTGGTAAACGGATCAGATTCAACCATAAATTTGATGCAGGATACCAAATCAGAAATTCTAAGAGTAGCCAGATCGAAATAGAAAGAATATTGAGTGAAATCTTGCCTGATTTGAATTACTATGTTATGTAATTCATTGCTATTATATTTAATGGGCACATTGACCTGAAAAACAGATCCGTGGGCTAAAGCCTCGACCAAAACAGATCCAAAAATAAAATTTTCCAAATGATTCTATGGCATTATTTGTAATCTTTTAGTAAATGTGCTTCTGATTAAATTAAATAGACATTATTTATAGAAATTATATTGGTTTAAACTTTAAAGGAAACCCAAGGAATGTTGCAAGATGAGACTAGTTTCTTAAAGTAGCATTAACATCAACTTATAAGTTCTTTTGAAAGAAAATATCTTAGTTTTGAGATTAAATAATAAAAATTATGATATCTTTTGTAGAATTTCAAAATTATTGTTTTTACCCTTAGCAGCAATGTAGAAAATAGGCATATGAATATGATGAAATATTTATTAAATTCAATAAGAATGCTATAGTACCCTGAAGATCTTGAGGAAAGGGAAGAACTAGATATGGAGTTAACCAATCTAACAGTGGGCTTGCCCAATGAGGATGAACCAGACCAGGATGAAGAATTAGTTAACACAAAATCAAAATGGAGCATAATGGAATCAACTCATTACCAAACTCATCGTTCTTTCATATTCAGCCATTCGCCCTCACATCAGCAGTGGGCATCTGTAACCAAGACGCATTTGATAACACAAAGTAAATCACCTGCGAAGCACAGAGAAACTCACTACCCTCAATTCATGCCTTCGCATTAGTAAGAAAGGAACACCACACCCAAGGGATAATTTTCTGGTTTTAAGATATAAAAAATTTAATGCAGCCCATAAAGAGGAGTCTTTCGATCAAGAGTTGTCCGTGGAAATCTCAACAACTCAACGATTCACAACTCTATCCCTAACTTTACTAATTAGCCTCCACCTGAAATTACAGCTTCGAGTTATTGCGTAATCTTTACCGATTCCAACTAGATATTAGCGAGCCATAATCATGATGAAAAGAGACAAATTGCCAGTCTCACCAAGATAATGACAGCCTACACCGTACTAAGCATCTGTCACGAATACAATATCAAAATACGCGAACTCTTTATTCCAATTCTAAATCGGGCATCGTATATGGAAGGAACTAGTGCAAATCTACGTTGCGGAGAAGAGATTCTAATTATAGATCTGCTCTATGGTCTACTGTTGCCCTCCGGTAATGACGCAGGAACTGCTCTTGCCCAATATTTTGGCAAATTTCTGTCCTTCAAGTTTGTAAAAGACAACCTTTCCAACGATCGTTATACCAGTAACATTGATAAGTTCAATGAATGCAAGCAGTACTATGATGTCGAATACGAGCGGTAATCCATAAAACTTTTTGTGTTCTAAATGAACAAGCATGCTCATAGTCTAGGTCTGCTCAACACAAAATTTATAAATCCGACTGGCCTTACTCATACAGAAAACTACTCAACTGCAAAAGATATGACTGTACTGACGGCAACTTGCCTTCAGAATGGTTTATTGAGAATTATTTTCAAAAAAAAGGCTCATAAGTGTGAGGTGAGAAACGATAAACTGGGATACAATAGGGAGGTTGTCTGGAAGAACACCAACAAACATCTGTATAAAATTAAGGAGTGCATTGGAGTCAAAACTGGAATCACGCCTGGAGCTGGACCTTGCCTTAGTTCTGCCTATCGCATCGGTAGTCGAAAGTTGGTCGTTGTTCTGCTAAACTGTAGCAATCTGGATAGCAGATACAATGACGCTGAGCTTCTTTATAAATGGAGTCGATGTAAGTATAGTAACCCTTTCTTTCTTTCTTTCTTTCTTTCTTTCTCATCCAATGAATTAAACTTAGGCTTGATATTTATACTAATATCTAACTAGATTCGGTTTAACTAAATTATCCCTTGCGAATAAACCTTCAATTTTATTATTTTATTAAATTCATTTCTTTTATGCCGAGGAAAATATCTTTGTTAAGTTTAAATAAATTAAAAAAATACTTTGTCTAAGGCGAAAAAAAATATTTGGAGGCTTTCTCGAAATTAAATCTTAATTCATAGCATTGCTTTAAGCTCATAATGGGTTTTAATGTTTATTTTTCTTCTTTATTTTTTGACCAATCATTTTTCTA
>Ga0302185_10000757_pt1 | contig 24108 bp, 23 predicted proteins | sample II_Bog_E1_1_FD_200231 | JGI IMG/M metagenome (GOLD analysis project Ga0302185, IMG submission 200231) | Peat permafrost microbial communities from Stordalen Mire near Abisko, Sweden - II_Bog_E1_2 | ecosystem: Environmental > Terrestrial > Soil > Wetlands > Peat | place: Sweden: Abisko... | reverse complement strand
TGTTGAATACCCACACCTTGGATACCTTTGTAGCAATATCTCAATTTGGCATATGCCTTTTCCGCAAAAGAATACCTTCCGTATGTTGCAAACGATTTTTACTCCACGAAAGGTAATTTTCCATCGACTATCACGTATCTTTTCTCCTTTTCAGCGATGAAAAACTGGTAAATATATGGTCCTTAATCCTCTATAATATTTAAAACTATACCTTCCTTTATCGGTTGAAACTAAGGATGATTAAGTTTGAAAATATTTCTTTGATTATGATGCTATACAATTTAGAGCAGTTGAGAAAGTGAAGTTTTTAATATCGGCGGTAACTTTTAGTTTAGCTCAGGAACAATGATGTTTTTTGGGTTGGTTTACACCCACTTGAGAGTTTAGAGAGAGGGCCAGCCTTTAGGTAGTGCATTGTCATAATAAATCAGAGAATATTGACCGGTTTTATCAGTCTAGATTGGGCCAAACTAGTTATCACTCCATTTATCTCCTTTCTTTTGTTGCTTTTGAATGATATTAATGGTCCTGTTCAAACTTTCCTCAGTCCTCAGGATGGTCTTACAAGACCTATATTTGAGGAAGTTGCTATTGATAAATCCTTTACTTTGAGTCAATTATTTTTCTACTTGCTTTTTGATATGTTCCAATTTCTCGAGCATCAGAGGCAGGAGTTCTGGCGCTAAGGTTTACGCAACTGAGTAATCTGCAAATCCGCAATTAAATAAAGTTTATTTCAAGTCCTCCTCAGTGAGTATTTACTGCCTTTCTATCTTTTTGCTACTCTTCTTTTTGTTGTCTTTGCCTTTAGCATCATTTTTTTTGAAAAAAATATTATAAATAATTTTTTCCTTGAATTCGTTGGCCAGCTTTTATAGCCATTCATTGGAATAGAGATATCCTTCACAAATAAAATATTCCTTTAATTTGCAGTATTACTCCATAAAGTTATGCAAAGTCTTATCTTCAAATTCGATAGGAAGAACATGGCTTAACTCCATAAAGCCTTCACTTTTCAAAAGGGAGTTTATTTGTATGGAGTAAGACTCTAGTTTTTCAGCCTTAAAATACATCTTTTCAATTTTGACGTAATCTGAATTGATATTTTTTTGGATCCATTCCTCCGGCTTACTCACTAAAAACTTCCTCTGCAAGCTCTCAGCATCTATATAGCCATTATTTTAATAGAATTGAGTGATTATCCTCTTCTGATTTACTGAAAATTTATCAGGCACGAAGTATGAATTTTGATATTTTCCTTTTAGTTTACCTTCCAAAATCAATTAGTTTAATATATCTTCGATATTGCGATTCTCAATTCCGGTTACTTTTAAGAAGGTGTCGATATTGATGGGATTGCTGATAGCACTCAGAAATCCTAATATCTTGGCCTTTTTTAGGAGAGTGTACTCTGTTGTGATAAGCTGGTTTCCTACCAGTTCGGCTTGCAGTTTGTGGATGTTTTCGTTGACTAGTTTGTCAATGAACTTGATGTTGAGTTCATGTTCGATGGCCACCTGCTACAGTTATATTTTGCCCTCTAATTCTAATCTTTGCCGCAAATTAGCAATCAAATTATCGAAATATCGATGAGAAATCAAATTATTTGCATGTCTGGTAATTTGATTCTTCTGCATTACGATATTAACTCGTGACTCTATGGTGTCCGGACCGATATTTAGGATCTGAGGGATCATACCTAGATATAGGAGGTCATACTCAGATTTATTTTACCGCGTTCTTTGACTAAATTTGCTATTTCCTTGTCCAGCTGGTCAGGAAGGACATATTCGTTTCCATCAGTTGTCGGATAAAATGCAAATCCCTCGTGATACAGTTTGACCATGATCTACGCGACTGTCCTCTAGGAAAGCGGGTTTGTCTTTTCCTCCTGTACTGCCATCAGTTCTCGTTGCAGCATTTATAGTTCATCGTCAATATCCATGCTATACCAAATTAGTTATTATAGTTGATGATAAAGAATAATCTTTTCAAGAAAACCATTTCTCCAAAGTAACGGCAAATCCATTAAAACAAAAGGGTGGATGAATAAATAATCGAGGCTTGTAATGGATTTGATATAAATGGGTGCAATATTTGAATGAGCCAATAAATGTTTACATAAAATCAGATAAAGATGAGTAGCTGTTATATCAGTTAAAATACTGATAGGGCAATAAGAAATGGGGATACTGTTATGACTCCTTGCGCGAAGTCGAATTGTTTTCTTAGATTTTAATGTCCATTTCCCTCTGTGGTTTGACAGCGAGTTGGATTTGCTCTGAATTGAAATTGTCATAGATCTTTTTGATTTCGGTTGCCGCCTTCCTCTTGAGAAGATATCCCGTTTTTTTCTTAATGATGTCGCTGTATTGAAAGTAGTTGATCTTATGCCCCAATGATTTGATGATAGTGAAAATAATATAATACAGTTTCACTGGGGGATTCTCATAATATTTGGACAGTACTAGCACTTTCTTATTTACGGCTTACAGTTTTACGATGAGCCTATCGATTATTAGCTGCTTCTTTTCCTTGAAATAATATTTGTTGAAGATATCGTCGAACACCACTTATATTGCATGCCTTACATTCTCAAGTCCGTTTCCCACCATCTACTCGCTTAAAATTTAGCTGTTCTCTATATCTTTCTCGTCATCAGACTTCTCAGTCGTATGTGACTCTTCGATTTTCTCCTATACTTTAATGTTATTAGTCTCAAACTTTAGTTGATTTTTGGTTGTTTTGTTGGTGTCATTGGCATTGCTAAACAGCTTATGGTAAATTTTGTATTTCTGGTTAAATATTTTGATAGAAAGGTTGTTATTTTTACAAAATTCCTTAGTATTCAGCTTGATTTACTCCAACATACCAAAGTATATCACAACACCTGCAGCCTAACGAGACCCCTTCTTTTTAGGAGTCAGATCTTTTATTGCTGTGAGTCGGTCTCTGTAAACTTTCATCTCGTCCGGACTGGATATATCCCTGTATTTATCAGTAAACTCTCGGATAAGGGTATTAAGTTTTCGCTATTTTTACAGTTATCGTTTATTCTTAGAATTGGATTAGTATTTGGCCGGAACTACCCTTAGTTCCTCCTGGTAATTGCGGTTCATGGTTTCACAGGATTTGCAAAAATACTCGGACCCGATGCGATCAAGGAGGTAGCTGCCACAATTGTCGCATTTCTAATCAAGAAATGGACCTTTGTTGATCATCCTCGAATTATTATACCCAAAAATTATAATAGTTTCTCAATATACCAGATTATATTCCAACATCATTGGCAGTATTGCTCAATTCAGTAACACGCCAACCACAATATTGAGAAAAATATCATTTGCACATCATTCAAAGTTATTATTTATCAATTTACCGGCCAAACTCATTTTCAATCTGTTACACAGCGCAGTTCATGACAGAGAGGTAGTATCCCGCCATCGAAATCATTTGATGATTTGTTGCAAAGTTGTCCAATATGAATAAATGTGTGTGCAAATGCTCTACTCTTGCTCCTACTAGAATGTAGCAGAAGATAGATAGAACTTGGTCAGCATCAAGCATCCATCTTTCCTTGCGCAGACCGTTCAAATCGTAAAATCTTTCGATTTAATGAGTAATTCCCTCTGAGCAAGCCATAATAGCTTTCATCTTATTGATGGGAGACTTCGATTTAGCCAGGTCTGAGAGGTGGTTCATGCAGCTCCTATATGGCTGCATATTTTATACCATAACATCGTTGATCTCAATATTATCAATTTTTTGTTCACCACTTTCAGCACTCAGGTCGCTGAGGTAGCTCCTGATGGTTCGATGATTGAGACAGAATTTGTCTTTTATCATAAACTTTTCTGGGGTGCTGTTTTTTAAGTAATTCAATATTTTCTCAAACCTTTCCTCCCTATTCTTATTATACCAAGCGACGGAATTGAAAATGATGCCATTAAAAGTTGAGTCCCTGAAAAGCAGAGCAGTCACTGCACTTACCACATTTTATTAATTGGAAATAAACAGGTTAACGTTCTCCTATCCCTATGCAAAAGAACTGAGGTGATAATAGTCGTAGACTGACTCCTTCAAAATCATGATAAACTGCTTGATGTTGTCCACAAGTTCGTCGATGTGGCAGCCCGTTGACACTGGATCTCTGTAGTTCTTTTCTATGAACACAGTAAATAGCCTCTTGATCCTTCCGAGCATGCAGTTGATATCCGACAGATGCCTCTCCAAAATCATAGTAAATGTAAGAAAGATCTCCAGCTCCTTAGCAGTTTGTTTTGAAATTTATCTCTCGTTCCCCAAAACAGATGAGATGGTATCATCCACAAATGACAGTATAGATTTCTTCAGCATGCTCCTGCAAGAAGATACACTTGCCGTTTTTTCAATTTTTATCCCTGCGGTTCCGTTCACAGGGTTTTTGGAAAGGATCGAATTTTTTGAAAATCGTTCGAACTATATTTTACTATTGTGGGCACTTAAATTAATTGCACTTGTTATTTTGCTGGGAGTTGGCTATTGCAAAAATTTAGGAGTGTGGCTGAACGACAGCAGTACTGATTTTTTTAGGTTTTTCTTAAAATTTTAGACTTCCGCTGGAGAGTTTAAAACTTAGGTTTTGTTTGGTTCCTCTACTGCGATGGTGGCTTTGATGCTTTCCATCTATCTGAAGTATTTGGTTTTGGAAAGTTCGCAGTTGTTGACCAGCTCGATCATGTCCTTGGCCCATTCAAACTCGTTTTTAATTTCCTGGCAGTTTCTGAGAAAACTGTTTTCCCAAATGATCTTTTCTGTATGAAAAAAGGAATACTCCGGATGATCTTATGATATTGAATTCCACAGCAGTTGTGGTATTCAAAGCTCTACTCCCAAACAGACTCTTCCCCGCTGAGCGTATCTGTCAATTCTGCCATTTTTTAGACTCGATCGATGGGAGATGCGCCCTCGTCTTTTGTTTAGTTGTTGCCCATGTTTATAAAATAGATAATGAATTATAGGGAAATAGTTTTTTAGTGCATCTCAAATAATTAAGACATTAAGGAGTTTGTGTAAAAGAGGGGAAGTTTGTAATTAAGGGTGATTATTTTAATAATTATTTAATCTCGTATCATCAACTATCACCATTATGGAAGACGAAAAACATAAGAACGCTCTCATTGCCTAACAGTATCGCATGAGATTTTACGAAAATTAGTTTCCAGTTGAGGGATAACTGGTCCAGGTACTTTCTCAAGTCATGTAGGGGCAATCTGAAAAGTCAGAAGAGAATGGTTGCTATGTCGCCCTCTTGGAGTACAATAACAAAATTGGAATGATGCCCATCAATTAGTACACCACTACAATGAGAAAGGCCATCCATCGAGCCATGAAAGTCGGCAAGAAAGAAATCCTAACTGTGGTCCGAGTTGATAAGGAAAAAGGTATGCACATTTATATTAAGGTTATATCGATCTATCAAAAAAACGAGTTAATATTGAGGATTAGAAATAGGGGGAGGAAAAATATGCTAACTCGACACAGCTGCACTCCATATTGATCCACATTGCATAAGCTTGCAAGGTGCCTATCTTACAGCTCTATCAGAATTATATCTGGCCCATTTATAAGCAATTCAAGCATGATCATCCCCTCAATTTACTAAAACAAGCAATGGCGTAACTGCTATTTAACTCAGAAGCTAGGAAAAGCTCAAGGAACTCAATATTACTGACTAAAAAATTAAAAATAGTTTGCTGGATGAACTCAAACGAAGGTTCAAAAGGCCAGTTATCAAGACTATGAGTAACTTCAGTGTTTCTTGCAGGTCTTTTTAGGGAATCAGTGCTATTAAAAGAGCATTGCAAGCAGGCATTGAAGCAGCAAAGGGAAAAGGCTATTAAGTCAAAATCTTTATTATTGGTGCACCAAAATACACTTGTGAAGTGTCCTCAGCCACAGTATAAGCTGGTAAGGATGCATTAAACACTACTCTCTAAGCAATTTAGAAAACAGCCCTATCATTTAAAGGAGACTTTGTTCTGGACAAGCAGGTACTTGAATCATAATAAAGCCCTACGTGGTTGGCGATACTGATAAGCACATCAAGGAAATGATTAAAGATGAACAGGTGTAAGAAGTTATCGACGATGACGATGAGGATATGGGCGATGCTGATTGATTTAGGTATAAATAATGAGCAATAATCACATATCATTCAAATTATTTTCTCTCAAAAATAGCCCAGTATTTATCTCCCTTATTTCTTTACACTTTTTGACCCTCCTCTGTTTTATTGACCATGACTTTCACACAAGGATCATTTTCATCTTTGACTTCCTGAAACATTTAATGTTGTCTCAAATGCTACAGATGCCATTCGTGAAGTTATAGAACATCAGTAATGCAGTACAATCTTCCCTTGGGCTTCAGTAAGAAGGCGTATTCTGATAGAAAACCTGTATTTATTATCCTCCTTCGATAGTTTTTGGCTTTGAAGTGGGGGTCAGGAAAGCAAATAAATATCTTTTATAAACTTTATTTCGCAAAATATTGACAGAGGTGCCTCATTGTGTTTGTTCTCACTACTCCAATATGGTCATAGGCATTGGGTTATTTAATGCGATACCCTCTGATTTTTTAAGCTACAAAATTAGCCAGTTTATCTCTGATTTCCAACCCTAACAGCAGTTTATCAGGAAAAAGAGGAGCCAGACCAAAAAGTAGGCCTCCATAGCCACATCCAATATCAAGAACTGATACATTTTTGCCGTTAAGACTGTAGTTTCTCGGTTGTTAGTAAAATGAGGGATGTTCAACAGTGTTGCAGCAAGGTTTTTGATTGTCTTCTTGGCTGCCTCCAAATTTAAGGGGAAAGTGAGCTTTCCAGTCAACAAAGGTATGATGAGGTGGGAAAGGAAATGGCGTGGTATTCAATGGATTGATGTGAGCCCTCATGCGATAATCCTTTTTCTTGGGCATCTGGCAATCAAGTTTAACAATTTTCTTATTGCCCTCGTCGTTGTCGGATTCGTCACTGAGTTGGCGTTCCCTCTTCATAAAAGAAATATAATTAGAAAGGATCAACTTTGATGTGATCAATTTCATATAACTGGATTATTAGATTGTTATTATTTGACTCAAAGTCAATTCCAATGATGCAAGTCTCCTCTCAATTTATTTAAGAACTGGCCTTTGCCGCCTGCCAGGCAGTCGACCAGACAGTACTCAACCATCTATTCTAGATTCGCATCCCTGCGCAGCAAAAGTGGTCGGAGTTTGTAATGCAGCTACGCATCGAATACTATTAGTGGTTTCTGTAAAATCATTCCCAGCAAGCCATCTTCGCTTTCACACTGGTGCTAAAAGAAAACGTGTCAGTTGCTGCTGATTTGTTTCGAACTATGGACAAAATTAGTAGCATCCTCATGAAGTGGTTTCAACCCAATGGTACCTTTGCTAAGGAAAATCACTAAAAACTTGAAAAACATGTTGAGTCGACCATGGGCAACTTTTTAGGTATCTGCTTGAAGCATTTTTTTAGGTCGAAGTTAAATTAAAAGCAAATTATCTAATGGCTGGTCAATCCTAATGTGACTGCTCATTATCGACTCTATCTATTCTACTACTTTATCGATAGTGTTTCTTTCATCGATGACAAAATTCCTTTTATAGAATACAAAACAATGTCCAACAACTTTCAAGACAGCATAATTCCACTTATTATCTAATGTCTCATCCCATATTTTATGAACTTCGAGTAGGCGATGGAAGTTAATGAACTGGCGGTGTTGCAAGATAACATGTATCTAACTGAGGGACAGTATCAGTCTGACAAGTCGTAGCTCCTGTTGTGGAGCCAGTTCAACAAGTTTACTTTCATCATCTTTAAACTGTTATAAGAGGTGATTGCATTTCGCTACAACATTTGCTACAAAGAATTCGATGGCGATATCTATGACGACTGCAAAATTAGTTTTCCCGACAACTTGGTGAAGAAGATCATTAATAAAGAGTTCCTATAGGCACTGTACAACATCATCAGCAAGTTGATGAAAATTAATGAGCATAACTATCTTTCCATTTGCCTCAATTGCCTTAACAAGGTCCTGATGGCCAAAACCACCTACTTTATTACTCACATCAAGGAGAAGTTTATGACCACAAACCTCAAAGGAGTGTATCACCTGCTGTGCATCTGGAAGAACAGTTAGATAAAAAATAAAAAGACTGCCGTTCAGATCATCGACTGCAACATTAAAATTTTAACTGCGTTTAATTTGAGGGAGATGTAAACCCTATTTACCGCCAACAAGGAGATGAATGAGATTTATATCAATTGGATAGTCTTTATCAAAGAATTGCCTGTTTTCGTACTTGATTTTTAAAAGGAAAATCTTAACTGTCAAAACCAGCTTTTGCTCTCCTCAATAGAACTCATGAAAGAACTCATCGAATACTTCAAGATCAACAAAATGGTGTCATACTATCAAATATTTGAAGAAAAATGCATTGAGTTTACTGATAAATTTTTAAGGTATTTTATCGTAGAGTACCAACAGATTATTATGGGCGATCAAACTTTTAACAATCTTTAGGAAATGAAGGAACCAATCAAAAGATTTTTCAGTGACATCAAGATTATTATGACTGCCAGCTATAAGCATGCATTTCAAAGAATCTGGGAAATATGTGAGCATGTTTATCATCACTCAGGCTACGAACAGCAAATCGCAAATCTGCTGTTTATGTTACTTGAAATGATCAATGAGGATTCAAAGTATTTTGAGGAAAGCATCTTTGGAGATGATATCCTCAGGGGCAAAAGACACTTAATTGATGAAGAGGTAGCCGATAGATAGGAACTTTCTCTTTTTGGAGAAATTCTTACTGAAACTGTTGCCTATATTGAAAGCTACACCGATAGAAAATGTCAATACCTCAACCATGCCATCATCTTATTTATTGAAAGACTGACCTTCAACTGCATCAGCAAACTTACAGGTCACGAATGCATTGACTAAGTGCATGTTGCTCCCACAATTTCTTACTTTCTCTACACTAAAATGAAACGGCTTCGTCAAAACACAAAAGATGAGGATTTCATAAACTTCTGTCTCGGAGTGATCAGCAATTTCATTACTTGCGTGCAATTCTAAAATATAGAGTATATATTTCAATTACTCTATGACATAATAATTCGAACCAAAATGGCGATGCAAAGGGAGTATTTCAAGGACACACAGATTTACAAGGACATGCTTCAGTTATTTACCAATCTGAGTAAGTTGAGTTTGGACCAGACGTCAATTAAATGGCGAGTCCTGCTTTACAAATCAATGACAGCATTGAGTTTCGACGATTTACTGGATTCATACCGTGGCAATATTCGTAATACAATTAATTTAGTGAAGCAGTCCATCTAATAAAATAATTATCTTAAGATAATGTACGACTTGACTGGGATCTGTCAAAGCATTTAAACCGATTCAATCTATAATTATTTCATCAATAGACTCATGAAGGAAGTCAATGTGAAGGTTCTTATTGAATATCTATTCTCTGGTCTTGGCTGCCACATGTCCTATCTTAAAGATTTGCTTAATCTCAACTACTAACTCATTAATAATAAAGGTAGAAGATTCGACAGTGGAAAGATCATCAAGCGAGCATATCAACTCATTTAGTATATGATGCCCTGCTGGAATGTCCTTTTAAACAAATACGGATAAACTGACGAAGGCGAAGAGCTCTGTTTGTAATTTTATCGCATTTTTACTGTCCTAGTCAAACAAAAGCATATTAATATATGCCTACTCGATCGATATATCGACTTTCACTATAAAACCTTTGTCAAACTGTTTCTTAAAAACTTAGTTTTTATGATCGATAGCATCTCTCAATATCCGGAGCTGACTGGTTCTTTTTATCAAGTGTTAGAGGATGTCTTCATCGAGGCATTAGAGCCATGGCTCAACAATTCAGATTTGGAAATTGGTAAGCTTATCAACTTTCTTGTGTAGAAAATTATGCATAAGTTGACCAATAATAAACATTTTTAATACACCAAGAAAATTGATCCAACTGAGTGCTCGTCCTCCATTTTGTAAGCTGAACTGCGAATCATCAACAACTTTTATAAATTTATTGATGATAACAGGCAGTACATCCACCGCGCCAATATGATCGAGAACTTCAACTTAATTTTGGAACCAAACTCTCTGAAAAATATGTTCCTGATAGCAACAATAAAGTTAGGATTCGACTATGGCAAACAGTACAGAGAGATACTGAATTATGTGTCAAACATCGGCGTCAATATGTTCAGATATTACGATTTTGATATAAGCATTGTTGCCAGCGAACTAGGAATTAAGGAAGAACAAGACTACAAGGAATTTAAAAGGATCGTAGAAACGATAAAATCAAAAAAGGAGTAGGGCTGGATTACAGTACAGTTCAAAGATTGGGTTAAGTCGTAGTACCGGTTTATAGAATTGCATGACCCTTCCTAAACATTCAATGATTATTGATGGTCTATTACTCACAATTGTTTTGAAAATTGTGCATCCCAAAATATATGTATAGTTCATTAAACTGTAATTGATAACAAGATATAATGCAAACATAAAAACTGCTGGCTGCAGCGGGCAGTCAAGGCAAGTATCAAATTTATTGTATTATCTTTGTCTGCACCAAGTGGCTCTTTATATCTTTGACTGTATTCCTTCCGAGCTATTTGCTCATTACTCCTACCTTTCATTGTGGATCGCAGAATAATGTCAAGGAAGTCGATGCCTGCAACATTATCGATCAGTGCACTATCGATCAGATCGATACAATTACTAATCACGCTCATCTATACTGCGGGTAACTCTTCACTCGACAGTCCATTATATCTGCCTAGTTTGTTGGTAGTGTTACTGGATTAATTCTACTTTCGATATTGGCAGACAAATTAGGCAGAAAGCTAATCATCGTATCAACGCTGATGATTTCCGCAGTGGGGTCAATAGGTAAATGAAATATAACTCAGCTTTAACGTTGGGCGCTTATTATATCATATACCCGATCATCTATCTAGGCATTATCATGATGGGCTTTGGAGGCTACTCGTTGTCGATGGTTTCATACTCCTACTTGAGTGAAATTAATTCTGACATTTGGCGGCAGCGTAGTCTAATAATGACCTACTCCTTCTGGTAAGGTGTTGATAATACAGGGCATTAGGAGAGATCATGCTGTATCCCATAATAACGTTCATACACGATTGGCTTTATATTTGCACTTTCATTTTCATTTTGCCGCTCACCATCTTAATTGCCATGTCTTTTTTCCTCGTGTAAACTCCATAATTTTTATACGCACAGAAGAGATATGCCTAATGTCTTGTGGCTCTTAACAAAATTGCCAAATTCAATGGTCAACCGCCTCTTCAATCAATTGGATAGGTACCTGAAGAAACAAAATAAACTTTGCGTATTCAAGACACTTTCATCAAAGCCAAGTATCTGATCCCCCTGATAGTCTTGAGTTTCGCGCAGGCTTGCAATAATGGCTTTTATTACACTATCCAATATTCAGTTGATGACTATGGATACAGATTCGAAGTCAATATGCTTGTCATCGGCTGTCTTGAGTTTTGCAGTTGCTTCTTTACCAACTTCTTCTGCCACCGTATGAAACGAAAATTTTGGATTATTGTGCTCATGATACTTTCAGGAGGATTTGGAATTTTGGTAGAGTTTTCTGATAACCAAATTGTTGATCTTTTGCTTATTGGAGTCAGCAGACTCTTCAACACAGTTGGATTTGCTCTTTTCAGTTTGATTTCTTCTGAAACATTTCCCACTTAAATTCGGTCGACTGGATTGGGTATATCTGAGGCCATGTCCAACTTGGGTAACATGGGAGCCCCCTTTTTGGTAACTCTGGCCCAATTTCTCAATTTTAAAGCTATTTTTGTAGGTGGATTTTTGAATTTGGCAGGAGGAACATCTATGCTGATTGTAAAATAGACAAAGAAGGACACCTAAGCTGTTAATTTATAGGAGAAAGCCCCCTTGATCCCAGAGTCTTGATAGATATGATGCTAAAATAATTGTGGTTTATATTTTTTAATGGTTTAGTAGATATACAATATATGATACTCGTCATATAATAATGCTGAGCATTAGACATATTCTATTCCTAATAACCCTCACCTTAGTGGCTATTTTCCCAGTCAAATGTGATGAAGGTGATGATGACGATATCATCGACCTCAGCAAAATCACTGTTTTCCCGGAGTATAGTCATAATATCAGGGCAGGATATCTCAATATCACGACCTTTAATCAGGCATTCTACTATATTTTCGCTTAAAGGTAAGGATCATCTAATACAGTCAGGATGACTACAAGAACGATCCACTTATTTTATGGCTGAATGGCGGTCCAGGCTGTTCATCCCTCACTGGTTTTTTCACCTAAAACGGGCCTTTCTATTTCAAAGAGGAAGACTCCTCACAGATGTATATCAATCCTAACTCCTGGAATAACCATGCAAATATTCTTTACCTTGAAAGTCCAGGAGGAGTCGGCTTTTCAACAGCTTCTGAAAAGTATTTAATCGCTAATGACACATCAGTGGCCAAGGACAACCTCAAGGCCCTACAGATATTTTTTGATCGGTACCCCACTTATAAAGGAAACGATTTTTACATCGCAGGAGAGAGTTATGCAGGCATATATATACCTCGTCTAGCTGTCTAGATTTTAAACTTCAATGAAGGTCTGCAAGAAATGAGAATAAACCTTCGGGGAATTCTAATCGGAAATGCTTGCACTGCTCCCCATGAATGTTCTACCAATACATATTTCTCCCGATTTACAACTAAATATTTATATTCGCGAGGCTTCATCGAAGAAGACCAATATTTTAAATATGTGAACAAGTGCACATAAAGTGAGAGCTCCACGGACTGCATCGACTTCCAAAAAACGCTTTTTGATAACTTTGCTAAATCGGGAGCCAATATTTACAATATCTATGGAAAATGCTACAAACCCATATATCCTCCAAAATACTAAGAAATAGTTGCTCGTTATTAATAAAAAGCAGAGAAATATCACCAATCCGAACATGGTCTAAATCACCCTCTGCAATGCACCGATGCAATTGGCCCCCTCACAGTTCTCAATCGAAATGAGTTTAGAGTTCCCTTAAAAGTAATGGTATCAAATACTACGCTATTTTGGACTCCTTGTTCCGATGTATTATTCCCTTAAGACAGATCTTAAAATATACGAGAGAGTAAGACGGCTCCTACTTTAACTTACCGAATCTTGTTAATGCGGGGTTGAAGATATTTTATTTTACTGGAGATTTAGACGCCATAGTATCTATAGTCGGCACCCTTTCTTGGTTCGAAGAATTCAGTAAAGAACATGGAATGCCAGTCAAAAAGAATTGGAGACCTTGGGTGACTAATAGCCAAAATATTTCAGGCATGGTGTGGGAGCTTGAAGGTATGACATTAGCAACCGTACGAGGTGCTGGCCACATGGTGCCGTCTGACAAGCCTCAAGAGGCAGAATAAATACTGAATGTTTTTTTGGGGAGAACGAATTGGAAATACCCTGATTACTATCCACAGTCTAGAGTGTAATGATATCAATCTGTCGAGAGATCAAAAATGAATCAATTAAATATGATCACATCCCTAAAAGCCGATTGAAAATTTGTTTTTTTGCGCTCTAAAACTCATTAGGAGAGATGTCTCTCTTCAAGATAGTGCCTTTGGAAGAAGAAGAGTAAGTATTCTGTTTCTTTTTATCTGCGCTTTTGGATCTATTTTTGAGATATATCTGAGACTCTTTTCTTGAGGGTGCCATGGTGGGACTAAACGTGCATTCGTTAAGATCATTCATCAAAAACAATTATTTTTGCTAAAACTATTTTCTTTTTTTTTCCTGCAGCCTAAGTTAGTCGATACTTACCAAATTTCGTTCCTACGAATCACATTGCCACCCACAATAAATTTCTAGACTTTGTCTTTCTTCAGCCGGAAAGGACACTCAATGGCTGTCTTTTTTTCAGCCTACTCCTTCATTTTGTTTAATTTTAATTTTGCTTCTTTATGCTTCTTCATGAGATCCTCCACTATCTTTCCAGCCTTGCCCAGGTGGTCCTCTTTTGGCTTAATAAAGGCTTTGGACCCTTTTTAATTCTATTTTCTTGCTCTCTCTTCGATTTAATTGCGAATCGTATCCTCCTTAAAATATGGAGGCTCAAATTTTTTGACCTCGACTTCAGGATTGTTATTCAATTTGGATTTGAGAGTTTTCGAACTTTTGGTTTGAGCAATGCTCACATTATCGTAGTTCCTCCTGTTCTTCAGCATCATCAATTTATAATAATAAAAATATTGGGCATTTTAGAGTTCAGCCATAAGCCATGAACTATTGATGAAAATCAAATGCATAGAATATTTCATTCTTTGATGTGATCCACATTCTTGGGGCTTTTGGGAACTATTGCTGCCAATCGGCTGTTGAGATTGTTGTTCAACTTGCTTCGACTGTTACTCTTCATATACTTTCTAGAATAAGTAGACTACTTTGATTTGGGAGGGATATAATCGCTTGGGAATCGAGGAGTTGTTCCAAAGGTATTTGGCTAATATTTTTGTGTATATTTTTTCCTTTCGAAATACTTGTCAGGCAACTATTTTTCCTTACTTTTTTCACGAGAACGGGAAACCCCAATCGATTATCTTTGAAATTAATCAAACAGAAATTTTTAAAGTTCATCCCTTTTAAAAGTTGAAAACAGTTTCTTGACGTTTTGATTGTCCCGAACATCAAAAGGAGGATTGAATCTGATTACATATATCATCTCCTTCTTTTTACTGACAAAATCTTAAAGCTCAGGGATGTCATTGCCATTTGCAATCAGTATGCTTGAATAATTATTGTAAGCAGTCACTATTCTCTTGAAATCAGCCACAGATTTATAAGGGATAAAACTGATATTATTAAAAGTATCGCTAAGCTTGATCTTTACATGATTGTTATCAGGCTATTTGTAAAAAAGAAACACTTTCTTTGATTTTTGGTTGCTGACACCGATTGTTAAACGCTCATGATTGGATGGATCCACAATGGAAGTCTTCTTAAAGCCAAAACGAGAGGCAGCCCTTACTTATTCAGCATTAAATCTATATTTTTAGTTTTCCTTCTAAAGATCAGAAATAATCTTTTATAGATCTGACATCTTCCCAATCTGGCCTGCAATAAGATGTTGATATTGATCAACTCGCTAGTCATGAGGATTGTCCGACTCCAAGATAAAAGTCACTTTAGGGAATTTTTTTTTCATTTCTTATATTTTGCTAAGCATATTTCTATCGATGACGGCTATCGTTACATTGTCCTTTTTATCTCTTAGATAATTTCCAAGGTTCATTTAGTTGGTATATGCTTGAACTAGCACATTGTACTTGCCTACTGCTTCATCCACCTCCTGTTGTTTATTACTGTGTGCTACCACTACAATAAAATCCCCATTCAACCTCTTTTTAATTTTTTATATCTCCTATTATCGGAATAATATTTAATGTCTGATGTTAGAATGAAGGTTCAGTTTGGTAAGGTAATCCGGATCATTTCCTTCTGTTTCATCTCTTTCCTGTTCTTTTTAGCCTTACCAGTCTTTGTCCAGAATAACCTGAGGCCTCTCCCCTTCGTCGTTTTAATAAATTTTGAGATAGAAGTCAACCTGGTCATTTTTAAGTGTTTTAATAAGTTAATTTTCATTTTCTCCCTCATCTTCCTCGAGAATAGTTTCCAAACCGTGGATATCAAACTCTGTCTTTCTAGGAACGATCATCTTAATCTTCTTTTTCTTCTTAATAACCTTATTCTGTTGGGCCACAGCCTCCTCTAAATTTTAAGGGCTATGGCTCATCATCAGCATAAGAAGTGAATCTGGCTCTTGCATATACTATTTCAACTGTTGTACATTTTTGTAGACTGTGGGCATGATTTTTTTATTCTTTTAGGAAGCAGCTAGCAATCGGCGCTTGCTCTCCAAATCTGTTTTGGGATCATAAACTACTCTCACTTTTGAATAACTATCGAGGTTGCGAATGTTGGATAAGGAGCCTTCCACACTACTACCTTCTAATTTTTTGATGAGACTTGGTATGTCGTCTTCAGAAATTAAAAGAGCATTGGTCTCTCGATCAAGATGATTTCCTGCCTTTCCGACGACAATGACGAGTGTTTAAGGCTGTTCAGACAAAACCATAATTTCAGGAGTGGCCTGTGTGGAAATAATAAGTCTTACAACTCCCTTTTCCGCTATTGGGATGTCTTTCGCATTCCCAAAATAATTGACCTTATTGGCAAAAAATTTGCCAACTGGAAACAATCCTTTCAGTTTTTCATCAATGTTTAAGTCAAAATTTTTATTAACTAAAATGCTATCCATTTTTGTAGTTGGGTTGATGACAGTTGACGATCTTGGGATATTTATGTTTATTTATAAAATTTCAATGCTGCCATTTTTCCTTGATAAATAATTAGGGTCTTCATTGATATTGCTTTCAGGATCTGAGTGAATTCTTTCTTTGTATGATTTAACCTGATGGTTGGCTTCTCTTTCATAACTATTATTTTCGGGAGTCAATTTATTGGCAGACTTGCTGTATTAAGAAGGAGCTTAAATTCGACTCTTATTGGCTCTTATGTTAGAAATATGACTTGGATTGAGTCTAATGGTGCTGAGTCGGTTGATCAAGATAAACTATACTCCTTAATTAGCAATTCCTTTATTTTAGATTGAATAGCTGTTGAAGATAGTTTCAATTTCTTTCTTCTCCTCTGGGAAACAAATCACATATACTTTTTTGAATCTGCCTTTGATGTTTCTGGCAATTTAGTCAACATCCATCATATTGTTGTAGGGCTGATTTTCAAAATTCTTAATATTCTATTTCAGGATTAAGGTTTGTCGACTTCTTTCCCCATCTCCATCGTTGTAGACTATGAAATCAATTCGCCCTGCTGATTAGACCACGTTGATATGTTTAATCACTGGATCAATTTCATTATATTTAATATAAAGAGTGTTAAAGTCATCTTCAAAGTTAATTTTAAGCAGTATAAGCTTTACTCTACCTGTCTGCTAGCTAGCTTCTGCGAGAATGGCCTCCGGGATGTGGTTAATATCTGTATCCTCAACGAACACTACCATCAGTAGGTTGGGATTGTTATCATAGATAGAAAGCAGCTGTTCCTTGGTCCTAAAGTAAATATTACGTTCGTGATCGACTGTTGCTTTATTGGATAGATAGTAGTATTGCATGTCATTGAACTGATCGAATACATGGCTGTTAAACATATTAGTAAACATATCCTGCTTCCGCTTTAATCGTTCATCCTGAACTTATGGAAGAATTCCTTCTGGGTCAATCCATCTTTCTGCATTGTTGATGATGCCAATCCATTTATGTTTTAAAAATTTAATTCTGGTTTGACTCATCTTGGGATTGCTTGAGTTAAAGAGCACTACTGAAGGAGCCTATTGTTTTTAAAGTTGCTTTATAAGTTCCTTCTCGTCTGTGTAATAAACTTAAGGCAGATCCTAAAATTCATGCACGACTAAAGTTGATTTTCTGGGAACTCTTTCTTTATTGAGGTAGCCTCGCTATGTAAAATCATTTTTAAAGTCTTTCATATACTCTTTATTTTCCAAATACACTTTTGGATGCAGGGGTAAGATTTACGCTCTTCCAGGCGAATTTTTAAACAGCCAATTGCTTTTTCCTCGAAGAGTAAACATCAAATAGTTATACAAATCTTTCCATTATCTGAAGGGAATCTTATAATATTAGTCATAATCTTATTAAAACACTAGCTACTAATCAGGGGCCCCATAAAATAAGAATTTCAAGTTATTCATCAGGGGAGGTACTGGTTTAAGTGGAATAATTGTTTTAAGAAAGGCCTCTGGATTAGGACCATAATAAAGTGAATATATTGCGATTCTGAAAAGATAAAGTTCATCTTCTGGAAGTTATTGAGTAGTATCTATCACCAACTTACACCTAGGGCGACTTTTTGAGTGTATCTTCAGCTCATGGTAGTCCTATTTTAATGCTACTATAATTATAAAGCAATCCTCTTCGTAGAGATACGGCTGGTTTTAAGAATTGTTTGAATAAGGGATGACTCGAACGTGCTCTGATTGCAGACTCAAGTAATTGTTTATGATATTAGACGGCACTAATATCACTATCTTAGAGCAGCTAATAAGAGATCTGGGAACATTAGGATTCTTGTAGGGCAAAGCACATCTCCTTATTCTATAAGGTTTCAGATGATTCTTTAGGGTATTATGGTTAATGACATGAAAATTATCATCAAAGATAAAATATTACATCCGATTATTGAGCTTTGATTTCATTATCCGCAGATTGTTATCATATTTGCGGTAGACATTTGACAAAAAAACTACTATTTTGTCGTAACTATTCAGCCTTTGTCCATTATTCTTGGAGTATTATTCGAGCTCGCGTTATGATTTAAACACAATCACTGTAATCATAAATTGGTCTGGCTCAAGGTTGCGTTTCAGCATTTCTCCTATAGCCAAGAATTAGGGAGTGTTTGGAAGAAGAATAGCCAAATTAGGTTTCAATATAGGAGCAGGTCTGGGAAGAGGGATACTTTTTGGCAGCAGATTTAATTCATCCGGATTACTTTGGATTATAAACCAACTGCGAGAAGGAGGAACGTCAAGACCAGGTTTGAGAATCATATGCTAGCTCGGTGCAATGTTATTTTTAATTTTGTTTAAAGTGTCGGGAGTCAAAGGGAGAAGAGGTAGATCTGCAGTTGGAAAGATTATCTTCATCAATGAGGCAGGATTCGTATCTAATACTCCAGATTTGAGCTCAACAGGTATCAGTTCAATGTCCATATAGTTTGTTTTGGGCAGAAAAGGAGGCCAAAATGTGAGTTCTGCAAAATGATTAATGGCTGGACTTGAATTATATTTGTTAATGCTATCAATGAGCGAGTGGGGAGAGTCAATGTTAAGCTGCATGGGCTCTATATTATATTACTGGCTGATGGCAAGCTGGTTCATAAAATTTTAAAACTATTTTTCCTGCCTTCCTATGAAATGCTTGTTTCCATAACTTGCATAATTCTTATCCGGGTTGTATTGCTCGCTCATTATCATATAGTTAACGCCAGTCATAGGTTGGACCTTATCTTGGTATTATCTTTCATTTAGACTGTGGATTAGAATAACTCCTGGCTGTAAAGCTTTTGAGCTAATCTTGGTAATGCTTTGGTAATCACTCATTAAGATCCTTGGGTTTCTATCTTGAACCGATTTTAAAATTTTTATATAAGTACTCACATTTATATCGTTTGAATTATAATAAACCACGAATTTTCCACGATTTTTAAGAGCCTTTTCGTATCGATTCTCGGGTAAATTGTAAAGGAAAGCTGTGAGCTCATCTGGTTCGTTGGTTTCAAGTATGAAATTTTGCTGTTTGGAGTCACCCATCATATATTTTAGTGGAGAAGCATTGGCATCGATGAACTGAATATTTTTGTTTGCTTTCTGGTTGAAATCAGAAATAACTTTGTCAGAATGCTGATCGCCAACATATATAGGAAGGTAATTATATTTAATAGAGTGGTTCAGTAAAGAGTTGAGCTCACTTAACTAGTATCCATTCCTGTTGACGATAACCGAATCGTTTTTGGAGGTGAGATAACTGAGATCTTGGTCCGATAACATGTAATTCTTTTGAATGTTGATTTCAATTAATTCATTTTTTATGGATTTTTATAGAAACTATTCTGATTTGCGAATATTGTATCTTAAATTTCGCAGATAATCAGTAATCTAAGCTCCATAAGTGCCTATGTATATCTTGTTGTTATTCTATACAAAATTTTGCTTTAACTGTCTGCAGTCATACTAAGGGTAGGGTTTGAGCAAAACCCTTTTTAAGTTGGAATAACTATTACAAAGATCGGTCATTGCCTTCTACAGGAGATATGGATAGACGACATATACCATTGATACTGTGAGGGTTCTTAGTAACTCCACCAGCTCATCAAAACTTTTTACATAACATATTTTCGCCTTTATGATGTCTTTCCAGTTTGCAATCTAAAATCGATTGATAGCAATCGGCTTACCGTTTAAACTATCCATAATTACCAAAGCTATTGAACTCATAGAACCAACACTCGAAGGGAAAAAAATACGTTTATCACGACGGTATATGTTGAGCAAAAATTTAAAAATTTATTTTTTGTTTTAGTTTCTAAAGACTATCTTTAGTTTGCTGGCGCTTGTTGCCTCTCTGTTTTGCAGGATAAATCTCACGTTTTGATAATTTTCTACCTTCTCAAGCAGCTTCGAGTACTAACGTAAGAATTTAAAATTCTTGACGATAATCCAAATTTGATCATTCTGTATGCCTTTTCGAGCGGTGACCTGTTATTTCATGTTTTCTTTAGACGAAATATATCCGAAAGTAAACCTTTTTGTAATTAGAGAATATTTATCTAGAAAGTAATAGTAGTCCAAACTGTTACTATCAATTAATATGTGTGGAATGCAGTAGTCAAACTCTGCCAGTAATACCTTAATACTGCAGAGCCATTCCCCAGCTTCCCTTTCATTTAACACCATTTTTCTTACTCTTTCATCACTTTATTACATTTTCTTAGAAACTTACTGACGAATCAGAATTATTTTAAAGTAAATCTTTTGATATTCCTGATTATTCATAAACATGTATAACTGATCTCTTGTCATTTTACTGTCATTTTAATTGTACACAACATAATACTTATGCTGAGGAGATTGCTCCATCATCACAGTCTCCATATCCTCCATAATATGAAACTGAACATGATTTGCAGCATTTAGTTAGTTATCATCTCTGCGCTTTGCAACAGCTGCAATTAGATCCTTTGAAGCTTTGTCCTTATCATTGAAAAATACGTGGATTAACTAATCACTATAGATAGATTACTGAGAGTTCTATTCATTACTGACAAAACGCTTGTAAGTACCAATAATGTATTATTCAATACGCTCCCAGCGACTTGTAGCAAGCTTAAACCGCTAAAAAGAAGATTGAATTGTAAGATACTAAAATTTCTTTGGTTTTCCGCTATATACAATAAACTCCTGGCGTAACTCTTCAATTTAATTTTGAGCTAGGTCCTTAAAAAATTCTAACTAAGCTGCCTTCCTTTAGCGGTCCTCCTTTGAGGAAGTTTGACTATCAGCCCAAATGATAAATGAAAGAGGTTACTATAGTTTATTTACCAGTCGGACATCTCTGGGTTCTTTGTAATACTAAATTTTTATCTATTGATTAAAATATTTTTGAAGACGAATTTACATTTTGCCTGATTCAATATCTTTTAACTGAGAGGGTAATCTAACGGACATGGTATCTCCTGGGCGAAAAATAAGTTTTTTTGGTAGGATTCTGTTTTTACGGTAATAAGACTAGTCTTGGGTGGTCTCATGATACACTTAATTTTATAAATTTTGATTTATTTCAGGTATTTCTTTGATAAGTTCGTATATAGTTTCCTTAGGCCCTGCAGATATGACTTTGATCTCTTCTTTAATTTTAGTCCTAGCTGTGATATTCAAAATGCAAACTTCATCGAACTGTCTAACAACAATTTGTGCTTCCCTCAAAGTGTTATCATCAGTTATTACAAGCACACTGTCTTTCAAAGTCAATGTCTAAATCTGTCTCTTTAAATATTCTTTATCAATATAAGTAGATATTTGTAGTCTGGGACTGTTAGACACATATTCCCTGAGACCATCTAGTTATTTATTAATAGTTTCCTTTATGAGAAGATGCACATTAAAACCTTTGAGTCCTTCAAAAGGGTGAAAATGCTTGTCTCTCTCTCGCATGATATTTTAGAGATAAGAATTATCTGAAATATCTGTGAGGTTGGATTGGGTACCCAGTAGAGCATTACTTGAGCTAATATTGCTAATGTGCCTTCCATTTGCGTTGGAAATAAATTTATAGTTCTAAACACAATCGATATTCTTGTATTTTGCATCAAACTCTATAATAACTTTTCCATATTCAGTCGCAAAAGATCGATATCCTCCGGGAACTACTGCAACGACAAAATCTTCATTGGATTTGACACCCTATCTCAAAAGCATTGAAAATTAGTCAGGGTCGCTATACGGTAATAGTTCCATATTATGCAAGACGTTAGTTTGATTACGAAACATATCAATAGTGTTATCATCAGTATTTAGGCATAGCACAAATAAAGTTTTGCTGGTAATTATTCTTTGAAGTTCTAATGCCTACAACTGCTAGTTGGTTTGGGCTTCTTCGTTCAGAAAATCTCGAAGTTATGCTAAAAAATCAGATGATTGTTCATTGATTTACCATAAGAGCCAATTGCCATATTTTTGTGCTCTGACTAAGGCTCTAAACTTTTATAACTAAGAGTGATTGGTTTGACAAATAATAATATTAATGTCATCCTGATCTAGCTTGTTGATTGCTCGAATGGAGGAACTGAGGATGGAAGAGTTCAATTGAGAAGTAATGTTCTCCTGAAATGAACTTTTCATTGAAAAAGGCTCTATTTATGATTGGCTCTTTAATATTTTAGAAGTCACATTTTTAGCAATTTATACTTATTTATTTACAGCCACTTATCTGTCTCTGATTTTCCTTAAAACATCTTCAAAAGTTTAGTATTTGTAAATCTGAATCCATGAAGACTTTGATTTCTTTTTATAGGTTTTGTATAGGCCTGTCAATTCATTTTCCATTGTTGCTTCGTAGTAAAAATGAAGAGTTCTCTTCTTCACCTTCTTTCCAGCAAATTTATTAGTTTGAGCCCAAGTTTTAATGTGATGTCCCTCTTGCCTGATTCTTAATTACAAATGTTTTTCAATAGATTGAACAATTTTTATGGGGTAATCCTCGTCTTCGAAGCAAAAGCAGTCAATGTAGTCAGGTCTATTTTCGATCTTCTTCTTTGACAGTAATCTCAACTTATCTTGATATATTTGATATATGCTTTTTTTTACAATCCCATAGGCATAAATCTTTTTGTTGTTGTCACTTTTTCCGCGCTATTAACGTGCAAAATCCTCCGCCCATTTAAAATGTATCTCTGGTACAATGATGTAATGTAGCTCATTATCATCGTAATTGATAGATAATATTTCAGTACGGTTTTAGAAAACTTTAAGCTCCATTTTATCATTGAATTGTTCTTCGAGCTTCGAGATCAATACAAAATAATTTTAATCTTTGGATTTTTCGAAAGAGTTATGAATTTTGATGTGGACATATTTTTTTTAACTCTTCCCTTGAAAATGGCTTAAATTTGATTTGATGTGGCTGTCGAGTTTATGGATGGGAGGCATTTTGCGTGATAAATTTGCAATACTGTTGATTTCTGGAATATTTTCTCTTGATTACATCAAAAGCACTTATAAATACGAAAGTAATATCTAATTGCTAAGTTATATTACCATCGAAATAACCCTTTAAAAAATATAATCAGTAATAATGTCGCTTTAATTTAAAAATTGATATAGTAACTCAGTATACTCGAAAAAGGTCTCTTTCTATAGGTTCATCATCAAGAATTTGAGTCTGCGATAGAAATTATAGGAAAGCTACCAGGAGTTTCTAGTAGTTTGACACTGTTGTCGATAATTTAGCGGACAAAAAGCTATTTGATTGAGCAGACTGGTTGAAGGGGACACGAAAAGTTCCTAAAATTGGTGAAAAAGGCATGTTGATGAATATTAAATTGACTGTTATTGATTGATTATTGATGACGAGTATCCTTCGAGAGCTATAGGGAAATGTCAAATCGGTCACAACAAATATACATTTTACCAATATGTCACAAATCGGTCACAACAAATATACATTTTACAAATATGTCACAAATCGATCAAAGCCCTATATACTATAGAGTGAGGAATAAGCAGAGCATCACTACAATCGTTAATCGAGGTATTAGTCCGTTCTGAGTACTCCCTATCTCAAAATTATAAGTTTATCGTTAATTAAAAATATCCATC
>Ga0302185_10000751_pt1 | contig 24141 bp, 26 predicted proteins | sample II_Bog_E1_1_FD_200231 | JGI IMG/M metagenome (GOLD analysis project Ga0302185, IMG submission 200231) | Peat permafrost microbial communities from Stordalen Mire near Abisko, Sweden - II_Bog_E1_2 | ecosystem: Environmental > Terrestrial > Soil > Wetlands > Peat | place: Sweden: Abisko... | reverse complement strand
CGCCACCGCAGAAAGATGGAAAAGTGAATGCCTTTATTGCGTTTGTGGCCCTGATGCTGGGCATTGATAAGATTTACCTGGCGGGAGGCGCCCAGGCCATCGCGGCCATGGCTTATGGTACCGAAACGATCGCCAAGGTTGATAAGATATTTGGCCCTGGCAACCAGTTTGTCACCAAAGCAAAAACGATCGTTCAATCTACTACTACAACGGCGATAGATATGCCGGCTGGGCCGTCTGAAGTGCTGGTTATTGCTGACGATAGTGCGGTTCCGGCATACGTTGCTGCTGATCTTTTAGCCCAGTCGGAGCACGGTCCCGACAGCCAGGCCATTTTGGTATGTACATCAGCAAAAATTGCTGATGAAGTACTAATTGAGGTTGAAAAACAAATAGCCGCTTTGCCACGCGCTGATATCGTGAGAAAGGCTTTGGCAAACTCGTACATCGTTATAACGGACACGCTGGACGAGGCGATGAGTTTTAGCAACGCCTACGCGCCCGAGCACCTGATATTGGCTGCAGCGGGCTGGGAGCAACTGACGGCGGGCATTGTGAATGCCGGCTCGGTGTTCCTTGGGAATTTGACGCCGGAAAGCGCAGGGGATTATGCCTCAGGCACTAACCACACGCTGCCGACCAGTGCGTTTGCAAGGGCTTATTCGGGGGTATCGGTGGATTCATTTGTGAAGAACATCACTTTTCAGCATATCACTCCTGAAGGGTTGAAAAATATTGGGCCATCTGTGGAGATATTGGCGACGCTTGAAGGTTTGGATGCACATAGAAATGCGGTGAGTGTGAGAAACCCCCAAACCCCCTAAAGGGGTGTTACGTCCTAAAGGAAATTTAAAATGAGCGACGATACAAATAAAGAATACTATAGTAAACCAAATAGCGGCTCCCCCTTTAGGGGGTTAGGGGGGTTATTACGCGAAAACATAAAACGCCTTGTCCCCTACTCATCCGCCCGCGATGAGTACCAGGGCGAAGCCAGCGTTTTTTTGGATGCCAACGAAAATGCGTTCGGTTCGCCGTTGGAGCAGCAATTTAACCGCTACCCTGATCCTTTGCAGGTGGAGGTAAAAAAGCGGCTAAGTGAGATAAAAGGCGTGCCTATCCGCAATATTTTCCTGGGCAACGGCAGCGACGAGGCCATCGATATCCTTTTCCGGAGCTTTTGTAACCCCGGGGTAGATAACGTGATATTGGTTCCACCGACGTACGGCATGTACCAGGTTTCGGCGAATATCAACGACGTAGCGGTAAAAACTGTGCCGCTCACAGCAGATTTCCAACTGAACCTTGACGGTATCGCCGAGGCGATAGACCCAAACACTAAACTGATCTTTGTTTGTTCGCCCAATAATCCCACCGGTAATTCCATCGACCGCGCCGATGTGGAAACGTTATTAGCCAATTTCGGCGGGCTTGTAGTGGTAGACGAAGCCTATATCAACTTTAGCCGGCAAAAATCTTTTATACAGGAACTGACCGAATATGGCAACCTGGTGGTGTTGCAAACACTCTCCAAAGCCTGGGGGCTGGCTGGTTTGAGGGTCGGGATGGCCTTTGCCAGCGAGGAGATCATCGAGGTGATGAATAAAGTTAAGCCACCTTATAACGTGAATGAGGCCTCGCAGCGGCTGGCCTTACAGGCGCTTGAAAATGTCGACCAGGTAAACAACTGGATAAAAGAAACTTTGATACAAAGAGATAAACTGGTTCTGGGCCTGAAGGATTTTGAATTTGTGCTGGATATTTACCCTTCGGATGCTAATTTCATCCTGGTAAAAACAACGTCGCCAAAAGCGATCTATGATTTTTTGGTTGAAAAAGGCATCATCGTGCGCGACCGGTCGAAAGTTGAGCTTTGCGAAGGCTGCCTGCGCATTACGGTGGGCACACCGGACGAGAATGTTATACTTTTACAAACTTTAAAGGATTTTAAATGAGCAAGCCTCAAAAAATATTATTTGTCGACCGGGACGGCACGCTGATCATGGAAACTGCGGATGAACAGATCGACTCATTTGCCAAACTGGAGTTTTACCCGAAGGCATTGCAATACATGCCCCGGATAGCTGCCGAACTGGATTATGAACTGGTTATGGTAACCAACCAGGACGGCTTAGGTACCGCATCTTATCCGGAAAATACTTTTTGGCCGGTACAAAACTTCATCCTGCAAACCTTGAAAAATGAAGGGGTGGTGTTTTCAAACATTTGTATCGACAGGACGTTCCCGGCAGATAACGCGCCTACCCGCAAACCGGGCACTGGTATGTTGATGCAATACTTCGATACGGAAAAGTATGACCTTAAAAACTCCTTCACCATTGGCGACCGAAAAAATGATGTGCTGCTGGGCCACAATCTCGGCGCAAAAGCCATCTGGCTGAATAATCATTCCAACCTGGGCGGTGGCGAGTTTAAAAACCCGCAAGAAGAACAGGCAGTTAAAAATACCGTAGCCCTGGAAACAACCGACTGGGAGAAAATATACGAGTTTTTAAAGCTTGGCGAACGCGCCATCGAACATCGCCGAACTACGAAGGAAACGGACATCTACATCAAAATAAACCTCGACGGTAAAGGTGATGCAAAAGTATCCACCGGGCTGCATTTTTTTGATCACATGCTTGATCAGATTGCCCGTCATGGCGGCATCGACCTTGAAGTAACCGCAAAAGGCGATTTGCACATCGATGAACATCATAGCATAGAAGACACCGGGATCGCGCTAGGAGAAGTATTTGCACTGGCGCTCGGCAATAAAAAAGGCATCGAGCGCTACGGTTTTTGCCTGCCTATGGACGACTGCCTGGCCCAGGTCGCCATTGATTTCGGCGGCAGGAGCTGGATTGTTTGGGATGCTGCATTTAAGCGGGAAAAGATCGGCGAAATGCCAACGGAAATGTTTTTCCACTTTTTTAAATCCTTCAGTGATGCCGCCAAATGCAATCTGAATATTAAAGCCGAAGGCGAAAATGAGCATCATAAGATAGAAGCGATATTTAAGGCTTTCGCCAAAGCGATAAAAATGGCGGTAAAGAGAGACGTGAATAATATGGTTTTACCCTCGACAAAGGGAATTTTATAGTAGCAGTGGCAAGTGGCACAGTCGAATATTCGAAATTGCTACTGTTACTGCTACTGCTACTGCTACTAATATGATTGGGATCATCACCTACGGCGCCGGGAATATCTTTTCCCTTACTGCTGCATTAGAACGGCTGGGCATCAGCTATGGCATGATCAATAGTGAAGCAGATTTTGAACGGTATGACCGTTATATTATACCCGGCGTAGGACATGCAGGCGCAGCGATGGCCAAACTGGAAAAAACTGGCTTTGTACCAAAAATAAAAGCGCTGACCAAACCGACTTTGGGCATCTGTGTAGGCATGCAGTTGATGACTGCTTATTCGGAAGAAGGAGATGCTGATCTGCTGAATATCTTCCCGATAAAGACCCTCAAATTTGCAAACAGTCCCGATTATAAGGTGCCGCATACCGGTTGGAACAGGGTGTTCCCGGAGAAGGAAAACCCGCTATTTGAAAATATTCCTAACGGTTCACACTTTTACTTCGTACATTCATACTTTATTGAGTATGATGTAGCTTATACTTTATCGTCAACAAATTACATTAACCAGTTTTCGGCATCAATTTGGCGGGATAATTTCTACGGAGTACAATTTCATCCCGAAAAATCAGGCGCCTATGGTGAAACCCTACTAAAAAACTTTTCAAATATTTAAAACATGTACATTATCCCCGCTATTGACATATTAGACAAAAAAGTGGTGCGTTTGCGTGAGGGTGACTATAAGCAGGTCACCGAATATGATGTTTCTCTCGAGGAAATGATCGATAAATACCAGTCAAACGGCACTAACCTCATCCATATTATTGACCTGAACGGTGCAAAAAACGATTTCTCCAACCAGGAATACCTGTTTAATGTGATCAAAAAAACAGACATGCAGGTGCAATATGGAGGGGGTATCCGCAGCATCGACAAGGTTAAGGAATTGATAGATGCGGGTGTACACCGGGTAATTGTTGGCACCCAGGCATTAACTAACCCATCTTTTCTGCCTGAATTAAGCAGGGCTATTTGCGGCCGCGACAAATGTTCCAACCAGGTGGTAATCGCCATTGATGTTTTGGACGAGGTGATCAAATACTCCGGCTGGATGGAAAGCTCACCCATCAAACTGATGGATTATGTTGATAAATGCCTTCAATTGGGTTTCTTCCGGTTTTTATGTACCGATATCGGCAAAGACGGCAAACTTGGCGGCGCCGGTATTGAATTGTATGAGAAACTGCTTGATCATTCGCCATTTATAAAGTTGATCGCCTCCGGCGGGGTAAGTTCGATGGATGACATTGAAAAGCTGAGTAATATTAAAGTGGAGGCTTGCGTGGTTGGAAAAGCGATCTACGAGGGTCATATCTCTATCGAAGAGGTAAAGAATTGGAATTTAGAATCGCTGATCTCTATATAAAACCCCCTAACCCCCTAAAGGGGGAACCAAAGTTTGATATGCATAGTTTGTTATGAGGCAAAAGATGTTTCTTGGCGCCAGCAACCTGATCTTTGAGAATGCGACTCAACTGAAACGTAACATGACGCTTGCGGAAACCATACTTTGGGGCCACCTTAAAGGGAGCCAACTTGGGGTAAAATTCAGGAGACAACATCCGTTAGGTATTTATATTGCTGATTTCTACTGTCATCAACACAAAATAGTAATCGAGCTCGACGGCAGCATCCACGATCTTCCGGAAATTGCCCTAGCTGACGCCCAGCGTCAACGTGAAATTGAGAACAACGGCATCAAAGTTCTCCGGTTCAAAAACGAAGAAATATTCAACCAACTGGAAAAGGTATTGAACACAATTCACCAAGCGATAAGCCCCCCCTTTAGGGGGCGGGGGGGGTTAACAAAGCGCATTATTCCTTGCCTCGATGTAAAAGATGGCCGCACCGTTAAAGGTGTCAACTTCGTCGACCTGCGCGACGCCGGGGACCCCGTCGAATTGGCCTGGAATTATTCGCAACAGGGAGCAGATGAGTTGGTGTTCCTTGACATTACGGCCACCCATGAACGCCGGAAAACGATGGTAGAATTGGTTAAAGCGGTTGCCAGACAAATAAACATACCATTTACAATCGGTGGAGGTATCAACGAAATTGCTGATGCCGATGCTTTGTTAAATGCTGGCGCTGACAAGATATCCATCAATTCGGCCGCAGTACGCAACCCGGAGTTTATTGATGAACTGGCGAAAGCTTTTGGTGTACAGTTTGTCGTCGTAGCGGTTGATACAAGGCACACTGATGGCAAAAACGTCGTGTATTTAAACGGGGGACGCATACCTACTGAGAAAGAGACCATGCATTGGATACTGGAAGCGGAAAGCCGTGGCGCCGGGGAGATTTTGCTTACGTCGATGGATCATGACGGCACGAAAGCAGGCTTCGATAATTTGTTTTTAAAACAGGTAAACGATGCGGTGAATATCCCGGTGATCGCATCGGGCGGCGCAGGCAACGTGCAGCATTTTGTTGATGTTTTTGAAAAGACCAATGTAGATGCGGCATTAGCGGCTTCGGTGTTTCATTATGGAGAGATATTGATACCCGATTTGAAGAAAATTTTAAAACAGCATAATATTGAAGTAAGGGAAATATAATGGATATCGATTTTAATAAAACAAGCGGCCTGGTACCGGCGATCATACAAGACGAGCAAACGCTGGAGGTGCTGATGCTGGGTTATATGAACCAGGAAGCCTACGAAAAAACCGTGCGCGATAATATCGTAACCTTTTACTCGCGCACAAAAAACAGGTTTTGGACAAAAGGCGAAACCAGCGGCAATTTTCTGCACGTTAAATCAATTCATATCGATTGTGATAACGATACCCTATTAATAAAGGTTAAAGCTGACGGGCCTACCTGCCACACCGGTTCGCGCAGTTGTTTTAAAACAGAGTATAATCAAAATTTTATCCTTGAGCTGGAAGGAATTGTGGCCGATAGGTACGCAAACCCAAAAGAAGGCTCATACGTTAACAAATTGCATGAAAAAGGCTTAAATAAAATAGCCCAAAAGGTTGGTGAGGAAGCAGTTGAAACCGTGATCGCCGCACTAAATCAAACCGAAATTGATTTGATCAATGAATCATCCGACCTGGTTTTTCACCTGTTGGTGCTGCTTCGCGAAAAAGGCTTAACACTGGAAACGATTGCAAAAAATCTGGAGGAAAGGCATAAATAGTTGATAGTTCATGGTTCATAGTTCATGGTAGAAAGAGTCTTTTGAACTATGAACCATGAACTACCATCGCTTTCCTGCTATGAACCATGAACTATGAACCATGAACTAAAAGTACAAAAAACAGCAGAACTAAGCGGTCACGGCAACCCGATATTTACCCTTGAGCTTTCGCAAAAGCCGGGCATATTATTTAGCGGCGGAAACGATAAGGGTTTGGTAGAATGGGGCCTGAAAAACAATGCGTTTATCAAGGTGCTTTTCCCGGTGAATTCTTCCATTTATTCAATTCATTGCCCGGTTGGTTATCCTTATTTGCTTGCCGGATTGAGGAGTGGAGATGTGCTGGTTTTTGATTTTATTAAACAACAATTACTGGCTCACCTGAAACATCATCACGGCCCGGTGTTCGACATTAAAACAGTTCTACACAAAAAAGAGCTGTTGCTTGCATCTGAAGACGGAACGGTTTCCGTTTGGAGCCTGGACACGCTGGATCGGCTGCACACCGTTAAAGTGTCCAATGATACAGTGAGGTGCATCGCCATTTCGCCCGACGGGCAACAAGCGGCCGTCGGCTTGCGGAACAATCAAATACACATTTATGACCTTTCCGACTACTCATTAGCCCAGGTACTCACCGGGCATACCTTGCCCGTGTTCTCGCTGCAGTATGCACCGGCAGGCGATTTCCTGGTATCAGGCAGCAGAGATGCCCAGGTTAAAATTTGGGATACCAAATCTTGTGGGTTGATACAAAATATCCCGGCACACTTGTTTGCGGTAAATTCAATAGCCTTCCATCCGTCACTCCCGTATTTCGCCACGGCGAGCATGGACAAAAGCATAAAACTTTGGGGAGCCGATGATTTTAAGCTGTACAAGATCATCAGCCGGGAAAAGGGCTTTGATAGCCATCAACTTTCCATCAATAAAATCGTTTGGAATGGCGATCAGCTGATCTCAACCGGTGACGATAAGAAAATTATAGTGTGGGATTTTAAATTCGAAGATTAAAACAAGCGCCGCACGCTGTGCAGTTTGTGCGTATAGCGTTTTAGCTCTTCGGAATAAATGCCTTTTTCGTCGATCGTATCGATCTTCACCTTACCGCTGGCGTGAATGATATTTTCATTATTCAACATAATGCCTACGTGAACCACTTTTCCTTCAGCGTTTTCGAAAAAGGCAAGGTCGCCCAGCCTGGTGTCGTGGATAGAGGTAACGGCATAGCCTTGTTCGGCTTGCATACAGGCATCACGCAGCAGGTTGATGCCCTGCAGCTTGAAAACAGTTTGGGTAAAGCCCGAACAATCGATGCCAAAGTGCGTACGTCCGCCCCATAGGTATGGGGCGTTTAAAAATGAAGTAGAGGTAACCACCAGGTTCTCCGTTTCGCCGATCTCCCCTATTATTTCAAACTGTTCGTTGCCCAGCCGGCAGGTCGTACCTTCCAAAAAAGCCAGGGAGCTGCCGGCGGGAAGATATAATATGCTGTTATTGGCTATTTTCCAGGCCTGGGTTACCGGGCGGTAAGTAAGCGGCGGCGGCGTTTGTTTGAACCGTTTGTAAGCCAGGTGTCCCAGCATAATAAACTGCAGCCTGCCTATCCAGCCGGTGTAGTTATCAAAAGTGGTAACTATCTTAACCCAGCTTTCCTTCCATTCTTTTATCTCGAATATCTCGCCAAAAAGCACCTGCGATATCTGCTCGCTGCGCTCGTTGTCTTCAGAACGCAGGGGTATTATCGAAAGATTACAGATACCGTATTCCATATCAAATCAGGCGTAGAAAAATATCCGGTTCAAGGTAATACAAAAAAGGGAAGGCACAAAACAATACCCTCCCTCTCTCAAATATCGTTATAATTGGTTATTCATTTAAGTGGAGCCATTCTTTTTTGGCTAACAGCTCCTCTTTGGTCTCACGTACATCTTCATCATCCACACAGCAATCAACCGGGCAAACGGCGGCGCATTGCGGCTCATCGTGAAAACCCACACACTCGGTGCACTTATCGGGCACAATATAATAAATATCGTCCGATAATGCGGCCTGTGCCTCTTCTGCATTTAGGGTATTTCCTTCGCCAAAATCAATCAGGCCCTTCAACCCTGTACCATCCGAAAAGCGCCATGCCGCGCCGGCATCGTATATAGCGTTATTAGGGCATTCGGGTTCGCAAGCTCCGCAATTTATACATTCGTCGGTGATTTTAATCGCCATCTTTCTTTATATCTTATATTCTCAACTAACTTTGCCCGCAATTTCCGGCACGCAAATATAACAAAAAATGCAAAGCGGGTTTTAAATCCGCACCATATCTATGTCAAAATTCGATAAAACGCACTTAGTAAACGTATTTTCTGAACTGGGGTTACAACTATCGAACCCAAATGAACAACTACAGGCCATAATTGAATCTGAAAAGCAATACAATGCCTGGTTCACCCCGGAACACGTTTTAAAGGCCGTAAAAAGCATCGGCGATATGCTCAACAAACCCGATCTGACGACCTGGCTCGACTACTACACAATAAACCAACATCAACGCAAAAAAGTAGGGCTCATCCTTGCCGGCAATATCCCGTTAGTGGGATTTCACGATGTGTTGAGCGTATTAATAACCGGGAACTTTGCTTTGATCAAAGCATCTTCGCAGGACGCACGGCTGATAAAATATGTGCTGGAAATGCTATCAGTTATCGATCCCGCCTTTGCCGAACGCTACGAATTTACCGAGCGGCTTGAAAACTTCGATGCAGTGATTGCAACCGGGAGCAATAATACTTCCCGTTATTTTGAATACTATTTTGGCAAATTGCCCCATATTATCCGTAAAAACCGAAGCAGCGTAGCGGTATTGACCGGCGCTGAAACTACTGAACAACTATTTAGGCTGGGGCACGATATTTTCGACTACTTTGGTTTGGGCTGCCGCAATGTATCTAAATTGCTGGTGCCAAAAGGCTATAACTTTAACCTGTTTTTTGAATCGATAGAAGCTTATAACGACATTATCAATCACCACAAATACAACAACAATTATTTTTACAGTAAGTCGATCTACCTCGTAAACAGCGATAAGCACCTGGACAATAACTTTTTGCTTTTGAAAGAAGACAGCAGGATGGCCTCGCCCCTTGCGGTGATGTATTTTGAATATTATGACGACCTGACCAAGGTTGAAGCAAAATTAAACGACGATGCTGAACAAATACAATGTGTTGTCAGCACTGCTCCCCTGGATATTAAAAGCCAGGTGGTGGGTTTTGGCCAAAGCCAGCAGCCCAAATTGTGGGATTATGCAGATGGCGTGGATACAATGGCGTTTTTGACGGGATTGAACTGACAGGCTATTAAACAATTGGCTGTAGACGCAATATCTTGCGTCTCGGAACGCATGCGGGCATTAAGGATAAATTCGTTCATTATGTCCGAGACGCAAAATGTTGTGATAAATCGATTTGCTCCTTGCCAGGCTTGGCTTTATATATTATGTACGATCCTTTATCATCGTGCAACACATCGGCATGTTCGAGGTGATTACCCTGCCGGATAGTTGCCTTTTTCCAACCGGTCGAAACATAGGTTTTAAGCGTTAACGGTATGTAATACATCGACTTGTCAAGCGAATGGTTAACCGTAACAATTATTTTTCCGCCAACGATATTGCTGGTAACCGTCGCCGCTTCACGTTCCCGCATATATTTGGTCACTTCGCCAAAAGTGGCTATCCACAGGTTGTTTTGCCTCGCTTTAATGTAATGAAAATACTCGTTCAATAAAGTATCCGATAATGCTTCATATCCCAGGTGATCTACCCCATGGATTACCAGCACGAGCCAGGTATCTTTGCGGGTGACTGTAGTATCCACCCACGATTTCATTAACGGAAGCGGCACATGGGTATTACATTCCCGCTGCCATTGCACATAATCCTTATCGTTAACAGCCGGAGTCTTTTTACTTGGGCGGTCCAGTTCAGTCAGCCATGGTTCCGGCATGCGGTTGCGTAATGCGGGATAGATTTTATAGGCAATCTGCATTACCCGCTCGTTTTCGTAGCCGTAGGGTACTTCGGTCGAAAAGGTGTACTGCTCTCCCATCTGTTTGCGCATTTCCTCTTTGCTTTTTTCCAGCTCGTACGCAATGTTTACTGAATCGAGCCCGGGCATGCTGGCATGCGTGATGGAATGACTGGCAAACTCATAGCCCAGCTTTGCATCACGGCGGAAATCGTCCCAGGTTGAACCTTTTTCCTGCAGGTATTCGTCGCAGGGCTGGTAGCCGGGCTGAAAATCGCCGCTACGCACTTTGCGATAAAGGCTGTCCATCAATTGATAAGCCTGCGCTTTTCGCCTGGGATTATCGTACATGCCGGCGGCTTTGGTAACGTATGTAATGGTTCCTTTATAGCCCAAATAGCCGGCGGCCGAGCACCGCTCCAAAAAATTTTGATCGTTTGTGGGAACAGTGGCTGTTTCGGCGATAATATTCTTAACCGGCCGGCCGATAAATTTGCCGTGGTATTTTGAGCCTGGAATCCCACCGGTAATGACGAAAAACGTAGCCGGCAAATGCAGCTTTTCCATAATCGGCAGCGCATCCTTAAACTGGTTATATGATCCGTCGTCATAAGTGATGGAAAGTGCGCCGTTTTTATCGTATTGCCATTCGGTAACAGTAGTTTGACCGACCGGCGCAGACTGCCCGAAAACAAAAAAAGTGCAGCAACTAAATGCTATTGCAAAAAATAGAAGCTTCATCATTATTGGAATGGGAACCAAATATAACTGATTGGCGGAAAAACCAACACCCATTGCCCGTATTATATCTGTTATACAAACGCCTGCAAAGGCCGTGCAAATGAATTAAGGCTTAATGTTTGAATAGCCGATAAAACTTTAGATATTCAGCTGTATACCGATGGCCTTGCCTGAAAATGTAACCGGGTTCTTTTCAAGGAAATGCCTTAGCTTGTTTCCGTGCCCGTGCTGCGTGCGGTACATGGTTGCATCAAACAGCAACAAAAAGGCGCCCTGCAACGCAATTGATGTGCCATAACCCTTTAATTGCTGGTTGTTATTATTGCTGCCGCGACTATCGAGGTAAAACCCGGCGCCAATATAAACCACATCCAGCGCGCCGTTAACCAGAAATATTTGCTCGATTTTCTGCTGTGCTTTTAGTGCTTCTCCCGCACTTAAGGTCATACCAATCTGTTTTTTGGCGTTAAGATAGCCGGGGATGGCAATGGCGAAATTGATACCACCCCAAATGGCGGTCATTTGATAAAAATAACGGTTCTGTCCGCCAGCCGATGCTGCCCAGCCTGCTGCCCCCGCTGCAATATTGGCCAGGCCCCAGCCGCCCAAAACCTTCATCCCGGTTGCTGTGGTTTGGCTTCGCGCGTCGCTATAAAATTTTAATGAATCCTGTGCAGCAGACCGGAGACTAATCACAATCATTGCCAGCACCAGTATTTTTCTCATAAACAAATCTAGCATCATTTACGCAACAAAGCGGCGCACAGATTGCATTTCATTTATCTCAAGCGAAGAAAACCGGCCAAAATGCCAATATTGGAAGCTGGCCCCGCTATAGGATCAAAGTGAGATCACCGGCAGGTCCTGGTATGTCCCTGCAGGCTCCGTTGCTATCGTTATTGGCTGAAGTGGATAATAATGCCCGCTGACTAACAAAAGAAACTTCAGCCCTGTCGGGAAATTCATAAAATAATAAAAGCCGTTGGCCCCGGTAACAGCGTAGGAATAGGAAGTCCAGGCTGTGCCGTTCCAGGTTTCAAGGTCTACCCTGGTATTTGCCACCGGGCTAAGATGGCCTCCAACATTTTGGACGAGTTGCCCGCGCAAATTGGTTCCGGCCGGTTTAACTGTGGCCAACGCCGCAAAAACCATAATGATAAGGAGTAGCTTTTTCATTTTTTTAATGGTCGTGTGAATTCGTTAATGGGGCAGGGTTAACTGTTCCGTCATGCGGACCTAAAACAGGTACATTGCTAGCTATTGTCCCGCTTAACGGGCTTTTATCCGCCGAACCCAGGCGAATTACGGGGTAAACGGTAATAATGCGGTTTGCCGTATCTACGTCGCCCGACTTTCTGGAAACGGGTATCATACGGGTGAAGTAGCCATTTACCATTACCTGGGTTTCTATCGGGTCGCCCATGTTCGCGACGTCTTCGTTATCCATATAAAAAGTTAGCGTCTTTTTGTCATCGCCCACATGTAAAGCTGCAGGCATACAGGCGATTGAATTTTCTTTTACAATGCTCCCGTATAATAAGGGGTCGATCTCATGCGAACTGTCAGCCGTCATCAGTTTCAGCCTGTATTTTATGGTCCAGGGCCTTTCATTTTGCAGGTTATCTATCCGGCTCATTAACTTTTCAGTTATATCGATATTCTTCAGGATCTCGCCCGTTTGAAAAAAAATGGCCGAAAACAGCACTATGTAAATAGCGGCAGCGCCGGTGGCGTTGATTTTAAAGCCGCTGAAATTGCCAGTTGCCAGGAACTTATCGGACGGGGCTATCTTGTACAACCCCCAGGCAGGTGCAAGCGGAACAAGGAAGATGAGTGCCAAACAAAGTATTTTATACAGCGGAACAAGGTCGTCGTAGTTCATATGCTGAAAATTAAAGGTTTAAAAAATAGCTGGGGCAACGCTATCGGATTAATCCGATAAAGTTGTACATAATAACCGGCTGATAATGAGCGTAATTACACGCAATTTACGTGCGTATTTTTACGTATTTTTTGCGGGTTAAAAAACAGGGATTACGCAAACATCCAACTTTCAACCGCCCGGGCAAACGTTTATACATCAAATAATTATATGACGTCCGTCGTTTTAACCGATTTTTCGAAGAAAGCCGAGAACGCTGCGCTGTACGCGCTGAAACTGGCCGAAAAGACTTTTGCCAATATCATTCTCTATCACCTTTACGAAGAGGTCCCCGCTGTTAACGTGCCTGAATCCGGTTCATGGTTAATCGAGGATTATGACACTTATAAAAAAGAGAGTACCCGCGGCCTGTTACGCCTTAAGGAGAAGCTGCAGGTAAGCAACGCTGCCGAATTTAAGCCTGCGATCAGTTGGTTTAACGATATCGGCCCCGACCTGGCCAGTACCTGCAGCGGATTGATAACAAGCCAAAAGGTCGACCTGGTTGTGATGGGCGCCAGGGGCGATAATACAGTATCGCACCTGCTTTACGGTAGCGATGCCTACGAGGTAATCAATAACGTGAACTGCCCGGTATTGCTGGTTCCGGAAGACTGCCTATATAACAGCCTGGAAACCATCGTGTTTGCCAACGACTTTAAACAGGACTATTCCGAAGCTATCCGGTTTATTGCCGACCTGGCCCGTTTAGACAATGCACATATTGTGCTGACGCACTTTGGGCCTTATGATAACGATGCGTTTAAATATATCGACGAGTTCAAATCAGCAGACCCATACGCGAATGTATCGTCGCATTTCCTGCCGCTGGAAAACTTCCGCGAACAGCTGGCCGGCTTCGCCGCCAAAGTAAATGCAAGCCTGGTAGTGATGATCCATCACCATAAGATCGCGCTGGATACCATCTTTACTGGCAGCAGGAGCAAAAAAATGCTCGATCATAAAGATATGCCGCTGCTGGTTTTACCGGCCTGATCTGCTGCAAACGGGGTTTATTGATTCGCTGGGTTGGCGGTGCTGTCAATTGCATTTAACAGTGATTTGGTGCCGGCCGCGTCCTCCAACAACTCCCATATCATAACGCCGCCGGCATTTTGCATGGCAAATGCGGTCTTCTTTTTGATGGTCGGGATACCATTATAATAAACCGTATCGCCGGGCGAAGCGGTAGCCTTGTCGGCGTTTTCGGCGCCGGGATACTGTTGCACGATCTCCCAATAATGAAATTCGTGCTTTGTGCCGGGCACAAAGCTGTAGCCGTAAAACGGCAGCCCCAGGTTGATTTTCTCTTTTGGTATATGCCTTTTATTGGTCCAGAAATCAAGGTCAGTTATGGCCATGGAATAAGGCGAATGCGGGCCGGGCTCATTAAGCCGCCACGGACCGGTGTCGTCATAGGTCATCACGTTTAAAAAATCGAAGTACGACAGCGCTTTGTCCGTAAACAATGCGCTCTCCCAGGTGGCGACCGCTGCGGTGAGTAATTTGCCTTTCTGTTTCAAGGCGACCGAGAGGCCACCGATAAAGGCTTCGTAATTATTGTTGATGCTTTTATCCTCCAGGTCAACGTCTATGCCGTCCAAATGAAGTTCATCAACTGATTTAACCAGGCTGTCGATAAAATCAGCGCGGCTGGTATCCGTCAGCAGCGATAATCTGGTGCCATTGCCAATGGAAGCCAGCACCGTAACATGCAGTTGGTGCGCCGCAGCGATGGTCGAGTCGAGGTGGGGCATGTGCCGCAGTTTATGGTGCGCATCCTGGCCGTTAAAAAAGATGTTGAGGTAGTTTACCCGCGACAGGTTAAAAGTGGCGGCTGTTCCGTTTGCAATTTCGCCGCTCAGCAAATAACCCACCACCCTAAAATTGGCCGGAGCCTTATATACCAAATGTGGCGTCACTTGTGCCGGTATTAACCTGCGGGTTTTACACCCGGCAATCGCCAGGTAGAACAAAAATAACAGGCTGGCGGCGTAAAGGGATTTCAAACTGGGTATGGATTTATCGAAACGGCAATTTAAACAAAATTTGGGGAATTGGTCTGTGGCAAAAGATTGGGGCTGTCCGTCCGGTTGGGGGTGGCGTGTGGGTTAGTACTGGCGGACAGGCATGGGGTCACCCGCGCCTTTGCGCGCTGCCGACGCCCCAAACCCGTGCCACAGTGTTGGTGCCGAAAGCCGCTAGTAAAAAAACGTTTCAGATATTATCTTACCGTCCTTTACGCCAAATACAGCAATTTCTGCTATTTGCATTCTTTGGCCGTTTTTAAAAGTGAGGTCGCGCCCCATACTTACACTAAAGTAACCTCCGCCAACTACCGGTTCGCTGCAAAAAAAACTGTGCACCTCAGCTATCATTTGCTGCCGCTCTTTCGACTTTGCTAAAACTGCTGCAATACCTTTTGTTACGGTGGGTACGCCCATTGCCAGTGCATGTTCGGGTTCCGTACACACAATGTCGGCGCTGTAAAACTTTTCATAAATTTCTGCCACCTGCCTTTGTGTAAAAAGCTGGTAGTAATCATTCGCTAATTCCTGGGTTGTCATTTTTTATTTGTTTTTGTTAATACAAAAGTAATGCGCTAAATAATACTTAAAGCATTAAAAAGTGTTATATATTTGCTTATTCGTATCAAAATAATAAAATGGACGCTTTAAGTACAGTATTGGAAGCAACGGGCCTAAAAAGTATAGTTTACAGTAAAATCAATCTTGCGGCGCCCTGGGGATTGGATATTGTTAAAGACGAAAACTCACAATTCTGGCGATTGATCAGCGGCCGGTGTACCGTCGGCTCGCCTGATGGGAGCATTATCGAAATGACGGAGGGCGACCTGGTATTTGTTCCTCATGGCAGCGCCCACTGGATTGCCGATACCGCAACAAGCTTACGCATGCCTTCGCCCGAATTTGTTAAAGCCAGGCGCGCGGGCATACCTGTTTTTGACAACGACGGGCATGTAACTACACTTGTAGGGGGTCATTTTGAATTTGATTACCAGTGGTTACACCCCTTTTTAAAAGATTTACCAAACATTATACACATTAAACAATTTGTAACCGAAAACCAGTTGTTGCTAAAACAGGTGGCCCAGGTAATGCTGCAGGAACTTAGCTGCGAAAGGCCGGGAAGTAAAGTAATGCTGAAATGTTTGTCGGAGATTATGTTTGTCAGTATTATCCGGGCCTATTTAGAGCAGGCTGCCCCCCATAGCGGGTTTCTTTCCGCATTAAATGATGCGCGTATCAGCAAGGCGCTGAAACTGATGCAGGATGTGCCCGAAAAAGACTGGACGCTGGAATCCTTAGCCGCCGAAATTGGCATGTCGCGTTCTGTTTTTTTTAACCAGTTTAAAAAATTGGTAGGCGAAACGCCATTAACCTACCTTACCAACTGGCGCATCCGCAAAGCCAAAACATTATTAAACACGGACAACAGCAACGTTTCGCAAATTGCAGCAAACGTAGGGTACCAATCCGAAGCGGCGTTTAACCGGATATTTAAAGCCAAAACCGGGAAAACACCTGCGGTGTACAGAAGGTGGATGCTGGTGGGTTAAGCGTCGTAAGGCAGGAAAATATTGAAGAGCGAATGATGAGGTAAAAGCCTGGCGCCGGTTTAAGATTATACACAAATTCAGGCTGCAAAAACCCAAAAAGTGGTGACAGTGCTTTGTCAGTGACAAAATCCTGTCAGTAGTTAAGTTATTAACTATCAGCCGTGTAGCGTTTTGTAGCAGGGTGTAGCATGTGTAGCGCTACCTTTGGTCAAGTAATAGAATTTTCTTAAAAGATTGCTATTGTTGGAAACGGGGGGTCTGGGGGGTGTTAAAAACTAAAAACTTTGTGGAAAGCGTTAATGAAAAAGCGGGGGTGAACTTGTAGCGCTAGTAGTTTACAGGACTTTGTAGCGTATTAGTCCCCCGCTTTTTTCGATTGCCCAAGGCCCAACTAGAATACTTTCTTTGCTACAACAAAGGTGATTGGCAAAAGGCAATTTTATTATGATACTTAAGATACAAACGTATGAAAAAATGGAATGTTATTTTAGGTGTCGATGTATCAAAGCTGACACTCGACATCTGCTGTGCTGAACGCAATCTGCACATCAAGATCGACAATTGCACAAAAGGTTTTGCTGTATTGAAAAAATGGTGCAAAGAAAAAGAGATCGATCTCCATACAACGCTGATCATCATGGAATTTACCGGCGGATATGAATATCGCTTTGTGCAATTCTGCCAGTCGATGTCTATCGATTATCGTCGGGTGCCTGGTTTGGAAATCAAAAACTCAATGGGTATGGTCAGGGGGAAAAGCGATCAGGCGGATGCTTATCGTATCGGTCTGTATGGCGAGGATAAGAGCAGGCGTCTGGAGCCATCAAATCCACTCAACGACAATGTCTTAATACTTAGGCAGCTGCTTTCTTTTCGCAAAAGGCTGGTCCGGGAAAAGGCGGGGCTGCAAAGCACGCTAAAAGAACGTGAACATATGTACGGAGTAAAGAAAAACGATCATATTACCCGTATTGCAAAAGATAAGATAAAAGCAAATGACAAACATATCCGGCAGATCGAGGAGGAGATCATGGGGACCATCAAAAACGATGAAGCGATGTGGTGGAACTACCGGATCATAACCAGCATTAAAGGGATAGGCAAAGTAAACGGGTGGATGACAATAGTTTATACTGAAAACTTTACCAGCTTTACAGACCCCAGAAAATATGCCGTATTTGTCGGGGTAATTCCATTTGCTAATGATTCAGGTACGAGCATAAAAGGTAAGAAAAGAGTAAGTCACCTGGCGCATAAAGAAATCAAAAAGGAACTGAATCAGGCCGCGAAAACAGCTATGATACATGATGCAGAAATCAGGGCCTATGCTGAACGAAAACTTCAAAACAAAGCGTATCCATTGTGAAATGTATGTGGATAACTACAAACAAGCAGCTTAGAAAACTATTTTTTTAAATAAATTTGCTTATGTCCGAAACCTAGAATACGCTACAAAATAGAGCTTTATCGATTTAGCCGGACAGTAAACTTTGGTTAACAATCCAGACAACTTTTGGGGTGAAATCCGAAATCAGGACGCCTTCCGCCGGTTCAGTTCATCCCTGATCTTCGCCGCCTTTTCGTACGATTCTTCTGCGAGCGCTTCCTGCAGCCTGGTTTTGAGTTCATCCACGCTAAGGGAGTTAAAGCCGCCTGCCGGGGAAATCACTTTCTCTTCGTGCGGCTCATTGATATTTTCAAGGTAAACAAAATCATTGCCCTCGATCACGATCCCCGCCGTTGACAGGATGAATTCATAAGTATAAATGGGGCAATCGAACCTAACGGCTATGGCTATGGCGTCAGAGGTACGGGCGTCGATCTCAACCGTTCTTTTGCCATCAAAACACATCAGTTTTGAATAAAAAATACCATCGACCAGGTTATAGATGATGATCTCCTGAACGGTAATGTGATAAGCCTGGGCAAAGCTTTTAAACAGGTCGTGCGTTAAGGGCCTGCTGGGGGTCATTTTTTCTATTTCGATGGCGATGGCCTGGGCTTCAAACGCGCCGATAATGATCGGCAGCCGTCGGCGGCCGCTAACTTCGCCTAAAACCAGGGCATAGGCGCCGGATTGCGTTTGGCTGTAGGACAAGCCAACAATATCCAGCTTAATTTTTTTCATGTCGTTACCCATCTCAACGAATCCTTTTTTATGCCGAAGCTTTATATTCCTTTAATGCAGCAATCAATTTTGGTACCACTTCAAATGCATCGCCCACAATGCCATAATCCGCTACTTTAAAAAACGGCGCTTCCGGGTCTTTATTTATTACGACGATCACCTTTGACGAACTTACGCCGGCCAAATGCTGTATCGCTCCCGAAATTCCAATTGCAATATACAAATTTGGACTGACTGCAATACCGGTTTGCCCAACATGTTCGCTATGTGGCCGCCAGCCGGCGTCTGATACAGGTTTTGAGCAGGCCAGCGCAGCGCCCAGCAGGTCGGCTAATTCCTCCACCATTCCCCAGTTTTCGGGCCCTTTAAGCCCGCGGCCGCCGGATACCACAATATCGGCATCGGGCAGCGAAACTTTATCGGTAGAACGGACGATTTCTTTGATAACGGAGGTAAGGTCGGATTGCTTTATGTCAGCATTGAAGTCTTCAACTTGCCCGCCGGCATTTGTTTCCACAACTTTATACGAATTGGGGATGAGTGAAATAACTTTCGTAGCCGACGTTAGCTCAACCTTCGCAAAAGCCTTCCCGGAGAATGCTGTTTTTTTAACGATGAATTTGGCGCCGGCTTCAGGCAATGAAACAACGCCATCAGCTACGCCGGCTTCCAATTTAACCCCTATACGAGGTGCTAAACCACGTCCGGAAAACGAATTGGAAAGGACGACTATTTCAGCGCCTTCTTTTTTTGCTGCTTCTGCAATTACCAAAGCATAGGCCTGGTTAACAAAGTTTTTTAATTTATCATTGGAAACATTCAGCACTTTTTCAGCGCCGTATTTACCCAATAAACTCAGATCATCCTTGCTCACATTCCCGATGGAAATGGCTATTAAGGAAGTTTTATTTTGATCGGCAATAGCACGGGCGTAAGAAACCACCTCGAAGGTTGATTTCTTGAATTTCCCCTCAACATTTTCCGTATATACTAAAACAGGCATAATGGTTTATAAGATTGTAGCTAATAAAATTAAATTACCCTTGCTTCTTCGTGCAATAGCGTTACCAGTTTTGCAACATCATCAGCAGGCACCAGCTTCACCTGTCCGCGAGCGGCTGGCGTTTCATAACTCAGCACTTCCGAAAAAGTTTTTACGTCCGCAGGCTCAATAACAACCAGCGGTTTTGTGCGCGCCGACATAATACCCCGCATATTAGGTATTTTTGGCTCGGCAACACCTTCTGCACACCCGGCCGCTATCGGCAGCGGAATTTCTAAAACTTCTTTTCCGCCTTCTATTTCGCGTTCTACCGTCACCTGACTGCCATTGACATCGAGTTTTTTTATGATCGAAACTGACGGAATGTCCAGCAACTCAGCCAGCATCGCCGCAACTTTTGAGCCGTTATAATCGATCGATTCGCGGCCGGTTAATACAAGGTCGAAGGGATTTGCTTTCACAAATTGCGCAATTTGATAGGCAACAAACCAGGCGTCATGCGGTTTGGCGTTAACCCGAACGGCATCGGTCGCACCGATTGCCAGCGCTTTGCGGATAGTAGGTTCGGTGCTGATTTCACCCACATTGATCACAGTTACCGATCCATTGCCGCCATCGGTCAGTTCAATTGCACGCGCCAAAGCGATTTCGTCGTATGGATTGAGTATAAATTGTACCCCGGCCGTATTAAATTGCGTGTTATTATCTGTAAAAGTTATTTTTGTGGTGGTGTCGGGTACGTTGCTTATGCAAACCAGTATTTTCATGGACAGTGTTATTAAATATAGCAAACCCATGAGCTGCCAGTGATGACTGATCCCACAAATAGGTTTGTGCAAATTTAATTAAAAAAGATAGAGTTTAAAATGCAGGTGAACAGATTAGATAAACTGCTTGAATTTATAAAAAACGAGCCAAACGACCCGTTTTTAAAATATGCCCTTGCAACGGAATACCTGCGGCTTAACCAAACCGATAAAGCGTTGGCGTATTACGAAGACCTGGTAAATAACCACGCCGATTATACCGGGACCTATTATCATCTTGGTAAGCTTTACGAGGCGCTTGGCCGTACTAAGGATGCAATAAGCACCTACGAAACCGGTATGAAAATAACAAAGGAAAAGCGCGATAATCATGCCTATTCCGAATTACAGGCGGTTTACGATGAGCTGATGGACTAATAGCGGATAGCTCATGGTTCATAGTTCATAGCGGAAGCGGCCATGGGCTAAATTTGTAGCAAACAACCGAAGCTACCATGAACCATGAACCATGAACCATGAACTAAATGAAGAAACGCCAACTACTATTTATTCGCGATGTGATCATCTATACGTTTACGGCCTTTGGCGGACCGCAAGCGCATATTGCTGTCTTGCTGCGCGAGTTTGTAGAAAAACGGCGGTATGTTACCGAGGAGGAGCTTATTGAACTGAATGCCCTTGCGCAGCTATTACCGGGACCGTCTTCAACGCAAACGCTGGTTGGTATAGCCTGGAAGGTGGGAGGGTTGCGCCTGGCCATAATTACTTTTTTTATTTGGATGTTACCTTCGGCAACCATAATGTGCCTGGCGGCCATAAGCTACAAAGAATTTGCAGGGAAAACAAAGTTTACCGAGGTTTTACGATTTGTACAGCCGGTAGCGGTTGGCATTGTGGCGTACGCAACTTATACTTTTGCCAACAGGTTTTTAAAAAGCAAAGTTAGCACGATGCTTGCCATCGGCTCGCTGATCGCGACCCTAATCCTGCAGAGCGCCTATGCGTTCCCCTTATTGATATTGTTAGGCGGGATTGTATCGTCTGCACTGGAAACGCCACCGCAGGAGAGCGCTTTGCGTGTTAGGTTGTTTGCGAACGTAAACCCAAATAAGGTGGCTTATTTTATAGGGATCCTGTTGTTTTTTGCGGCGTTGGGTGCAGTGGTAAAACAAACCTCGCCGCTTAGTTTGCCGATACGTTTATTCGAAAACTTTTATCGTAACGGTATTTTGATATTTGGGGGTGGCCAGGTGCTTGTTCCCCTGTTTTATACCGAATTCGTGCAGGTAAAGCACTATTTAACGGGTTCCGAATTTCTTTCGGGTTATGCTTTGCAGCAAGTTTTGCCCGGCCCTACATTTTCGTTCTCCTCGTTTTTGGGCGGTTTAAGCATGGGGAATAAGGGACACGGCATCGGGGGCCAAATTGTCGGCAGTATAGTTGCGGTTATCGGGCTGAATACACCCGGCCTTATCCTGATCCTGTTTATAGTGCCGTTTTGGGAGGATTTAAAAAAAATAACGATGATCAGAAACTCGTTAAGCGGAATAAATGCTGTAGCGGTTGGTTTTATGGCGACCGCGCTCATCCTGCTTACCAGGCCCTTTGGGTTGCATTGGATGGCCTATTTAGTGATGGCTGTTACGTTTATGCTGCTCAATTTTACCAGGATAAAAGCGCCGTTGATTATCGTTTTAGGGGTTGCTTTGGGATTAATTTTTTAATCAGCAGGTTTAAAAATTAATGGCGACGAACGAATGCTTAAATGAAACTAAAGCAGGAGATGCCGGGTTGGAACAGGTCATTTCGGAGATACGGTCCGACATCGGGGACATTGAAAAAAATATTAGCCTTTACGACGAAAAAAATTTCAATAGTCGGGCGAATGCCATCGATGATATCGAGTTCCACATTATTAACCGGATTGACGGTCTGCTTCAAAGTACGGCGCCCGCAGCGGGGCTTATCGGCCTGAAACAGCGTGCCCGGCAAGTAAAACTGCAATTAGAAAAAATTAACGATGCGCTGTTTCGGCGGCTTCGGGCAATGATCCAAACAGGCGATTGCCGGGGGACTGCTTTCAGGGATATGGTTGGGGAATTTTTAGGGGAGACGTTAAAAAAAAGCGTAAAACACACAAGTATAGGCTACGATAACCTTGATCTATTTTTGGACGGGTTGTTTCCGATTGAGACCGTTCCGGAGGAAACGAAAGAAAGAGAGCCAGAAATGGTGTTTTATCAAAAGACCCCGGCGAGGATCATTTTCGAACTGGTTGGCAAAGCCGAATTTAAAGCAGATGATGTTTTTTATGATTTAGGATCTGGCCTGGGGTATGTTGCTGTGTTGGTGAACCTGCTTAGCGGGGTAACCACCAAAGGCGTGGAGTTTGAGCCGGCTTATTGTAATTATGCTGGAAATTTTGCCAGGCGGCTAAAATTGCCTGATGTGCATTTTATAAATGCCGATGGGCGTGGAGCGGATTATTCGGACGGGACAACATTTTTCATGTACACACCTTTTGAAGGCAGGATGCTGGATGAGGTATTGGAAAAGCTCCGGCTGGACTCGCAAAACCGACAAATCAAGCTTTTTACTTATGGTCCTTGTACGCTTCAAGTTGCCGGGCAAACTTGGTTAACTCGCGAATACCCGGAACAACAGCATATCTACAAACTTGAAGCGTTCGAAAAAAAAATGTAACGCCATTGATATGGTTTTCACGCCCTAAAACGGCTGCTCGTCATCCATATCATTCATGCTGGATGGCCGGATAATAAAGTTACTGGGCTTTTCAAAATCATTCGACGGGGCAATTGCTGCAAAAGGATTTCCCTGCTGGAAAGCGCCGCCCATATTGTCCTCCAGGTCGGTAAATTTAACGTATTTACCAACGAATTTAAGCCTTACGCGCCCCGTTTCGCCGTTACGGTGTTTGGCTATAATTACTTCACCTACACCTTGCGTTGGGTTATTGTCTTCGTCCACTTCAAGGCCGTAATATTCTGGACGGTAAAGGAACAATACCATATCAGCGTCCTGCTCGATGGAACCCGATTCACGTAAATCTGAAAGCATAGGCCGTTTGGAGCCGCCGGGGCGATTTTCAACTGCACGGCTTAACTGTGAAAGGGCAATTACCGGTACATTTAATTCTTTTGCAACCGACTTTAATGCACGCGAGATACTGCCGATTTCCTGCTCGCGGTTGCCGCCTCCTTTGCCATCGGCTTTACCCTGCATCAGCTGTAAGTAATCAATCACGATCAATTGGATATCATGCTGCGATTTAAGCCTGCGGCACTTGGCCCTGAACTCGAATATATTCAGTGCCGGGGTATCATCAATGATCAATGGCGCCTGTTCCAGCCGGTGGATCTTCGAGTGTATCTGCGCCCATTCCCATTCTTCCAGATTGCCTTTTCGGATCTTTTCCTGCTCAATATGCGTTTCGCCGGAGATCAAACGATTCACTAGTTGGACTGACGACATTTCGAGCGAGAACACTACAACCGGTTTGTTAAAGTCAACGGCTGCGTTTCGCGCGCAGCTTAGTACGAATGCCGTTTTACCCATGGCCGGGCGTGCCGCGATGATCACCAGGTCGGATTTTTGCCAGCCCGAGGTCATCCGGTCGAGATCGGTAAACCCGGAGGCAACACCGGTCAGGCCGTCTTTTT
>Ga0302185_10000744_pt1 | contig 24335 bp, 15 predicted proteins | sample II_Bog_E1_1_FD_200231 | JGI IMG/M metagenome (GOLD analysis project Ga0302185, IMG submission 200231) | Peat permafrost microbial communities from Stordalen Mire near Abisko, Sweden - II_Bog_E1_2 | ecosystem: Environmental > Terrestrial > Soil > Wetlands > Peat | place: Sweden: Abisko... | reverse complement strand
TTTTCAGTTCTATCAATGATGACGATCCTTTTCATGAAGCTACGAAAGAATGCGATCAGGTTCAGACAATTGATCTGTTTTATAAGAACTCCTTATTCTTTTTAAACCTCCTAGGTCTATCTAAAAAACAAAAGTATATTAAAATAAGTTTGTCAAATCTTTTTCTTTTATATTATTTACAATTCAACAAATCTATGAATCAAAAAAAAGACCTCGGCAGAAGAATTAAATATTGCGTCCTCATTTGCTAGTCTCTCTACAGCGACTACGATAGCGTCAGCGTATTATAACATAAACTTAGCCCTTCACAGAATTCGGTAATTATGTCGCAATTGACTACACCATCAATTGGCTCATCTAAAACGATGTGTAAGAAATTTTCATGTTTTATTCAAACCTCAAGCAGCAAGTCTAATAATATTATCAGCAAATCACCAAAATTGTCGATGCAAAGCTATATTTACATTACATGAAACCAACGTAACTTAAGAGGTAGTGATTGCTCTATATAGCTTCGGAGATGTTATTAGGGAAGTTCATTTCAGAGATCTTGTCTCATAAGATTTTTTAGTACTTTATGCTGATAACATTTCTAATGTCAACTTAAGCGAAATGGCTGAGAATCATTTCGATAGAAAAGTTGAATTGAAAAATGTAGTGCTAACCACTGCAATGAGGAAAGGGTTATCTTCGCAAGTCTACGTAATGAACAGTGGAACCAATTAAATTTTGCAAATAGATAGCGAATACCGGAAATAGTTTTCTCTCAATACTTAAAAAATAAACCTTAAAAAGTTAAACGTATCGATCAGGAGGGATATTGTGCCTATTAATATGTTTATTTGCACAATTTAAGTGGTAAAAAGCTTTAAGGAAACATATGAGTACGCAACTATGCAAGATTTTATTGTGGGCATGCTCACCTCTGAAGTGTACGAAGAGAAAATTAATGTTTATGAGTTGAAGCATACTTAAGTCTCATATCGTTTGAACAAAGCTTCTTCTATTTATCATGCCTATATGAACTACATCTGTGGTTATCTCCATCCTTATACCATATATTCTGAAGACCGTATGAGCAAATTCCAAAGAAATAATTCTTAGCGGTCCTTTACTGTTGGAAAATTTAATAAAATATTCCGGAAGAATCTAAAGATATCGGACAGTGCTGTCTTATCTAACAATGTTTACGTGGGGCAGTTTTCTAAAATTGATGATGGTTGTAATATTAGCAAGTCTATAATCGGCAAGAATTGCATTATTAATAAAAATGTGAATTTAAAAAACTGTGTGGTCATCGATGGATGCACTCTTTCTGAAAATTCTAGCTTCTAATACAGTCTCATCGAAAAGGTTCACTAAACTATTAAAATTCATCATTTTAAATCCTAAATTTTTGAAGAATTTTAAAGATTTGTTGATCGGGATTTATTTTTGGAAACTCCTGAGCCATAAAAATCCACTTTTGATGAATAATTGCTTCATCTATTAAGTGACAAACCTGAAGAAGAAACAATTTTGGTGAGCGAACTGGTTAGAATTCGGCAATCGTTTACTAAGAGTTAATCAGAATTAACAAAAGAGATTGTCTCAATTTTAAAACCGCAAGGAGTGAAGGGAATATAGAATCTTACTCAACAATGGGGCTCTATTTTACTCAAAATTCATCACTAGGAAGAAGATAACCTAATAAATTCATTATTTTACTCATGCCTAAATATTGAAAATTATTTGAAAGCATTCCACCTCTTTTTACAATATTTTTATCACTATGAAATACTAACTAAAGAGGCTATAATTGAATGGTACAATACAAATAAAAGTGATACTGTCACATTAAATCTTGTAATCATTGATTAATTTAGTGCAAAGCCTTTATAGCGAATTTGTAAGAATAGGAAGATTAGGAAGAATAAGATGAAGAAAACTGATCATTATCTATAATTAATTGCATAATTTAAATATGACATGTATATATCCGTTAATAAAAAATCATCATTACTATTTTAATTTAATTTATTAGCTCAAGCCCTTTCAATACTAAAAACCTTATATTTTATTATCATATCAAAATACAGTCATTAACAATCAAATCAATGCAGAGACAATTGAAGCAAGCTATTTGTCCAGCGCATCCGAAAATATTTGTTTATTTTTGCAGATGAATAAGTGGTTTTTGAGCATAGAGATAGTTGGGCGGAGGTGAGCTGTTTTTGTCAAACAACTGAGAATAAAATTTTTGGTTGTATCTTCAAGATCGATATATTCTGGAAAGGTAACTTCTTGTTCTAAAATAAGAGGTAAATCGAATTAACTCCATATTTTAAAAGGAATCCTTCCCACTACTAGTTCATAAGCTAAAAGTCCCAAAGTCCAGACATCAATTAATGAGTTGTACGATGAATTTGTCACCATTTCAGGAGGGTAATATAAAGGAGTACCACAAATGGACTTTCTCATTTCGCTGAGAGAACATTCAGCAGCCCACCCAAAATCACATATTTTAACTGTATTCTAAATGATGAAATTAGTACAAATTGAAGAACAAGATTTTAAGGTTTTATATCTCTGTGGATGAATCCAAGATTGTGTATTACCTCGAGCCCTTAAACAGTTTCTCCAATAATTTTTGAAGCCTCTCTTTCACTGATTCTAGAATATTTTTTAAGAAGAGAATAGACTTGCTCTCCTGTAGCCAACTCAGTTAAAATAAAAAAATTGCGCGCATCATGAAAACACCCATAAAACTCGATGATGTTGATGTGTCTTAAGGTATTGTGAATTCTAATCTACTTTGCAACCTGATGTTCGATCTTTTATGCACAAACAATTTACTTTTTTATTATCTTCATTGCGCAAATAAAATTAGATTTTTTATGTCTATATTATTTATCAAATTACATTACAAGCCATACAGTGCCAAATTTTCCTTTTCCTAATTCTCTAATCTTTCGAAAATGGGACTATTGCAGATCATCTGTTTAAAATAGATTATTTTTTCTTCGATTTAACTATCCTTTATTTGCACTATTAGTTTGTAATTAAAATGGAGGAACTGTCATTGTTCTTGAAAAACGATGCTGCCTCGATATCGAAGCAGAAAATAATAGTGTTTAAGTCTCTTTTCCATTTGGGAATGGTTTCTTTTTATTCCTATTTTTTATTGTAAAAGATAATTTGGACTTTCCTGAATCTGAGGGTGGTAATATATTTTCTTTGTGGGTGTTTTTCATTTTAAGTGCACAATTTTATTGTTTTTAATTCTCATCGATTTCAGTGATCATTTTCCTCTTGAGTCGATGCGCTTCATTTGTGGTGAGTTTGGAAAAACATACTGGAGAGGTCTGCCTTTTAAAAGTAGAATTCATATCAATAAAGCACAATGGAGTTTGAAAATGATTTTGAATCTCTTTGACTGATGCCGATTTTTGCATAAAACTATTTTTATTATTAAAGTTTATATAAGCAGTTAAATTATAATTGTACTATCAATCTTATATCATGGTGGCAATACTATTAATAAACTACTGCAAATGTGAGCAGCCATTAAAACCTTTTTACATCTTTGGACACTTTCGATGAATTTTAATAATGTACGACAAACTTTGTTTCAGATGCCTTTTTTACTAGGATGAACCTTAAGTAAAAGTTTGATTCATAGCTGTATCTGCCTTTATTTCTTAAACTGCAATCAATTTCTTTACAGTTTAGTATGCAGAATCGTTGTTGACCTTCATTTGAATCATATAGGCCATTATTTATGTCATTATCTGCATCTACCCCATATTAAGGACTAATTTTTCAGTTTTCAGTTTTTTCAGCTCCTTAGCATCGAGTGATATTATAAACAAAGCATTTTTCATTTTAATAAGCTGTTAATTTTTCTTTTCCTATTTGTGCTTCTACTATTAGGTCTGAGGATGCTAAGTCTTTGGAAGATCATTTGAGTTATCCAATTCATTTTTCCTTTATTTTGAAACAACCCCTTTGCGATATATTGGAATTTGTTTCAATTTATTTTGTTATTTATTTTCTTTTTGTTCATAAACTGTTTTTTATAAAAATTTTTAATAATGATTTTGAAACTCTTCAAAGGAGATAGTTTTTTATTCATTGTTTTGTTGTTCTCTCTTGTATAATAATTTTAACAGCATTTGTTTATCCTTAACTGTTCCTTTTCTTGTCTAGTGTTTGGTCTCAGGACTTTGCTTTTATGATCGTAACCATTATTTTTGTAGCCCGTAACTTTGTTTCATTCTAGCACCAGTATTAGAATTGAATAAATTAGTTTTTGATTTTTATCCAGTTGTGTTACGAGTAATTTCATTGCTATCATAAGTGTATTTATCAATTCTTTTTTCTGATTCAGTCACTACTTCTTTAAGAGTTCGTAGTTACTCCTGCATTGATTAATCAATGGGAGTCATATTCATAAATCTTCCTTAGTGGGATGTTTGGCTATTAGAGTTTGACCTAATAAAAGGCAAGTCACCATAACAATTTGAAATATCGTTTGATAATAGTGAATTTTTATCAGAATTTGACAACATTTCCTTCAGTTGCTATTTGCTGTTAAGATTATCGGTTCTTCTAAAGGTTCTTTGGTGAGTATTTGGCACAAAAGGATTATTATTATTATTGTTATTATTATTATTGCTTAAGTTAGGAATTATGCTTGCCCTTTGATAATTACTTTGACTAAGAACTGTACTTTTAAGCTTGCTATCAGGATCACCACTTCCTCTTACTCTAGCCATACTATATTCTTTTGCTTATTTTTCCGGATGCGGAATCGGAGAATTATCGATTTTGATTGTTTCAACATTTTCGTTTTTTTGACGTTGAATGCTTTTCAAATTGATGCTTTTGAGTTTGCTGGAGGCTCTTTAATTTGTATGCGCTATATTGTTAATTTGAAATTACAAAAGTGAATTTTTTCTGTGAAGCATTATATTTTACTCAGTTAATATTTTTTGCATAATCTTCAATTCACTGTCAACCTTTTCATATTCGTTGATTTTTTAAGCCAAATTTTGAATTTGGATGGTTTTATCACTGATCTCAGTTGCGAATTTTGAAATTATTTTTTACTTTTCAGAACCTAAGTCTTTCAATTGTTTTTGAATTATAGTATTTTGGTCTTCATTTTTTTTATAGGAAGTATCGGTCTGCGCACTCGCTTATCTTATCTATTTCTTGTTTCCTTTGGCATGCTTAAAGACTGATCGCAGCATTGGCATTACTGGTAGAATATACTGAGATTCACTATTAATTCCCAATGAGTTCATACTTGATTAGACTGCTTTTTCCTGAAGATCAAATTATTCAAGCAATTATTTTATGTATCTTTGCCCAATTTCCACCCCATTTGCCAACTCACTCAATTTATCCTGTAATTTTTTGTGGCTTGTTTATTCTCCATTAATTTCGCTTGCTTTATTACATTAGAAGAAACAATAGGGATCATCAAACATAAAAGTATAAATTTGCTGTTTGGTTTATTTCAGCTGTTGATGCTTGATATTCTCGGAACAGCGCACACATACTTCCATCGGCGGTTGAAATTTTTGCTCCTAAGAATTCAGGGCTAAAGTTAGAGTTTTAATTTCCTGAGCCCATCTTTCGTTTGAATAAGTAAGAAGTTTGTTAATTTGCAGAAAAATGAGTTAGAAAATCTTCATGAAAATGCCTAAACAAGGAAAGTTTGTCAAATTAACACTAAGTTCTAAGTTAAAGCCAATTTACGCGAAAGATAACTTTAAATTTAATTATATGCCCTCTTCGTTTCTTGGCAAAAATCTTCACAGGCGAAGTAAGATTTTATTTTTTGTTTGGCGAGAAATTGTTCCATAAAAGTGACGAGATACTGACAGTTCTTCAGTTCATGCTGAGAGAAATCAATAATTTGTGCTTCTGCATTATGAAAAGTTTACTAAATAGTCCTAGAGGATAGGTTGATTCGCGATTGGTGCATTCTGTCATCTATTCCATTTATAGTTATTGTATTCTATATCAGATAACACTCCAAATAGAAAATTAAATTAAATTATTGATAAGTCAACTACCAAACTTAATCTCTGATCAACTTCGAATTGCTCATATTTTAATTCTTTTATTATTAATGCCAACGCTAATATTTATTTGTTAAATTATTAATTGTATATTCATTTTAAATAAAGGATCTATCTTATTAGTGCATCACTTTTAATATTTCATATCAGCATTCAAAATAACATATTCCATCATAAAATATATTGGAGTAATTAATTAACACATAAAAATAATCAATGCCGTTAGTTATTGGTTTAGGAATTTATCATCTAGAACTGCTACTTTTAAGGTATTGTCATCCTGATCTGTCTCTAATGAAACTTCATGCATGTGATCCATCCGTTGTAAATCAAAATAGCGATTCCTGTCACGACGCATATCATGTAAAGAAACGCCAATGTTGAATAGGTTATGCTCACAAAATCGAGGAAATTTGTTATCAGAGGAACTAAAAAGAAGAGTGCATCACTAAACAATAAGTTTAGTAGAAAAGCCAAAAATAGGAGCACATTTTTATTTATACTTTACTTCCATGGATCACCTTGATGGAGTGAAAAGACTAATATAACTGGATGAAATGAATAGAAAAGGTACTCAGCTGTGACCAAAGGAGTTAATGACACCCATCCAGACGAAAGAGTGGCTCGAGTTGTATTCCAAACATACTCTGGTGTAGTTCTGAAATAAAGCATAATTCCAATATGAGCAGCCGCCCCAAGTATTACATTTCCCCAAAATACAAACTGATGCTACATTTTCAGAAAGTTTGAACAGGGTTTGTAGACTGTGGGTTTGGAGCAAGGTTTGGAAAGTGCTAAAAGAATGTTAAAGAGTAAGTACTTGGAGAGGTTACCAAAAATTAATTGAAATGAGCTGAAATATGCAGCTTCAGTCTCCATCATAATGAGGACGGGAACTGATAGAAAGCTGGTAATTGAAACAAATCTGCAAATTTAAATTATTTATTTTTCTCCACATTTGGCTTCTCTCACAATTTAGTCAATATCTTTCAAGTTTTATACTGAAAAGCTTGCTGCATAACTGGAATCACAATTTCTGATACCTATTCCAATATCAGATTCTTTGATTGCAAGCAGATCGTTTGCCCCATCTCCAACCATCCCCACCTTATTAACTTAATCACTGAACATTTTTTGTAATCTTGTGAGTGAATGTCTGTTCTTGGCTATTTCCGATTTTATTTTTCTCACAATGAGTGCTTTATTTTCTGGAGAAATGCGAGCATATACTCTTATTTTTGGACTAATTTTGAGATCTTCTCGAGTTTTAAGGAAATCATTATCGATGATAATTGGCATTGTCGAATTGATATAATCTTTAAACGAAATTTATTGTTTAAAAATATTAACCTTCTTCTATTCAAAATTGAATATTTTAGCCTGGAAATGGATTTAGTTTTGAGGAGTCTCATCAAGGATATTTTGCTACTTTCCTTCCAGAACCATTATTTCGTCTTTTCTAGATATGATTCCACATCGAATAGCTGTTTCAATGGCAATGTAAATATTGTCGCCTGTAATCATTCTGGATTCAATACCGGCCTATTGCAGAAGTTAAATGGTTGAAAAAGCATCTTCTTTCAACTTATTTTCCAAAACAATGAGTCCCAAAATATTAATATCCTTGAGATAATTCTCCCGAGTCTATTCAAGGTAGTTATTAACATCATTTTCCCGAATTTATTTATATCCATAAGCGATAGATCTAAAACCTCCATATGAAACTTCTTGCAATACATTATCAAAATAACTATATTTAATTTGACTGTTGATATGAATCTTTTATGGTGCTCCCTTTACGAAAACATAATATTTGTTTGTTTAGAAGTCATATGCTAGCACAGACATTGATTGAAATTTAGATTCATATTGGTAAATTTTAAGAATCCGAATTTTATTGTATTTATTATTTTATGATGTTGTTTCAACCTAAAAACAAACACTTTAGTCCTTGGAATCAATAAGTTTATATCCTGAGTAACCGAACATCTTTAGGTCAATTTAGTCTCCCATTAAATCCTTGTCAAAATAACGGACTGTATGACAGCTTCCAAAAATTTTGAAATCCATTCCATTTTCTTATGCTGATTGATTAGTAATTTCTGAGGCTGATTTAGGTTTAAACTGTAATACTTTTGTGACTTAGACCTTATCCTCTGTCAGAGTACCTGTTTTATCAAAGCACATAATTTGTAAATGTGCCGCTTCTATAGTTTTTTAAGGCTAAGTTCCTAAAATATTTTTCCATTTAAGCCTCATCAAACAAAATGAATAGACCAAGTTAAAATAGATAGGAAAAGCGGGAGGAAAGCAAAAAGTAACCAGCAATAAAAAGTTAAGGAAGATTATAATAGGATCTAAGTTGTTATTATCGATGCGCATTTGCATTGTCCCTAGATATAAAATGACTGCGATGATGTACGCCTCCGCCAAAAAATAGATGCAAGTCGTAAAGAAATGAGGAACTGACTGAGTTCGATGCAAAATTTTTCTTAAAATACGTCCTCTTTTTGAGCTGTATCCTGTATGAATAACCATGGCCAATGGATTTTGAGCTGATAGTATTTATGAACCTTAATAAATCCATTTACTGTTATCCTCTCTTATCCAATGTCTGTAAGACTCAAGAGCAAATTTTCCAATTGGAATACTTTCACCTGTTAAATTGGCTTCGTTAACATAGACTTCTCCTTGAAGAAGAATCACATCACAGTACAGTTCATCTTTTGGAATAAAGATGTCACCAGGGACCAAGTGAGAGCTTGGGATGATTTGTAAACTACCATTTCGAATAACTTAAACTTAAACTACTTTTTCGGCAATTTATTTGATTTTTCGATAAGAGATATAAAGGAGTATATAGTTGATAGAAGTAGTGACAACCGAGGATCCTAGAAGCAAGATTGATAGTTCTGGCAATTTTTAAACTATATAAATGACCGCAGCTAAATATTGAATAAAAAAGAATGGTTATGTCATTACTTCATAGAGGTATTAGTAATACTGTGGAGGATCAACAATATGTGCATTATTGCCATACAAGGCTCTTCTCTCTTATATTTACTAGTCATTTAATCCCTTACTTAGATAATTAACTGAAAGTTTGGTTTTTAGCTATTATTCATAATTGAGAGCCATTGGTATTGCCTTCCCGCGAATGAGTTGATATTTCAATTTTTTATAGAAGAAGTAAATGATTTATCCTTCAGTAAATATAGGCACGATTTACTATTGTTTTTTGCTGTTTCCTCTGATATAAATATGAGAGGCCAATTCAATTTAGGCGGGCCAATAAAAGACGTTTGCTCTTAAGGTTTTATAGTACTTAAGAAAGAAAAGGCCAACGACTGAAATTATGAAGGGGATCAATAGTAAAGCAGTCTTTATATAGCTAAAGGTGAGTAATTTAATCTAAGTGATTTTGCATTAGCCTTAAAGCTAAAGCTTCAGAGAAATCTCTTTCTCTTGTCTGCTTGTATCACTTTAGATACACTCTGATGATACTTCTTTTTACCGCTTTTCTGCCATCTTCAATAAAAATATATTAACCTACTTTCTAATTTAAAAAATTTCAGTAACAATAGCGCACCCAGTAAGAAATAAGCATGATTCTGAAAAAACTAATTTTTTAAATTGGACGATCTTTAGAGATAAAAGGTGATCAATGCATAAGAAATAACAATTTAATATATCATTAAAACCCAATCTGTCCTGAAGAGTACAGAATGCACCTTGCTTTATCAGAACGGTTTTGGTGTGCCATGGAGGAAAATGGCATAAGTAATAATAAGTTATAATTATAGAAATCAATATTATTTGTTGAACGTTTATTAGTGGTTTTTATGTTTTAGCTCAACCAACTCGATTATTTTTGTGAATTGAGTCGATAGCTCCCCTGTTAGGGCTTCATAAATCTTTTTTCTCAAATGAAGACCCTTTACAGCTTATTCTACTCCTTTGCTTGGTATAGTAGTCGCAATATATCTCAATAAGCTACTTTTTTCATATTATCTCAAATAATCAGCAGTTTTGGTGGCCTACAAATTTTAGTACTACCTTTCCAATTGAAGCCAGCACTCATCCGAGTCACAAAACAAGATATCCCTTGGAAGTTCATACCTGATGAACTCATGCACCTCTTCCTGCACATCTGTCTTGTCGCAGATATTTTTAATTTTTTTAATACTTTAGTTTGTCAGATGCAAATTCTGTGCTCTGTTCATAAACTATTGCTTATTGGGTTCAAGAAGAGCTCTTTTAAGAACAACTTTTTCTAACAGCTGGGGATTATTTTTCATGCGATCTTCGATAGAATAGAAAGCAGCTCGGGTGTAAGGCCAAGTTCCAAATTATTTCATCCTCATTTGCCAATTTTACAAATGATCAGTCAATTCAAGTATAAACTCATTATGCTTACCCGTAACTATTGTTTGCTGAACCAAATGTTCTAGTGATACTTTATATAGTTGAGGTAGTAGAGGATGAGACTGGAAAGGAATGAGAGCTAATTTATTGAGGATGTACCCATGACATAAATTATTAATATTTTATTGAGTGGCATTGTGGCTGGGTATCTTGATACGAAAGGGGTTGTGATGATCGTTGCGAGTAAAAATATCTTGAGCTGTATGTTAATTATGCATCTCTTAAATTTCTCAACTTTAGAATATATAAGACAACAATCATTAATACAAATCATTTATCCCAAACGGTCTTTGCACCTTAGAACGTGTATTCTCCACTTTTGAGAATCTTCACTTTCGAGTAAAAGCCTGAATTGCGTAATATTTAGTTGAATAGGGGGTCAACATAGAGCGTTAGTAATTTTCTATTGCAGATGGGACAATAGAGTGATTAGGTATTTTATGATTTTTTTTGTCTTTGTATCTTTCGTTTAAATCTGCTGATTCTCGTATTATTTTTAAGATTGATTGAGCTGTTTTTGATAAAGGAAGGCTATATAACTACAGGCTCGATGATTTCTACTGAATCTGATTATATTTAAATGATATCATTATCTAAATCGTAGTAAATTGAACTTTTACTGGTTTGGGTGATGGGAAAGCTGTCTTTTTTGGCTGGGTTTATCTTATGGACAGTCGATTTAATTCTGGTTCTGAACTACTCATAGTCAAAACACTCAAGATGGTTGCATCCATAAGACCTTACTGGAGTTTCAATCTTCTTTTTACTGGAGCCATCTATTAATTCCACGATTTGATAGTTAATATCATCATGAATTCTCTTAAAAATATACTCGAGATAGTAATAAGATTGGCTCATGCTGACGTTATTCAGGGCATTAACTGAATTAGATCTAAAGTTATGATTATATTTCTTTTTTTGTTTTGTCTTCGTCACCATGAAAACTCCAATCATAATGATTTTTGTTTTCTTTTCTTCTCTGACAGGATAAGTGGGTATTTAATCAGTTGTTTTAAAGTTATGTTATTTCTTGACGCATTTAACTACCAGTACATTATTTTAGGCCGTCAGGTTACGCGGCATTATGTGAAAGATAATACAATTTTTTGAAATACTATTGGCATAGGATATAGGAATATGGTTGAGATAGAAATAATACTCCACATTATCTACTTCCCACAGCTATTTCTTTTATTTTACCTTGATCCCCACTCTTGAAGTTAACTGCAACTCGCTAGGGAAGACTCCATCAGCGATGCTTACTCGAATTTGAATGCATTTCTCTTTGCGATCCATCTGCTGTGAAAGCTCAGGAACATCGAAGCGTATAATATGAAAGAAAATACAACTATTGGTATTATGGGCAAAAGGATAATCGTTTCGAAGGTAGCTGAAGTAATAAATTTGTATTTCTTTATTGAGGTTGAATGGATCCGTAATTGAAGAGTCCAAATCCATCAGACAAAAACGCATGTAGCAACTATTGCAAAGTAGATTTGTTGATTGGCATTCCTCATGAAAGATACTAAGGCAGTGCTGACATCTAAAAGAATCTTTCTATTTATAAGGGGCTGATGGATACATCTCGCAGTAGCAAATGTAGTTGTCTTTGAGGTTTTGAGGCTTAAATATTCTATTACTTAGAGTCACATCTTCAAGGATAAGCTCCGATTGTTATAGCTTTTCTTTAATTGATGTAATTTTATTAATGATATCCCATATGGACATTTTAGGACAGTATATACTGAATATTAGAGCCGATATATTCAAATTGCCTGCAAGACAGTGAGGACTGCTATTAACCATAGACTTTCCCTCCAAACCTAACTAAAGAGGGAATTTTTGAGTTAAAGAAAAGGTGAGTTGAGCTTGCTGTTCGAGGTGATATTTGTCTTTCGAAATGATTTTATCGATAAGATTCAATATGACTTGCGCAATTGTAAAAAATATTCTCTCCTTTGAATAGTTTTAAGCAATTGGGAGGCCAATAGTGTGCGAGATGATTCTCACTTAATTGATTGTAAAGGGGGCGTTGTCGTAGATAACTTGGGTGAGCTCTTTAATTGGGCCATTAAACATCCCGTTTCCCTCCATAGTAATATCTTAAATTAACAATTATATTTATAAATAGGCTTCCAAATATGCATATATTTAAAGTTAGTATTGAGTTAATTATTTTTATGCAGACTCTTCAATTTATTGTCGTTTATTTATTATTGCCAGCTTATTTGATGGATCGTGTTATCGAAAATTAAAAATAATTCTGTCGATTTTAATTCAATGAGTCAGTTATCATCAGGAAATTGTCAGCTTGAAAGTGTTCCCAAACCAAAAAAGCTTGGGCCATGCTGTGTGTGTAAGTAGACGAAAAAACTAAGAGACTAATGCTTTTTTAATAAAAATCAAGATGAATGCAAAACATAAATAAACAATCATAACAATTGCCTGCGATCGCATGGGTTCGAGCCTGCTAAATGATTCACTCTAGACATTAATGCTGATTTTACAATTAACCCCAACTAAATGACTTTTAGATATTTATAGAGAAAGATGAAGAATTATGTTTTTTTGCTGCTTTGGTAAAATAATTTCCAGTATAAAACTTCAATACGGTTCATCAAAAAATGATTCAAGAAAATATTTCAACATAATTTAAATTTTATTTGAATTTCGTATTATTTATATCTCTTTTAAAATTTATGAATTCAGGAGGAGTCACAGGAGTAGTCAAGTATCTGGGGTAATTCTTGGTCTGCTAAAATGATAACTGCAACAATAATAGTCTTATTTATCATCGAGACTGCTTTAAAGATGTTCATGTAGATTACAACAACAATAAAAAATAGATTCACAAAAGTGTATCTTTCGATGAATCATCTCTTTACATGAATTATTTGAATATTGTGCGAATCGAAAGCATATTAACCAAAAAAATCATTCAATCTCTGAAGGGATTTAACACAAATCTCGAGGCTGTAATCCAAACTTGCCTTTATAGCTCTGAAATTTTCAGAGATATTTTTAACGAGAACTCTCGAGCAATGAGCGAATACTTCTACTTGCGTAATCTGCAAAAAGGTATTGAGATGGGCTTTATTTCTGAATTTTCAGAGCAACTTTGTACAAGTCTCTCAATTCCTCAAGAAATAAAGCTGACTAAACTTTATAAGGAACTGTGCGCCTACTCTCCTGAATGGGAAAACTTGATGAATGAATTCAACTTCGCTTCAGGAATCAACTCCAACTATCTTGAACTCTTCATCGAAAGATAAGCGAAATACTTTATTTAGTACTGTCAAAATTTGGCTGACAACGGTAAAGACTTAGTTATTTCTGATTATCTGTACCTCAGAAAAACCAGCAATAAATATTAAAACGATCTATTTTATTATAGCCCCTAATTCACAACTTTTCTCACTCAAAAATACGAGAAAAACCCTTCCGAGCAGTAAATATTTACAGTCATGGAATACTATCTCAATTTTTGGTAGTACTTTTTCGTTTTGATTGATTCGAGTAGGAATGCTATTAAATACTTTGAAGAAGAGGTGAGTTTTTATTGCGAGTATGAAAAGAACATGACCGAGATGGGTTTAAACGAATCCTTTCTGAGTTACCGCATGTGGCGCATAAATCACAAAGCATCCACCATCTTGCCCAGTCTCAAAAACCCCTTCTTCCTGTAAACCTATATCTACTCTTATATTCAAGAACTCATTTAGAATAAATTATTCTATCCCGAAGAGAAAAGAAAGTATGATTACAAATAGTTCGCTAAATATTTGAAGGACTATGTCAAGTTCGTCCTAGATAAATAATAGGCGTTCAATTTTGTTCGTTACAGGGAGTACTTTGATTTCCGTAGGAAGCATCAAAAATTGGAAGAATCATTGGAAAAGAACAAGGAAATCATATATGATAAGAAATATTTTGTGGACTACGCTCACAATGAGTTCGCTGAAGGCAGCAAATTGGGAGTTAAAAAATATAAAAAATACCAGGAAAAGAGAAAAGAAGAGGAAGATTAAAAAAGGAAGAAATTCAAAGCTGAAACAGATGCCTTGAAAAAATTATTAATTGAAGAAGAGAAAGGACATTTTTATTAAATAGTCTTCGTCAATTTTGTCAGTAGTCTCGAAGAAAACAATGCTTCCCCGTCACGAGAACTTTATAATCACTATAAAGCGCAATTATTGCAAAGAGTTGATGAGGCTTACATTGAGGAAGAAGAAGCAAAGTATAAACAAACTTTGGCGGAATTTGCACCAAGCAATTAATAGCCAATTTCAGAAGATAAGAAAGAGATCGTTAAGGAAGAAATTAATGAGGCTGAGGAGGAAATTGCAGAAATTAATCAGGAAGAGGCCCAGTCTTCTGCGTCATCTGAAGAAGAAGAAGTGATCTAAATTTGCCTTTGCTGCAAAGGTAACCCATTCAACTGTTCTGCTCCCGACTGCCAGGTAATGGGATGTTGCACGGCTTGTATGCTTGATTGATGGCTAAACTAGCTTATCATGCAATCTCTTTTTGAAATATTCAAGTTATTTATGATACTTATTCAGTTTGTGATTAAAATGACGGAGGTTTATGATTGATTTAAAATATAATATTCAATAAGAAAATCAATGTCCACCCTGATCATAATAGTAATGGGATTAGTTTTTGAGATAATTGGAGTACAAGGTCACTGCTATCCATACTGGAATGGCGATACTGCTCCTTCCTCTGCTTTTTCTAATTCCTCATATTGCTGTAAATAAACATTAAAGCAGATAGTTCGATTCAATGGGCAGTGTCAGATTAAGTAATAGCTGATAGTGATACACGAGATAACTTAGCTCTTTCTTACTATGTAGACATGTATAATAGTTCTTATGTAAATGGAGAGATCGATAAAACTTGTCTTGGTATAATTCAATATATTGCCTGCGCGGCTGCATATCCAACGTGTAACAGTTCATAAGTCTCAATTTCGTTAGAATGCTCTAATGTAGGTCTGTTTGCAGTTTTTTATGCGATTTGATGGTGATTCGATGTGGAACCAATAATGACCTTTATCAGCTAGTCTGTGTTAATGGTTTGACTTCTAGCAAAACTTGCTCGAGATAATAGTTTCTTCTAGCAGCTATTTACCTTTTACTTATGATTTTTTTTATTATATGAGTATCTTCTCTTGCCTTTCTGCAGAAAGGACTATTTAAATAATTAATTACACTTATGATTTCTTCTAACATACTTATGTGATAAAGGGTAATAAGCACTACTCTTTGATGATATTTAATTTGATCAAATGGAGTGCACAATCAATCATGTTGTACGCCGCTTTTGGACATTCTCAATTCTAGTTTAAATTCCATCTCTTCCATTGAGTGAATTTTTCTCAGAGATTGAAGGATTGTTTTGCCAAATCGTGTGAGTTTTCTTTTTCCCCTTCCCATTGCTATTTCCTTTAAATTATCACAATTCCATGGCTAAAAGTACTGAGTAAAATTTTCAGCAACATCAACATTTAATTGATGTTCAACTTAATCCTATTATATGGAAGAGGTGACTTACTTCTCCAATGATTTATAAAAATGCTTTCTTAAGCGATAGCAGTTAATACTTTTGATTAATCTTTTGAATGCTGCTCTTTCCACATTCTTTCCAGGTGTTTTTTGTTCGTGATACGCCACCTCTGAAGTATAGGGGATATAATGAAGTTTGGGGCAATCAAACTTTGTATGCCACGAATCTCTGCAATAAGAGCAAACAACGTAATCATAGGGATTAGGATTTTTTTCATGCATATCAAGGATACTAAGGTAATAGAAATAATCGATGCGGCTTTTCTTTATAATCTCTTTAAATTTTTAAAATGGTAAAACTAAAGCGTAAGAATACTGGTTTGCAATCATATCATATTTTAGAGGACATCTATGGCTTAGAATATTAGTAGTTAATAGATACGGAATGCCGTTTTATTCATTTGAGATTGTCTAAACAACTGTTCCATTCATTTCGCAGTTCTACTTCCAGAAACATAATGAGAATTTTCCTTTACGCATTATTACGACCTCATTGATGGGCTGCCGGCACTTGATAATATATTATTTTGGATAGTAAACTTTTCCCTCGAAGGCTTAAGTTAATGCTATTTTGATTGAACTTTGCAGGTCTTTGAAAAAAGGAAGACGGCTGTAAATTGTCTTGTTGGCTTCTTGATAATACTATTGCTTGAGTTGCTGTGGAAGGTTATTCATAATTTATCGATGCTATTCATACTAAAAAGTTTATTTAATTTCAAGTTAATGAGCTAGATAACTTTCTATTTTGCCTTAGAGTTCATCCGAAATGGAATTTTATTTATTCATTCTTCGAATAACGGCCAGTTTTCGATCAAGAATGATGTTAGGTTTACGAATTGATGTGATAATACTTCCTACTTCACTGATATTATATGCCAAGATCATTGTACCAAATACTTCACAAAGGGCTACCACAATGGCTTCACGAAAATCGACTGGGGTTATATCTCCATATCCAACTGTTGTTATCATAGTAGTGGCCCAGTAATATCCCCAGATATAGACTTTATACCAAACGAGGCTACTATCAACTAATCCGTTATTGACTAATTTGAAAAGAATCCAGTTTTGGTTAGAATTAATCCTAGCTATAGCAAGGAAGATAGTGGAGACTGTATGTCCGAAGAAGATGTTGAATATTAAAAGTTTAACTAAGTTCCAAATATAGTATGATCTAGATGAAGAAAAGAAAATTTGTTCCAATTGCCGAATATTTTTAGTGGTTGTAAGTAACTTAAAGAAGACGGCAAAGCAAAGGATTATTCCAATTGCTTGATCATAAGGATTTGCGAGGCATAAGATAGTCATTATTAGCTCAAACAGATATACCAAAAATCTTGCTTCAGTAAAGTACTTGTATATGATATCAGTGATATAGACATAGAAAAAGTCATTTTCATAGTCAATTGTCACCAAATCCATCAGCATCCGAACTGAAAAAAAAAAGATTGCAACTGCCTTGATAACTATCACAGCATCAGATACGTTATCTCCCAGCAGAAAATCATCAAGTAATCCTTGAAAAGTAGCAATATAGAACATGATGAGGCTCATTAGCATGTCCATAATGAGGATGAACCCCTCGAATCTATCCTCGACATCCCATCCTTTCCACTTAATCCATCTCTCACTATCTGCCTAACTGTTGTGAGCCAGTTTAAAATCTACTGGCTGAGATTTGGTGATATTTCTTTTTAGCTTGGTAATGAAAGTCCTCACCAAATTGCCAATCTTTATGGAAGTGACTTTATGTTTGAGGATGAGCCCATTTTGTTAATAGCTTTGATAATTCATTTAGTCTTCATCACAACACAGCTTCTTTATTGTTGGAAGCATTTTTGTGCTCCGATTCATTTGCTTCAATAAATATTTTATAGATTTAAAAACGGATGTTTCAATTAAACATGATTAATCTTAACTCAATCAACCATAGAACGTAATTCATTGATAGGAAACTGTAATAATTGTAGAAGATTATTCAAATATATGATGGAAAACATATACTGATTAATCGGTTTCAAGTTTATGTTGTTATAAATAAATAAGATTTTAGTTAGATATCCTAAGCCAATAAATTTGGTTTTGGTATTTCTAAACTGATATTCTTTCTGCATACGGCTTCAATTTCTTCTTCTGCTAAAAGTCTAAACTGTAATAAAAAACAAATGGAATAGTGATTGAAATTTGTAGATATCGCGAACATATCAAATGAATAAATAAACAAATGAATTTTAATTCCGCTATTCCATAATGTTTTATCTTGATTAGTTTTATTTTGCCCTTTATTTTATTTTACTGAGAATATTAATTAATTTGCCTTTCCCTACGCTTATTTTTTCTCTTGATTTTCTATTGTTGTCCATATCATTCCTTTTCGCTCTCGCATTATTGTTATACAAAAAGCTATGAATAATGGTCCTAAATAGATTTGAAGTGTCTAATAATCTTAATAAAATAAAATGCATTCTTATTCCATTAACGATACCGTCAATTTATGCACTTTTTGTGATTATTCTCAAGCTTGAAGAGATCATAATTGAGTTGAATTTTGATTTATAGTTATCAAATGAAAATAGCAAAGTTAATTATAGTATTGTTATGAATCATAACGAACATTACGAATCCAAGATCACCCTTTTGGATCAGTATGCCCAATGCCTGTAGAAATAAAATTAGACTAAAACTAAAGAAATCACCGTTTTGCACTAAAATCTCTCTCAAATTTACAGGGAGAACGATTCTCTTCGGAGCGCCCTTCATGAATTAAAAGTCAAATTATAGGTTCGGCAGCGTCAGCGCAATACAAATTACTCCCTACAAACAAGTATTAATGTAGATAAACTCTCCAGTGCTGCTCGGACCTCAGACGCCTAATGCCAAACTCGTGATGAATTGGAAGAGGAATCGACAAATCAGATAAACCAGATTCTTGAGCTAAATTAAATTATTAAAGAGAAAGATGAGAAAATGGCTAAATATCAACGGGAAGGGGAGGAGATGTTCGAAGCCATCTAAAAACTAGAATCAGATTTGAATTAGTCAAATTCAAAATCATCTGCTGATAAAGAAACCATCCATCAACTTGAAGAGCGGTTGGCACTTGAAGAAAAGAGACGGTCTGCCGCTGAAGAGCATCTACAAGAATTAAGCGACAGTGCCTACACTGCAGGTGAATAAAGCGATAACTATAAAAGGGAATACCTAAATTTGTAGGAAGAAATGACCAACCTCATCACTCAAAACAATAGTCTTATTTAAAAAGTGAGAGCTCTTGAAAGATAAAAGAACGAGTATTATCATGAACTGAAAAGAGTATCTCGAGTTAGTTTTGGAGGATAGGGCTTAAGCAAGAGCAATTTGAAACAAAATAAAGTTAAGGACCAGAGGTGGCGAGACATCTAAGAGCATCTCCGCAAAATACAAATTGAAAACGAGGCTATCCAATCCAACCTAATCATCAATCGCTGATATTCATTTGATAATATAATTGATTATGTCCAATTCTGAACTGTTTCTGCTTCGCAACAAACTACTTAAGAATAGTTTCTCTGAGTTCAAGAAGATACTCCTAGCATAAAAAACACTAGACCCGACCTTGCTCACCAATCTCTTCTTGCTTGTATATGAGAACGAATCTTTGAGGAAAAATGGATTTTAGTATCTTACATTTTTTGCACAGTATCATTTGCTTAAAGTAGATATTCAGTCGATATTGTTCATGTATAAATCATTGACCGTAGAAGATTGCTGGAAGATCTGTGTTTTTGCGGGAAAGCCGATGACATTAGACAGCTTAGCACGATTATGATAAATATTCATGAAGACTTAGAAAGGTATGACTTAGAGAAGTTGATAACTCTCACTTTGGAGGGCAAAAATAGTTCAGATAATACAGTGGCCACCATTAGCGAGTTGTTGAACATTAAAAAATATTTGGCCAATGGTGGATAATTTAAGGTTTCTAATTAATCAACCATGCTAGTCTTGTATGCCCTCCATAAGGATTTATTTTTACCGGCCTTAGAATTGCTAAAAAATAGCATTGGATCACTTGGAAAGGAGTCTGAAGAATTATTTGCACTTTCGGAATGTAAAATCAACAAAAGGGAGAGCGAGAATCTATACAAATTTATTTAGATTTATCTTGAGAAGTCCAAGTGTAATCCTCGCCACATGGATCGAAAGGGAAGAAATTTTATATAGTATTTGGCAAAAGAACATCACAATAATGTGGAATAGATAGTAAAGGAATTCGAGCGCAGTAATTAAAAAATATAGAAACATATACGAAGATCATAAAATAAAGTACGCTCATCGCTTGGTCCCGGCTAAAATGTCAAACAGTATAGTAATTAGCCTCTGCACGTTTCTTCTAAAGAGAAGTTGACAATTAATATTCAAAATATGGATGATGAACTCTCGATTCAACGATAAGCCGGCCGCATCTATGAAAAACATATAAACGAAAAATAAAAGTACTATAGATACTAAAAGAACCAAAGGAAGTAACAACAGTCATCACCAAGAGTGGGGATTATAAAGAGTGATGAGCTGAGATATTATCTTGAAGAAGACATAAACTATTAAGTTAACAAATTACAAGAAGAAAATAAAAGGTGCAGGCCTTATTATAATGAAATTATCAATAAACTTAAAGAAAGACTCTGTGGACCATTAATGATAGATTTGTAAGTATTTGGATCAGTTGAGACTGCTCTCTGTTTGCCCTAATCGGACATTGATATCATCATCCTTCCAAAATAGCCTAATCAGTAAAAATACCCCTTCCAGTTATTATAAAATATACAATAACTTCTCGAAGATATGAATGAATAAATTTTAAGCGTAAAATTAATTAAATCAGCAACTGTTCCCATCATTAAAGTCGTCTGTACTTAAAAGTATCTTGGGAAGAGAATTGATTTTACTTATCGCGATGATAATCATAATGGAATGGAAGCCGTGAAGCTTGTTTGCTCATATAAATGTAACAATAGCCTTATTCAGAAGAATATCCTCAATTATAGTCTCTAATATTTGTCCTTAAAAAATTTATTTATGCATCAAATCTTTCTCAGCCTTATCTCGGCGGATTGAGCAGCTATGGACTCATCCTTATGATTGTGGCTTATATTCAGCAAGAATATAAACTTCACGAAATCTAAAAAAAGCAAGAGCCCTTGAAGACATCTGACCTTCTCATTGGTTTCTTAAAATTTTATGGTTTTAAGATGAACTACATCATGAAGAGTATTGAAATATGTGACAGAAAGAAGTAGTCTGAATGGCAAAAATATACTGGATGTTTGTCGAGATACACTGATCCTACCAATCCCATAATCGTATATTCTTTTACTATTTAGGATTTACAGCCAAAACTTGTGGTTATTGACCCCTTAAACAAAGAAAATAATATTGGTAGGTCCACTCATAAAATTAGGCATATTCAAATGGCTTTTGAAATTGCTTACATTTCAATTCATACCTTCAAGCAATGTGGCAAAAAGAGGAGATGTTAATCTTTCCGTCGCATTGCAAAGTGTCCTGCTGACGTTAGATATGCTGATTAACAGCGCCCTTGCTGTATTCTCAAGAGAATGTTTGCCTGCACATAAAAATTTATCAAGGAATGACTATCACGCAAGTTTCTCAATAGTTTATGTCTTATATGCATCATTCATTCTTTTGAATTTAATTCGATTATACCTAAATATATTTTCATTTACATAATTGGATTAAAATATCTAAGAAAGAAAAATTATTTATAAGAAATCGTATCGCTGAAATTATGTACCCATTTATAAATAGAAGATGGCCTCACAATATTTGTTGCTAAAAATGAAATGAATCAGGTTTAGAGTTTATCTTGATATTTTGCAGTTGTTCAGCAATATATTTGTTTCTGCAAAATAAGAGAAAAGATATAAACATAAAATAAAATGAACCCCTGAACGTATTCTCTACATATCTAAATACATTTGTGAAGGAAAAGATGATTTTATAGTAGAAAAGGAAAAACTATAAGATCTCATTGGGATGTAAATCAAAAATATAGTATAGACGAATAATCGGATTTAAAGATGTTAATATTATCTTACAATAGTCGAAATAATAGCAATAATCTCAAATCTATAATTTTTACAATTCTAAATTTATGCATTTAAGTAACTGATTTCTTGCGATGATCAAATCAATTTCATGACTTCTTTAGCTTTTATATTCAAAAACAACTGTCAAATTGGAAAAGACTTTCTTGATTTCATGAGATGCTTCTCAAATTATAATATGCAAGTCTTATCGAAATTCTAGAAACTACTAGCGTCTGAAATACAATTCCATCACGCAATCATATTAAAATTAATTAAAGATAACAATGTCATCGTTCAAAAGAATCCTTCCTCTGCTCAACCGCATTGTGATTCGCAAGTTAGAACCCCAAACTAAGACCACCTCAGGAATCATCATCAGTAAAGTTGATTCAGCCGCCTCATATGGAGTCGTTATCGAGGCAGGACCTGGCTCCTATGATGTCAATGGCAAGATTACTCCCCTATCCGTCAAAATTGGAGACACCGTGCTTCTACCAGAATTCGGAGGACAGAAAGTGAAGCTTAGCGACCAGGAGTTATTTATCTACAGGGATACTGATATTGTAGCCCGTGTTGAGTGATTGTTGAACAGCTTTATTATAATTTCTGCGACCAACTCATAAACTTCATTTGAGAGGACTTCAATTTCGATCTAGCCTTTCTTTCACTTGTCCAGTCGAAAGAAGAGTGATTATTAAATATATTAGATATGATTATTGATGTAAGTTTTGTAAATCAGCGTAGGTGAGCAATCTGTTCCTCAGTCTTGTGCAGTTTAGTGGCAACCTGTTCAAGTAGGCCCTTCATTGCTTCCTTTCTGTTGAGCATATTCCTTGCTTATTCATCACATTCGATATAGTTCTAGATCTATTTCTGAAGATCCTTGTTCACTCTTTCATATTCAAGAATACTTAACAAGCATTTGTCGATCTCATTGTTAAGAACTTTGTTTTCATTGGCCAAATCGAGATGCTCTTTCCTCAAACTTTACCTTTTGAGAGTTGATTGATCCAATTCGCTTTCACTAGTCCGCACTGATGTCTCCAAATTTTTAAGTTTTCCTGTCAAATCTTTATTTTTGCAGTTTGTATTGTCCAAGGCCTGAGACAACTACTGATACTCAGCTTTACTTTTTTCACATTATCTCTCCAATTTGCTAATTTTTTCTTTTAAATCGCTTTCCTCCTCTACTAATTGTTCAATTTTTTTATTCGTTGCTGCAACGACTTGCTCCCGATTTTTTAATTCCTCTAACAGCTGTTAATGATCTTTTTCAGCTTGTACAAGTACGTTTTCCAATTTACCATTAGTGGACTCGAGTTGTCGTGCCTCCTTTTCAAGTTGTTTAAGAGTGGCGAGGCTATCATCAAGGACTTTATTGAGTCTCTCACATTCACTCTAATTTTTCGATCTCTCCTCCTTGAGTTGTTTGAGATTCACAGATAATCCCTTATTTTCCTCCTGTTGTAGTTAATTGTTCTTTTCGATTTCACGATTAGCGTTGATTAAACTAGTTATTTCAGCCTCTCGATTTTCGCACATTCTTTTTAAAGTTCCATTTTCCCTGATGGTATCTTCAACTTGAATACTCACTTTATGGATTTGGATCTTGAGGTTGTCGATTTCTGATCTCAGGTCATTCACTGCTTTCTTGTTGATATCGATTTTGATTCTGTATTTTTTAACAAATACTTATGCTCGTTCTAAGCTCTCTACTTTTCGTCAAGTAGAAGAGAATATTTAGACTCGATGTTGGCCACCTCATCATTCAATCTCAAAAAATCATGTTCCAAATCTTTGAGTTAGAAGAGTTCCTTTTTGAGTGAAGAAATGGCTGCGTCTTTGTGTTGAGACTCGCTTTGATCGAGCATTCCCGTAGTGTTTAGGTTTCTGTACATGGCCTCGCAATAGAAATTGATTTAGAAATTAATTTATACACCCTATTAGCGAGCATACCCTTTTAAATAATTTAAAAATATCTATAATAAGTGAAAACTATTAGACTACTTTTGTAAATTTAGTCATTATTTATTTATGGTTAGTTTAGATAATATCATTCATACGAGTAAACTCATTTATCCATAAAATAGTATCGAAAGTCTGATTTTATTTTTTACATTATCATCAAGTAGGATTGATTGTGCATTGTGCGACATCTTGACGATCTGGTGGCTTGGTAAATC
>Ga0302185_10000743_pt1 | contig 24341 bp, 17 predicted proteins | sample II_Bog_E1_1_FD_200231 | JGI IMG/M metagenome (GOLD analysis project Ga0302185, IMG submission 200231) | Peat permafrost microbial communities from Stordalen Mire near Abisko, Sweden - II_Bog_E1_2 | ecosystem: Environmental > Terrestrial > Soil > Wetlands > Peat | place: Sweden: Abisko... | reverse complement strand
CTTTAAATAAAATCAATCTTTGCCTCACATGCCTTAGCTTTGTCGGTGTAATTTGCATCCTCCAACCAGACTTTATTTTTCATAATAAACCTGTAGATTAAATCTCAAACTTTTAATTTTTGTCCTTTTTGGTGATTTTGGGGGCTTTTTGCTTTGCAATGACAATGCTCTTCATTCACGATTTGGCTAAAAAAATTTCAAGTATCGTCAACCTACATTATTCATATTTATCTCATATCGTTGCCACTGCATTGCTTGCAAATTTCTATACTCCTGCCATTGCTTTTGAACAAATCAACGGTACATTTATTTTCGCATTCACAGGACTTGTTCTTTTTGCGTTGTTCACACAATATATGATATTTACAGCAACATCACTAAAAAGACCATCTCATACAATGCCTTTTGGATATGTAACGATAGTGACTACTATTTCAGCCGATTTATTTATTTTCAACATCAAATTTGACCTCTTACAAGTTATTGGAATAGTTTTAACTAGTGTCGGGCTTCTCAGCAAGTTTCTGGTGAGCGAGTAGCAGAAATCAAAAAGTGAGTATCATCCTGAACAGTTTAAGGACAATCCTGAGGACATTATAAATATGGAGGAAGAAATAAGAAAGAGTCAAATGTAGGAGACCGAAAAAATATGATTAATTATTGATAACTTATCGGCATTGAACTAAATAAGATAAAATTAGCCATATTTAATAACAATGGATATTTCAAAGTTAATCAACTTAATTTAGCGTCAGGAAATAGTTTTTTCATTGCTGCTTTTGTAAATATTTTCACTCCCCATCGAAACACTGATTGGGGGATAAAATTTCTGGAGATATACCCTATTATGCGGTGAGATATGTATCCATATGATTCGTACTACCATCTCAATTCTTTTAGAGCATCATGGGCACATTATCTCCTGTCAGGTACTGCAAACCCTTTCTTTTGCTTAGAAAGAGGAGATTCGACAAACATTGGCTTTAGACACATTACATCAATCTTTGGATATTAATATGATATCCCCTCACTTAGTTTCATATTAAAAGCCTTGGTTGCTGAGTAAAGAGTGAGGAAAGGAAGTGCACCCTCACCCATATAGGAAGAAAGATTAATGACTGCGCTTTTTTATGGTCGATCCTTCATTATTTTGAGAATTTATGCTGTAAGGACAGCCATCGAAACGCAATTTATGTTGATTATATCAACGATTTGCTCATAAGTAAATTTATGAAAGAGCTTCATATCCGAAGTACCGACATTGTTCACCAATAAAGCAATATCGAGACTCTTGATCTATCCAATAACCTTAGAAAACTTTGTATTGTCAGAAGAATCTTTGAAATCGAAGACAACATATTTAAATTTTGAATCTTTATATTATTTTGGCCGTAGCTTTTAAAGATTAACTATGGTATCTTTAAGCTTTTCTTAATTTCGAGAGATTAGCAAGATATTAAACCCCAGCTGATTCAATATTTAGCAAAATCCAAGTCCTATTCCATCAGTCGCTCCTGTGACAATAGCCCAACTTTATTTATCTTTCGAACAATATTTGTAGAGTAGATTTGGGAGGGGTATGAGCTGCTTAATGATATTAAACACGAGGTAAATGATAAATTTAGTGAATGGGTAGGCAAATATTGCAATTGCAATTATGCACAAAGTGCAGGAGTCCGATTCATTATTGATATTGTTTTGGTCCATTGAATTAATTATAAATAATTGAATTTCAATGTTGTATTTCTAAATTTGGTGTCAACAGATGATGAATTTATTCATAAGAAGAGTTAAATATTTTTGGAAATCATAAGCAAAGTGAAAACATAGCATAGGGTTAAAATAATAGACTAAACATAATATAAAGTAATTCTTTTGGATCAAATACTGCAACTTCAATAAAAGACAAAGTTTTATATTTTAGGTCAATTATTATTCTGAAATTTTAATCAAGATGTGAATGGATAGCTTAGGAGATATATTTCATGGAGCTTAAAGATTTATATATTGAAATTTTGTTAAATGAACAAAATATACACTTTAGTCATTCTCTTTTTTGTCTCACTCCAAGTATTAACATCAGAATCGCCGTATATAGGAAAGATCAGACTAGCTGCAAATGATCAAATTGTTGGTATATTCATCCTAATATAGAATTGAGACCATTGTCAGAAGAGCCACGTATCGCCAATATTAAGGGAAATCTAATCGAACTCGTCATTATATAAGAAAAGAACAGTTGTGATTTTTTGTAAAGACTGGAACGCCAAACTGGTGATCCCCCAGTTCTTGTGGTCATTGACATCAACTCAATAGCCAATTTGACTTGTGGAATGTTCGCAAAAATGAAACTAATAAAATAGGCCAGCGCACAAGGATTCATCATTATTACTGATGATACAGAAATCCTTTCCAATCATTGCAACATGTATAATGACAACCACTTTTTTACTGGCGTTATGAACTCGACAAATTTCAATAAAATCAAAGGAATTAAAGATAAGATTCTTGGATCAATGACTATTGAATTGAAGGACAGCAACATGAAACTGGTGGAAGTATGGACAAGCTCTCTCAATTCAGCTTCATATGATACCCAGATAGCATTGGGCAATGTTATGCAAAAATTGTCCAGTCTTGTCTAAAAGGTTGAATGGCGGCCCAGAATCGCTACTCTTGGTTGCACCCAAGGCGATAATATGAATATTTGCAATCAAGACGATTTTGTTTCAAGCTGTGCTTGTCAGGGAAAATTCTGCTCTCCTGAATTGCGTAGATACTAATTAATGTAGATTAGAAGACAGCAGCTGTTCTTATAAAATAAGATTTGAGGCAGTACCTTATCTTCAACCAGTACCCCTCCAAGTATATGCAATATTTGCAGCTCTTCAAATAGCAATGCCTGGTGAATTATCAAAAGACTAAGTATGCGTAAGACTGTGCCTCTAGTATTATGAATGCTCTTGAAATAGATGGATTCTCAATTAATATGGCTTTAGATTAGTTTTTAGACAACTGTGCTACAAATGACAAAGTCTCTGAGTCAAAGATATACACAATGTTAGATGCAGACAGTAGAGCATTTGTGAATTATGGGCGATATCCTTTGCTGTTACTCAACAAATAGATCGTATTTCTTATCCTATCTAGATAAATTTCAAAAACTAATAAGATCTGCAGGGTCAGTTTTGTTACAAATTAGAGCTACAAGATTCAGGATGTTTCTAAGTAAGCGAAGCTACTACTGTTACCACATCAGTAGCAAGTCCTTTGTTTTATTTCCTTTTGACAGTGGTGCTGGTAGCCTTGGCAACAGTAGCGGTTATATTATACCGAAGAAGACTGAAACGCGAAATGAACAAATAAGTGAAGATGCAAGTATCTACAGCTGTGGAGCATTATTTTGCCCTGTCATAAACTACCAGTCGAAAATGATGATGCATTTGGCTTGTATTAAAATCTTCACATATGTATTTAAACATTATGGGCAAAGATTGAATTTTAAAATTGGGATTATTATTCAATAATTAAACTCTTAGAGTATGAAATTATTATATAACTGACATGCTGGCATGTTTTTCTATTGGGATTAAGCTAAAAGCATGTGAAATATCGATAAATAGATAGAATGCTTATTTATTGAAAACTAACAGAATAAGCATGCATATAGTTAATGATATAACGAATGAAATTGAAAGTTAAACTTTCAAAGTTTAGATTGGATCATTGTGGGCTGTAAATTTACTTTAAGTAGATAAAAAGGAACTTCATATCCAGGGTAGGTTAAAATTATTTAGCTCCCCAGTTTTGTGCAATTCTTAAAGACTTAGGATTACACATAGAGTAAAACATGCCTTTAAAGCCATTTTAGCACCCGAGAGCACCAAGCATAAGGAGGTGCTACTCGGGGATGCCTTTTCCCATAAATTCCTTATTCACTGTTCCTTTTATGCAATAATAAGCCTCTCCAGGGCCAAATTGCTAGAAAAAATTGTAGGGCAGAAACGTGAGATCGGCCCCGTTAAGCTGATGTCTGACCACTGCACTTATTCATCCTTGCGAACCCATCATTAGCAAATCATTCACTTTGGTTTTGTTCGACCGAGCCACGATATGATTAACAATGCAAAATAGATTCCCAATTATCAAAGTTATACATGTTATTTCAATTTATTCTTGCTTTATCGATAGGTAAGAAATATTTAAGAGAATTAAGCAATCTTATTTTTTAAGTAATATTATTATTCAGTTATTTTAACATGAATCGATAAGAATTACCAAGGATAAGACTCAAAGTAGTAACTAACGCAGGCATTAATATTCTATGTACTGCCCTTAGGACATGGAAAGTAATTGAATGGCTTCCGCACATTGAGTAGGCTTACCGCGAGGTTAAGGAGGATCAAGAAGATGATGAAGGCAGCAAGCAGAGATTCATCAGAGCAATTCGAATTAAAAAAGAAGAATTTTATATTGCGAATAGCGAATATATTGGAGATATCTTTGAAGATAATGATGAAGTTCAATGTGAAATATCATTTCCCTAAATCATCAACAAGAGTCATAAAAAGGAAAAACACAAAGATAAATCTAAGGAAAAAAGGGAGATCACGAGATAAACTGGCGAGATACCTATTGTAGATGAAAAGAAGGAATTGAAGAAGATAACAAGTGACGTTGTTGAAGAGGATATTGAGCCAAAGCCTAAAAAAAGAGTAAAAACCGATAAACACTAAAAAAAGCAAACTGAAAAAAATGAGTAGTAATAATAAAAGCCATCTCAAAAGAATAAGACTGACAGGGAAAATTAACCAGAGAAAAGATAAAGTTAAAGCAAGAATAAAAATCATAAATCACTATAAGAAAAAGAAGAAAAAAAGCATAAGCAGGAATAAATAATGAAAAATGTCGATCTGGCTAAACTCAAATCTCGAATCAAACCTCCTGTTTAAATAAGTGATGTTAATCCTTTGACTGGAAAGGTACTTAAAATTTACTCCGTCAATGATGATTCTAATTCTGAGGAAAGCAGTTGATGAACAACCTGATAAGTAATTCTTATCATTCAAATACAATTTTAAAATATTTAACCTCACAATCCTATAATGATCATTATTGATGTGGTGCAGCATTTTCGGCAGCAGGGGCTGGTGCTGGTGCTGGAGCTTCAGGTTGACGATTAGCGTAATCATGGACTATTCCCGCCAATTTTTTATATCCGTTAAGTAAGAATCCAATCCCAGATATTTTTGCTTCTATCCAAGCATTCACTGAACTACTGGCATATCTAAACTCGTTATTGATTCGATATTTGATGAGTAGATACTGACCAATCATGAATACCTTAATGAGTCTGTTCATGAAGTCTAATGGTAAGGTTATCACAAGATAAGCTAAAAACACCATTTCAATACGGCAACGTCCTTCCATAATGTAAAAGCGATGGTTACGAATAATGCCTGTATATTGGCTAATGCTGGCAGTGGGATGCTTCATGTTTATATACTCTGCAATTCCATAAAAGAAAAATAAAGCTATGGGAGCGTAGTATAGATAATTTACGAACCCTAATGATCCAAATGTGATATAGAGCAAGTTTTGTCCATGGTTATTCATAAACACCTTTCCCAGATACTCCTTGTTGAATTGAGGGCGCTTCAAAACTCGGATAATTCCGATGAGCGAGGCAAGGAAGGCCACCATTAGGGTCCAGCGAAGGTTGAAGGGACTCATTACTAAGAAGAGTCCCTTGAGAATAGTCTCCACAAGGTAGAATGTATTTATCAAGGTGCGCGATTCCATATTGTTGATATATTATACGTAACAAGGTAACACAATTAATTTTGGTTTGTAAAATCATAATTGCCCTGTTGTTAAAATAATTTCAATAACAATGACCCAGATAAATATTTGATCATTCAGCATGATTATCTTTGAGGCCATCATCAACAAAAGTAGGTCCTTATTTGGAAATGGAAAATCTCCAGGAATTAATTGCCCGCTAAATTTTGAAATGAGTAGCTCTAAAAAAATTGAGGTGGGTCTGCATTGTCCAATTCGGAAATAGAGACAACATGAAGCTAATCAATACTTCAACCAATAAACATGTCTTTAAAATTAACCAAATTTTGACTGTCAGACATAGCCTTATCCACATGGTTTATTGCTGCTTATTATTTCTGTGCTATATCTACTGCAGCTAAATGTCTTTATTAGAGTCGTTTCCTGTTTGAATTTATGGTTTTTGCTACTACACAGCTGGATGAACAAGTTGCTCTTGAGGTCGTTAATTACTTTTCCGCATGATCTAAATTAATCCGATTAGCAATAAAATAACTCCTATTACTGCATAATGCTATAAGCGCATATAAGTTAGGATGACTCCTAATATGTATCCAAGACAAAACATTTGAAGAGTGGTAAAGGCCCGCATGACTATCATTTGCATGCCGCGATTATGATCCTATCTTCCTTGCAATCTTTCTTGTCTCAATTCAGCCGCTTCTCTGTTTAAACGGTTGGCCTAATTCAGCATTTCCTCCCGTATCTGTTTAAAATTTGTTAATCTGATCATTTACTTTCTAATTTTTGAAATTGATTTGATATTTTGACTATCCTTTACTTCTAGTATTTGAATCATCAGAGAGTAGCGTTAATTTAATAGTGGCTAGAAAGGTGTTCCATGAACTGGAGATAAAAACTACACTATTTTTTAGCTGTAGTAATTACTAAATTAATTAGTCTCTTTTTCATTCGTAATGACAGTCAAATGGTACTCTAAAGTGTATCTGCAATTTTCAATATGATCGAACTCAATAGTATCTAGAAGGGTGCATGTTCCAGGGAGTTAAATATTATCATGAGCGAGATGAAAGCGTTCGAAATTAAGAGCGGGAAATTTATTAACTAACAAGCATTTGATTTTATTAATTTACCAGTTGAGGGGGGCTTGCATAATTAAAGATCGTGCCTCTTTGATTTATATTTTCAAGGAGATCAAGTCCCCTGTAATGCTATAATATAGTTCTTTGCTCATCTAAGTCTAATAATTATTATTGCAATTATGGTAAAGTTTTGCGAATTGGTAAATTAAAACAAACAATTATTTTTAATTCATTTTTATAATTCTATATTAGAGTTCTTTTCATTTTATAATACTTCAACTATGAGTCGTAAGCAGAAACAATGCGGACTTGGCAAGGCCCTGCAAAACCGTTTGGAAAAGAAACGATTTGTGGGAAGCGGCGATAAGGCCCCTATCTTCTATCAAGAAACGGAGGAGAATGAAGCTTAAATTAAGAAAATGAAGATGAAATCAGTCATTGAACAGAATTCGTTGACTTAATTTTTGCAGGTCGCACAGATGAGTCAGCAAGATTTTCATGCCAACCGCAATATCAAGTTTTCAGACATTCGCGAATAATTGAGCAACAAGCGTATCCTCCCTAATCATTCTGATCTTCCACGCTTTACACAAAATAAAGTGGAAGGCAATTTGTTGGTTGGTATTCAAGTACCCCGCAGACCTTAGTGGAAACAAGCAAAAAACAAATCTGAACTTTAGCAACTCGAGACTGAAGCATATTTAACTTGGAGGCGCAAACTAGCGCATATTGAGTAGACCAACTAAGGACTGTCTATCACACCTTACTAAAAAAACTTAGAAGTATGGAGACAGTTGTGGCGAGTTGTTGATAGGGTAAATGTATTGGTACAAATAGTTGATGGTCGAAACCCTTTATTCTTTTACAGTCAAGATTTAGTAGCCTACGCCAAAGAGCTTGGTAAGACTCGTTTTCTTGTCGTAGTTAATAAGAGTGATCTTATTGAGGAAAAAATTCGGACAAAGTGGAACACCTATTTTATTGATCAAAAGATAGATCATGTGTTTTTCACTGCAAAATAAAACATGTTGGGATAAAGTGAAGAATAGGCAGGCCTTAACTCGCCTTTGGTACTGTCTCCGCATCAGCTAATAACCATATTCCAAAAATATGCTGAGGGATTGACTGGAGTGGAAATAGGATTGACAGGATATCCCAATGTTGGCAAATCCAGTGTAATTAACGCAGTGCTGGGTAAGAAAAAAGTGGGAGTGGCTAGTATGCCAGGAAAAACCAAGCACTTTCAAACTCTCAAACTAACAGATGTAGTCACTCTCTGTGACTGCCCAGGATTAGTCTTCCCGAAGATATCATAGTCAAAAGCTGAGATGGTTTTAAATGGATTATATCCAATTGACACAATAAAGCAATTTGAAGAGCCTCTTGAGCTCATAGCTTATCGTGTAAACAAGACCATTTTCGAGTAACTCTACTCCTTATAATGGAAAAAAGACGAACCTTACGATGGGGAGTCTATTCTTGTCAAATATGCTAAACTAAAAGGATTTTCAACTGGAAGTGGACTACCAAACCAATCTCAGGCTGCTCGACATATCCTTAAAGATTACGTCAATGGTGTATTGGTCTATAACCATCCGCCACCCCACTCTCAGTAGGAAATATTATCGTTTGAGCAGAGGCAAGCACAAATATAGCAGGAAAAACTGAATTTTGAGAAAAAGGAAGAGAAAGTTGAGCAAAATCTTGACGACGACTTCTTTTAGAAAAATTAAATATAAGAAAAAACTTTTTAAGAGGTAATTAATGGACTGGAAGAAGAAGACTTGCTTGACATCATTGAAGGAAAAAGAGTGTAGGGTCTCAAGGTGACCAAATAAATGCGCAAATAGATAAAGTTCGCACTTAAGAGAGGAGCCAAGGTGGAGGAAATTCGTAAGCAGCTGCTGAGTCTGGGAGGTACGGATCATAAGCTTTTGATAAAAGTATGATGTTTTGAACTGTTATTGTTATAACCAATTTATTTACAGTTTATTTTCAGTTGACAAAATTTAGATTGAAAACAAAAATCAGGGTTATTCCCCTTGACAAAATAATTGTTATTATTGAAGCATTTAAAACTGATTTTTCGATAAATTCTACATTCTTATACTGAAACACATTTCAACGAATGTATAGTGATAACGACAATCAAACCTAATAATTAAAAATATATATAAAGATTTAATTTCCTGTAAATTTTATGCATTGGAGAATAATCTTTAAAAGTTTTCATAATTCATCAATTCAATAAAAGGGTTGGTTTTTAATCTAAGTTGGATCATCCTTTGACAGTTGAAATATATTGAATAAATGACAACTACAAATTCCAATCTGTGCTACAAAAGTACTCCTGGCATTAGCAAGTTATTCTCATAGGAAATTGCAAGGTAGGCAAGACATCCTTCTTGAACTATGTGATTGGTCGCAATGTCAGCCAAAAGAGTGTCACTCCAACCATCGGGGTGGAATATGCTCCCGTCAATATTAAAGTGGGTACTAACGATATTCGGGTTAACATATGGGATACATGTAATTAATTTACAATTTAGCTGGAGCCGAGCAGTATAAGTCAATCACGAGATCTTATTATCGTAAATGTCATGGTGCTATTGTGATGTTTGATATTACTGAGCGTAAATCCTTCGAGGACCTTAAGCTTTGGCTGCAAGAAATCAAAAATTAAATACGCAGCAAGATGCCTAAAATAATTATAGCCAACAAATTTGATCTGGTTGAGTCTGGACAGCGCTAACGGGCAATCACGGAAAAGGAAGTCGTTGATTTTTGTGTGGAGAACAACCTTATCTTCAAAGAAACTTCAGCTATCACGGGCTTTAATGTGAGGGAAACCTTCAATTAGTTTGTTCAGGGTACTCTTATTTTAAGTTAGGAATATATGAATGGAAAGGTCGTAATGAGGAGGAACAGAGTAGTGGAGGGATATATAACAGTAGTGTTTCTCTGGAGAAGGAAAAACCCAAAAATATCGAGGGGGACAGTTTGAATTGCGCTCGATGTTGCTGATTTTTTCATATTTATAACTATGAACGAGGGTTATCTTCACCTTTGGGGCAAAAATTATCCCAATCCTACTCTTATTAAGAATAAAGTGAGCATAGTAACAGCCGGATAAAATCACATACTCTTCATTGGTAGCTAGGTGTCGATACAGCTGGCAAGGAGACTTTTGGCATGGGATCCAACAAATTTGGACAGCTAGGCCTGAAAGAGCCTCAATTTTATCAGTAACCAATCCCTGTATTGCAGGGACATGTACCCATTTCTTTGCACTGCGGTGCTGAGCATAGTTTCTTCATCAATGGTAAAGTTTGTATTCATAAAGATAAATATGAGGTCTACAGCATGGGACTCAATATAAAGGGGCAGCTTGGCCACTCTCTCTTCAATAATGCCTGTACCCCGAAATTGGTGGCTGCATTGCTTCCCTTTGGCTTAAAAAATAAAGAATCAGCTAACCCAGAGATAAGTAAACCTGTTAAGTCTCCAATCATAGAAATTCTTGAAAGTAAGTGAACTATTATCGAGAATTCGACTTGCAAGTCAAGACAGAAGAAGCAAGTTAGAAAATGTTTTTAATGGACAACGACTAGTATGTAATAAGCATCGCTTGTGGGGCATTGTTTACAATAGCATTAACGAATAAAGGGAAGGTTTTGGAATGCGGACTTATTGGAGGAGGCAGTGCAAGCAATATGGATGAGTAGATTGAAAAAACGAAATTTAAAGTTATTCAATTTGACTGTAAAATTGAAAAGATACGCGCAGGACTTTCCGGAGCGGTCGCTTTCAGCAAAGAGGGACATGCCTTCATTTGGGGAAAATTTGGTAAAACAACCATTAACATACCAAAAAAGGCGCAAAGGATGAAGAAGAGTTTGAACCAAATTGAAGATCAGTATGTTAATGGTGAGGTCGGCGACTAATTTGTTGTACTTTTAACTTCCAAGGGTGAAATACTAATATTTGGTTAAAACATCGATAATCAACTGGGCTGTGAGTCTCATTTGTTGCCCTATCAGGAAGGATTCAGTAGTTTAGAAGGAATGCCCTTATCATCGAGGGTATTTGTGGGCAGGAATAGCGTATTTGCAGTAGAAGCAGAGTCTGATTTACTTTATGGATGGGGTTCCAATAAATATGGCCAAATATTTCCAGTTTAATCATTAAAGGGGCTGCTTAAAATAACAAATTCCAAATTTAAAATTAATGCATCTGATTTACTGATTCCTTCTTCATATTTCACTTTATTGCTAACTAGTCGTCAAGTCTTAACTATCACAAAGTAGCTTTAAGTTTCACCTCCTTAACAGAGGGTTGAAACTATCGCTTTATCTGAGTACCGTAAATTACTTAACGACTATCAACTCCTTAAAGCCTTGAATATGACTTTGCTGTAGAAATATCAGCCTACTCATAAATAGTCCAAAGAAGTACAAACTACATCAAAGTTTGAGATAAGTGGTGTAACACAATATCGTAAGTTTAACTCTAATGTTTAAATTGCTTGGAAAGAGATTCAATTAGAGTCACAAATCAATGAGGGTGGATACGGACTTATCTATAAGGCACGATGGAGAGAGATTCAAGTTGTTGTCAAGAAGTTTAAGATCGAAAACGGAGATGTAAGCTTAAGAGATTTTCTGAGTGAGTGTCATGCCATGTAAGCTGTGCGGCATCCACATATTGTTATGTTTCTCGGAGTAATTGTTCTTCTATTTAGGCTGTAACTGTTAATCCTCACTACAGCATCATCCTCGAATATTGTAGTAAAGGATCTCTTTGGTCTTACCTCCAAAATAAAGATAATGCTATCAATTGGTAAGATCGTAGACGCTTTGCTATTGAGATAGCACAAGGTGTACTGTACTTACATTCATGCTCTCCTCCTATCTTGCACAGAGATTTAAAGAGTCTAAACATTTTCCTCGACGCGAGTTTGAGAATTAAGATTGGTGATTTTGGTTGGACCAAAGCACTCTAGGAATACATGACAAATAAAATTGGGACTTATCAGTGGATGGCACCAGAGGTTATAGGCAGCAAACCCTACACTTAAAAAGCAGATGTATTCAGTTACTCAATTATTATGTGGGAAATAGCTTCTAGGTAACCTCCTTATCGTAACATCAACGGAGCTAAGGTATCAGAAGAGGTATTAAATCGCTAACTACGCCCAACTATCCCTTCGAAGTGTCCTTAAAGTTTTTCCAAGCTAATGCGTAAGTGCTGGTAAAGCGATCCCAGTAAGCGACCCAATTTTCGAGAAATAATTCGTGAGTTATAGGTGATGAAACTGCCTGCTTGATCTTCTTGGTTGAGATAATTTAAATGTTATGAATGAATAGTCTTAAACAATCATTTTTTCTTTTTGCCAGTCGCGTTCATGTCCCTAAGCACAACCACTTCGTTGGTGGCTCTGTTGAATTCCCATCCTCCAAAAATGAGGATGTGTGGGCCAATTGATGTAGCAGTGTGACCATACCTGCTCAAAGGAGGTTGTCCTTCAAATTTGCCTTTCTACCAAATGAGCTCGTTGTCAGTATTGAGCACGATAAAATAATTTATATCTGCAGGCGGAATAAAATTTTGCTCACCACGAGCACCAGAGTTTATGCTCCAACCACCGAAAAAGATAATATCGGGGCCGCTTATATTGGCTGTATGACCATAACGAGGTAACGGAGGAGTCCCAGACACTCTCACTCTCGCCCATTCATACTTTTCTGTATCCAGAATACGAATATCGTTAAGATAGCATGCTTGCAATTGTGTTCCTTGTCTATAATCAGAAGCCTTCTGTGCTTCTTCATCGAAAGCAAAGCCTCCCTGCACGATCATATTGGTTCCGACCTGTATTGCTGTATGTCCTTGTCTTCTCGTAGGTATGGGACCTTCACATTTAGGTTGCGTCCAAGCCATTACTTATAAATCCAGTACAAACAAATCGTTAAAGTATTATTTACCATTTGTACCTCCGAAAATAAAGATTTTTGTTTAGTTAACTAATACTGCTGAATGGCCATAACGAGCAGAAGGCGAACCAATTCCTTCCGGACCTTGCAACCATGTCATTGTCACAGGGTCAAGAGCGTGTAAATCTCGGAAAATCTTCCCTTTGGCACCACGACCTCCGAATATAATAATTTTCGATCCTGCCAGAACAGCAGAATGAGCGTAGCGAGGGGCAGGAGGTGTTCCTGAAATCTTAGGTTTTGTAAATTTATTTGCGTTAACGTCAAGAATATAAGTATCGTTCAAATATGCATAGCCTTCAGTCTTTCCTGTATAATAATGCCCTCCAAAGATAATTATGGATGCGCCTGATAAAGTGGCGGAATGCCCTCCTCTTGGACATGGGCTTACTCCCTCTATAATGGGATAGGCCCATTGCCATCGCCGGATCTGTAATTAATTATCGTCAAATTCTATGTAATTTAAAAAATACAGGATGAAGAAGCAGAAACTTGTGATTTAGAGGAATTTTGTTTGCTATGTTCCCCTTGATCTGAGTACTCTGATTATTCCTTTTGCGAGGCTTCCTCGGGGTAGTCATCGTCATACTGAGAGCCGCTCTAATCCATTGTAAGTTTTATTTATTATTAATTAAGTAACATAATCACAAATCCTGACTCATTTATGGTGTTCAATATTTGCAGCCTTTGCTTAATTGATCTCTTTCGTGATTTATTTTGCCATTTTGATTTATCCTTCTGTGTTATTGTTAATAATTTCTGTCTTTGCATTTTTCACAAAAATTTAAAGATCATCGATTGTCATAGTGGCCAAATCTGTTTTGAATAGTTATCTTTCTAAGGTATCGGTCTTGATATAGATAATTACGCTTTTTCCGGGTTCTGGATTCTGCAGCCAATCATTAAAATAATCATAGCCCAGATCATTCTTATTGGCACTGCAACACAACAGCTAATCCCTTTTGCAACAAAACTATTCCAATGTAATCAATCCTTTATTTGCTGTTTCATCACGAATAACAATCAACAGCAGAGGAGTCTGTAAATTAAAAGCTTTTGTGAGTCTTTTTTCAGAGGTTTCATGTAAAATATTAATAACTACAGGTTGTATTAATTCTTAAAGCCAAGCAAGAACATCACTAAGGTTTTACTTCCCAATAAATGTATGGATCTCTTTATTGTGAAATTCAACGCAAAAAGATCGATTTGAAGTCATTGAGTAGATTGGATACTTAGTAAATAGTGCAGAGATAAAATGAAGGTCACTGTCGAGAGATATGCCATAAATTGCAACAAATGGGATGGGTGCTTTAAATATTTCTTATAAGGATGGTAGTTTGGAATTAGCGATAGAGTTCATGAAACTAATAATAATCTCAGCTGTTCGAGGACCTGAATAGTCTAATTAATGCCCGTTGATGTAAAATCTCAGGGCAGGATATTCTTGAAGCTAAATCCACTCCATTATCTTTTGTTAAGCCATTAAGTCCACCGCGGCAACTACATATTCATATTTATTGTTTTTGACTATATTGGCCAATTTTTAGTATTAAGGAGCAAATTCAGTGCAATGGCCACAGTTTGGAGAATAATATTGTACAAACACAAATTTATTCGTGGATAGAGTTTTGTTGTAGGTAGTTACTGTTAATCTTTGGATTTTTGGCAAATTTATGTATTTTTACTCTTGATGATGTGCAGAGATCAGTGATTTTTCTATCTTGCATTCCTTGATATCCTATAAAAATTAAATTATTCTTTCTTCTAAAATACAACAAAATATACTGCTGAGTTTAACGGGATAATGAAATATATATTTTTATTGTTGGCCATAGGGCAGATAAACTAATAATGATTTGCCATCTTTTATTCCTTTAACAAAATTATTCATTTCATTGAAGGTATCATAGGTGGGATCAACTAAAGCACATTTGAAACTACTCTTATACTCTTCGCAAATAGCCTCCAGATAGCCAGTTGCTTTTGCAGTAAAATCTGTATTTTTAAAAAGAAGAAAAGAAGGTAATTTTTCTTTATTTTAAAAGACAATTTTACCATGATCCTTTGTAAGCAAAGGCACTATGAAGGAAAAATAATGTTTATGAATCCAAGTAATCATTCCTTTGACAGTTAATTCTCCTTCAAAGTTGATAATTTTTGAGTTCTTCAGGTGAAGAGCAATTTTATTTTATTAATTATCAAGGTAATAGTAATTAACTGTTCTTTCCACAACCCTTATAATATTTAAAATTTATAGTCTTTTAGGAGATACTCCTTGAATCAATAAGAATTCTTCTTTGCCAATCTTTTTTTGCACTTCTTATTCATTTATTGGCTAAATCTTTGAAGAAAGTAAAGAATTGATCCATTCCTAAATTTAGTTGGCAGTCGTAGGACCATTATAATCGATATAGATACCATATAAAGCGAATTTCAGAGTGGGATACCCTTCAATATTTGCCTCTTTACTAAACTTTTCATTAATAGTAGCATCCACTTTGGCAATAATGTAATTTTTTCCGATAGCTGCTGCACCTAATTTATCATATTAAGGAATCAAATTTTTGCAATGTCCACACCAGGGAGCATAAAACTCCAAAAAGACATAAGGATGTTTGTTGATAAAGACGGTGTAATTAGAATCATCTAAGATTGTTACTTGAGCTTAAGCAATGACTAAAATTTAGACTATAAATAGAATATATCTGGCCAACATTGTTTTAAAAGATTATATCTTTGATCTATCTTAACCAAGAAAATAGCATAATTCAAAAATATAAGTAATCCAATGCCCTTCGCTACCGACGGGCGGGTCTTATTTAATGTGTTAATGAATGAGGCGAGCACTTAATATTGAATACTGGTTAGCTCCCTTCATCGTGTACAATGCTAGATCGAATCCATGTTTGTTCATGCATTGACTAAAATAATATCTTGAATTTAATCATTCTAGTATTCAAAGATTGAATTTAATTATATTTAAGCAATCTTTTGCTTTGATATAAATATAGCTTCTAGAAAACAAAAGACATTCATAATCATCCTATGGGTTTATTGCCCGTGCAGTAGGGCATTGTGTAGGAACCATACACAGCCATCAAACTTAAAAATATAAAAATAAGATAAAGACCCTATCCATCGAACCATTTTATTGCATACACACCCACCACTCCCAGGAAAGTAGTTGCTATGCGGCCTGATAAGGAACAGATGCCCAAAGCCTTGCCACGAATCATAGTTTCGTATATTTAGGCCGTATATGAATTTAAAGACTATATCATTGCAAAATTACCATAAAAGAGATACTAATTATAAGTTTTATGACCAAAAACGTGACAAATAATGCTAGCTTATTCTCTTCTCCAAAGAAAAGGATCAAACAAGTCGCAAGGAATACAATAGTAAAACCAGAATAAATTGTTTTTTTCCGACCAATCTGAGGATGGTCCATCATGATAGGCGATAAATATAAGGCTACAATCTCCACCATCGCAATAGCAATTAAAAATAAATATTTAAAGTTTTAGTTTGAGTGAATTTTGGAGTATTCCCTCTGTAGAATAGTGGGCAGAAGCAACATAATGCCATAGTATATAAAGCAAACTGTAAACCAAGAGAATAGAAGACGTACAGATGATTATTTATATTTGCTGTTGAATAGTTGAGAAAGAGGAACATCTTCCGCATTCTTATCCTCTCTATCCTCATTAATTAACAGTTCAATTTCCTCTTTTTATATAAATGGTTTATTGTTAAGTCGGCACATTATAGTCGTAACCTCGTACACTTCATCTGCTTTTTTTTGAACCCACAGATATCGTAAACTCTCCTTTCCATCAGTTTTATGCTCGTATAACGCGTACAATCCAGGTAAGCAAATCACAAATAAAAGTTTTCGCCAAGAATTATCTTGAAGAAAATAATATCCTAAAAAACAAGTTATAACACAGCCTATGGACCAGCAAAATCTTGATCTGACTAAGATAGTAGCCCTCATGGAAGACGGTGATATTTCTGTTATATAAGAAATTGATAAAGGCAGACAGATACCGATTCCGACCCCATAGAAAAATCTGGCGATTAAAAAACTTGAATAGTTCCAACATATACACGAAAAGAGTCCAAAAAAGCACTGAAGAGCGGCATCCCAAGTAATGAACGTATGCCTGCCATATCTATCAGAGTATATTTGGAGGTAAGAACCCATAGAAACCCCTAAATATACGACAGTAATGAGCATTGACTGTTAGAAAGTGGACAGATTCCATTCTTCGGTGAGAACTGGCAGAAGTAAACCCAAAACAATTGATTCACAACCTTCACTAAAAAGCAGCAAATAAAGAGGTCGACAGAGTTTTTATTGTCCAGGCCCATATCCAATCTTTTCGTTAAGCAAATAGTTAAGATGATCAGTTCTTTTGTTTGATTACTACGTGAGACCTTACTCTAGATCCATTTTATTATTAATGAGATAAATAAGTATAACATCTAAATGATAGATTTAAAATCTTATCCTATTTTAAGGGCGATTAATAATCATATTCTGTTTCGTTATTTTTATACTTAAATGGAATAAATATTAAAGATCAATTATCACGATTATGATTGTTGATCACTTTGATCAATCTTGCCTCTCGCCAAATACCCTCGATCAATTTGCCGTCCAGTGTGTGAAATTTGCCAAAACCTTGGATACGGTCATGGTGAAAATCTCCCTCAAACAATTCACTATTGGATAATTTAATTTTTCCTCTCCCCTCTTTGGTATCTTTCATCAGCATACCTTCATAATACTACCAAGAGTCTCCAAGGAGATCAAAATTTGTGTAATCAAAAGATTCCTTGAATGGAATCGGACTGTCATTGTAAACCCTTCCTAAACCATTGAACTAATCTTGAGACCAACTGCCTTCATAGGCTAATGCACCATTTTCATAGTAAAGTTTGCCAATACCATCCATTTTATTATTTTTCCAATGTCCCTAATAGTAGCCTCCGTCTTGATAGTAGAATCTTCCTTGCCCGTTTCGCATTCCGTGACTCTTAAAACCTTAATAGCGACTTCCTGATCCATACTCTTCCATGACATACTATTATTATTCAAAAGTATCTTCTGATTGTAATGACTGATCAGGAGATTCCTAGTCTCTCGCCTCAACAATAGTTGAGTTGTATTTGTTTCTAGCTGTGGGACGGTGAGGTGTCGTCTACTTTTATTCTAATTTCGATTAAGGGGCAACATTTATATTATTTCCTGCGCTTTGCTCATCAGTAAAATTTAGCAATTTATCATTTTTGTCATGGATAAGTGGTATTTAAGAGTGTTCACTGAATTTTTCCTATTGCCTGATGCCTGTTTATTATTTTACAAAAACCGGACTTTGCTATTTTTTAATTATCTCTCCTTCTTGATATTTTTGATTTCCTTTTTTTTCCATTTGTATAGAGGGTTTACTATTAGGTATTATTATATTAGTAATATTTTAAGGACTTTTAGTCTTTTCTTCGAAAGTAAAACTTTATTTGTAAATCATTCCCAAAATTGGGCTGACTGAAGGCTACTTTGGATTAGGGAAAGATTATGCAGTAACACTATTAAACTGGGTTTAATTTGATCCTTGAAAATTCTCAGGTTTAATAGTAAAGGTAAATTTAGTGTTTTGGGTTGGGGCAAGGTTGCTAGCAGGAGGTTGATACACCTTTAAGACATTTTTTTAATATAATTTATTTGGCAAGTTGGAAGGAATGTAATTTGAAGGAGGAATACAGGAAATTATTACTGAATTAGAGAGAGATGCAGTTTGAGGAGTGGCAATGGGAGTTGACAGCTTAGAGTCATTGAAAGAAATTTTAGGCACTTGGGAAGTCTGGCAAGATGCAACAACATGCTTAGATTTTGGAGGAGAGGGAATCCGAAATGAATCCGTATGAACAATTTAATTCATATCACTCTTGAGGTGGAGTATAGGAGTATTATTGTTCCAAAGAGAATCAGTTTTGCGAATTGGAGACAGTTGACATGTGCTCTGTTTATTAATAACAATAGTTTGGGGAATATTTTTTGCAAAATTAAATTTTTTTCTAGTTTCAGTCAAATCCTGATTGATGAATTGATGCTTTCCCTATAATATTTCTGTTTTCTTTTTATTTCCATGCATGCTTATAAAATGTTGTTTTTTATTATCGACGCCCCAAATTTGATATATTTTTATTCTCTATTTGGGATTTACGCTGAGGAGGCACTACAATCCTCTTTTCAGTTTTTAGTTCTTAATATCCCTCAATCTATACCTTACCTCCTCAACATTTACTTCTTTCTTGATGTATAAATTGCCTGATCTGCCCAATTTATGAAGCTCCAACCCTATGGCTCCTACACTAAACAAATTAGAGTCAAATTCGTTATAATCACTCATTTTGGAATTGAAAGCTGCATTAAGCTTTTATGGAGATGGATAACTTTGCATCAATTAGGTAATCTTTTCAGCATTACCTGCACTCATATTATCCTTAATGAGCCATGGATCCTTCAAAAACATTTTCCCATTTTCATCAACGGCTAGGCTATGAAGCCAAAGTCTTTAATAGTCTCTCTGGAACCTGTTATTATATTCACGTAATCCATTGAGGTATGCCTCTACTATTTGCATTGTTTCCTCCTCAGTAAAAATCTCTTCCTGAAATTTGCGTTTGATGAATTCTTCCCGAAGAGTATAGTTATCCCTGCCATTGAAGATAAGGTAGTAGTTTTGCTAATTTGAACAATAGCCTCTCATGTCCAGGTAGAAGTGGGTTTTGAGTCGCGAAATTGACTCGCAACGTGTCTTGGCATATTCCTCTATGATTTGGCTGATTTGGCTGTTCTCTTCTTGAGAGTTGGTGGTGATTTTGTGGAGAGTACACATCTGATTAGTCTTCCTATGCAGCAAATAGGGATTGTCTTGCAAGCTGAACTATGATTCCAAGGATTGATAGAGTTACTATTCGTTGGGTGACAGATAATTACCCATACTGATATTAATATTCAAATAAGCTATAATCGTTTCCATAATTATCAAATAAAACAACTTCCTCTACAGTAATTTTCTCTTCTTTAATATAATTACTTTCTTTGTTAAAAACGGTTTGTGTTTTACTTTCGCCTGAAGAAATTATAAATTGTCGTGCCGATTAAAAATAATATTTAATAGATAAATCAACAAAAAAGGACGGTAAATTGCATCAAATAAGGCAATTGCATTGATTTAAGAGCAATGAAAAATAATTTATCATTAAAGGGATGCAAATCAAACGAAGTATAGCTTGTTTTGAAGCGATTCAGGCACGATTTTATCCTACAACACTTCTGCATTGAATTTGGCGCATTTCTTGGCATACTGCAGGATCGCTGGCACTTTGATCGATCCTGTCCAGTTAACGTAGTTAAAGCATTGACTGAAGCATAGCTCCTGTAGGATGCCTTCCTCCATTTGGGAATTGGTGAAAATGACCTTGTAGTGATTGGGTACTGTGGATCCACGATTTGATTGCTGGCTGATCAGAAAAAAATCATAATTATCAGATACTAAATTCTCTGCAATAAGAGTACCTGCCCCTACGTTACGAGGCGAACCGGTGGTAAAAAAGCGCTAACTATTTTTTGTGTTGACCATGACAACAGTGAGTTTGAGGTTGGCCTGATCGTATGTAGCTTTTAGTTTATCCACAAGAGGAGTCGTATAAAGTTATTGATAAATGCTAACCTGATCTCCTGTACAACTATTGAAGTAGACTAATATTTCCCTAGGCGTCTCTTTATTACGATCAAAATAAGCATGAACGCAAGCAAGTGTTAATGTCATCATGCTTTTGAATTTACTTTATTGATCACACACTTAATGATGAGAGAATAGGGAAGAGAAAGTAGAGTTGATGGTGGCGCACACACTCAAAACTGTCCCCTTCAAGCCCTTAGCTGAGTCAAAAGCCACAAGCATAGTGCGGGGGATATCAAAGCTGGTCTTAGGCACCCACAATGTGTTTCCCCTCTTGGCAATTATCTGTAAAAGCACTTTTGTTGCGATTGACTGTATATTCTTCTTTCTGAGAGTGAATTATGTCACCATCTGCGTAATCATCTCCTACTGGCTCAGTGAAATCTGCTTGATTTGTTTATATTGATTCTTTAGGTTATTGGATAATATCACACAACAAATGTTGGATCCCCACTCAGCAGCCCGGCTCAACTGACTTCGTATTTATTTTACACCTGCTCCTTGATCCATTTCATAGGTTTTAAGTTTAAGACTGACTTGCAGGTTACGGCTGGTGCTTTAGAAGGTATTGATGAGAGGTTTTAGGTCAGTGCCTTTCATGGCAATAATTGCACAAATAACCTAGTGCTTACTGCTAAAGATAGGTTTGTTGAACAAATTGAAGAACGCTTCCTTGCCTTGTTCAACTGCATTCTCCTTACCCAAAGCAAGACGCGGAACAGGAATAGCTTTAGCGCTAATTTTGGCCAATTAATGACTTATTTCAATACCCAGCTGACTCAGTTGGTTGATGTCATGATTGTTCTTCAGCTCTCCCATCAGTCCTTCTATTTATTTTAGCTTATCAATTGGATCTTTTATTGTCGACTCTGAGATTTTTTTCCTTCTAAACTAATCAAAATTATCAGGAATGCCTGTCATAAGGCAGAGTTCTGGCACGAGCAGCACTGGCCCTTATTCGGCTGATTGCCTCGTCTTTGATTCCACTTGTAATAGAGGCTGACTTAAATTTTTAATGTTGATATGATAGCGATCTTGATAATAATCTTTAAGAGCAATGTTTTTCTGATAGATGACAACTTAATCAAGTTTCTTAAAGCAGATATCAATGATCTTGTAGTAGTTAGTCTTACCGTAGTTAGTCATGACAATCTTATCGACAAGTTCGCTTTTGAGAGAGTTGCGACGATCTTCCTTGTCCTTATCTCCATGCAAGCGATAATGCTCATCAATAAAGGCCAGAACGGTTTGATTACGCACTATTTTCTTGGCAGAATCTACCCTTAGGTAGTATCCTCCCTATAAGTAGACGAAATTGCTCCGGTAACCACTGTACATAAAGAGTTTGTCTATATCTATTTTGTTCTTGGAGTTAAAGAATTTGCCGGTCTTCCCTATCTAGACATATCCCAACTTGTTCATCACATTACGAAGTCCATTGTTCAAAAATTGTAATAGAACCTTGGGATTGGCTCGAACTTCATAAACTTTGACTTGTTTCACGTTAATAGTGTAGCTCTAACAGGTCACATCCCATTACTTAGATTTGGCTTATTCAGTGGAAAAGATATTCATACCGCTAATCACAGGATTTTCTGATTTAAATATGGCTTACTGATTGATTTCCGTAGCTAAGGTAAGCATTTCTGCATGAGTTCTGAACGAAGATGACGATTGTCGAAGGCAATCACAGGTGTTATTTTGACTCTAAATATCACCACTCTATCAAGAGGCCTTAGCCTGACTTAGTAATGATTGGTAAGCACTTCAACCTTGCGAAAGGTACCAGAGTGGCTGCCACGAGGACGAGTAGGAAGGACAGCAAGCGGACGAGGAGTAGTTGCTTGTAAAATGGAAGACATGAACAGTATAAATTATGCAATATTCGAGGATATTAGCACTTAAGGAGTGACCAGTTGATAGAAAGATGCATCGAGGGCGAGACATTTTTACGGACAATCGTATTATAATATAATCGAGACTATCGAGGCATAAACAAAATTATCATAGCTCTAAATCATTCAACTGATGGAATCAGAGCTCTAGTTAATTAAATACAGCAATAGGGCAAATAATACTGCTCACCACAGTCTCTCCTGGTGAAATTTATGCAAATGTATTAGTATCTGATTCCAATATTGCAAAGGAGTTGGCAGTAAAATGTTTTAAATTCAATCGTATTTATTCAGAAATTTATTGATGAGTGATATCTTCTTCATAAAGAGTCTTTTTAATATATGTGAACTGATTGAATTAAAGAAGTGAGTTTAAGTTAATAGTGAAGGATAGATTCACATTAGACATAAAAACTAAGTAGAGGATTATCTTAAAGCAAGTCACTTCTACCAAAAAGTTTTAATTGGTCAATGAAATTGGCCTCAGAGAAAGATCTTATCAATTTATTTTATACAGTCCTAATTCTCTTAATTAACTTATATATCACCAATAAATAATGATAGAAATAACTTCTCGACATTATTTCAAATTTTTTAAACATATCCCTCTGAATTTTATAAAAGGTTTAAAATTATAATTAACAATGCACTCTACTATCCATGGAAATTTAGATGTTTAGTACCTATTGAAGGAAAATCGAAAGCTAAAGATGGAGCTGAAGGAAGCCTCCACTTTAGCACAACTGCACAAACAAGCCGTTATTGACATGAGCCAGAAAATGGGAGAAACTCATCAGGTTGTGAAGACTCTCACAGAAATCATACGCAACTCCAAAGAAGAGGGTGTCAAGTCACGTCTTAGAGACGAAGTCTTTGCTCTCTAGGGGCAAATCATGGTACTCTAGAAAATTGTCAGTCAGACCTACGAAAGTGAAAAAGAAACATATATGTTGTTGGTCGAAGAGTTCAAGCGAAAACAATAGGAGAACATGAAGATGGAATTGCAGCTGCACAAATTCTACGAGAAGATTGGAGAGGTTGATTACCTCTCTGGTCTAGTCACCAAGTACAAGGAAGTAGACCTCCATTAACAGAGATTACAACACCTGCCTAATTCGCTATTTCTGCTCGAAAATAACAGGAACAAATGCTCGATATGCTAAACTTGCAGCGAGAGACAATTCGCAAGCTAACTGAGGAGAAGTAAAAGTTGCTGAAAATTAACGTGGTAATCACTTTCTTATTCAGCACATGAAAGAATAAGTAGAACGTAAGAAAGATGAAGTTAAAAATATGACGATGATGATTCTCAACTAAGAGCGCAACTTTGAATCCATTCCTTCTGGCACCATGATTTTAGGATAACTTGAGTCAAATCAAGAAGAGAGATTGACTTAGTCTGCCTTTGGATCACAGAGGAATAATATAACAGCCCTCAACAACTCCAACAACAATAATAACAGCAGTGTTAATACAACCATTAATTTCGTGAGACGTAATATTTGATTTATTAAGTTCAACGAGAGCTCATTAAGTAAGTTAATGAATAGAACTACGACTAGGACTCTGAAGATAGCGCAGACTTTGAATGCCCTGAATTATCCATTTTATTCCCAGATAAAGTACAACAGATTCGTACTAACAAACAATAGGCCAGAGTTCCCTATCTGAATATGAAGAAAGTTCGTGAGTTGATGGTAAAACGTTAATAAAAGATGCGTAAGTAAATCGAAGCGTAGGGGCACCATATAAATCCTACAAACAAAATAATTCAATTGGAGCACGAACTATAAATAACGCGCAAAGAAGTGACAA